>OLPF01000092.1_pt1 | contig 101726 bp, 83 predicted proteins | sample 1673121 | NCBI WGS metagenome assembly OLPF01 (sample SAMEA3136756, study PRJEB25190) | human gut metagenome
GAAGATGCTAGTTACCTGCGACAAGACAGAAAGACCCCATGGAGCTTTACTGTAGCTTGATATTGGGTTTCGGTAATTTATGTACAGGATAGGTGGGAGACTATGAAGCAAGAGCGTCAGCTTTTGTGGAGTCACCCTTGGGATACCACCCTTAAATTATTGGAATTCTAACCTGTGATCATGAACTGGTCAGGGGACAATGTCAGGCGGGCAGTTTGACTGGGGCGGTCGCCTCCTAAAGAGTAACGGAGGCGCCCAAAGGTTCCCTCAGCGCGGACGGAAATCGCGCGAAGAGTGCAAAGGCAAAAGGGAGCTTGACTGCGAGACATACAGGTCGAGCAGGGACGAAAGTCGGGCTTAGTGATCCGGTGGTACCGCGTGGAAGGGCCATCGCTCAACGGATAAAAGCTACCCCGGGGATAACAGGCTTATACCCCCCAAGAGTTCACATCGACGGGGGTGTTTGGCACCTCGATGTCGGCTCGTCTCATCCTGGGGCTGAAGTAGGTCCCAAGGGTTGGGCTGTTCGCCCATTAAAGAGGTACGCGAGCTGGGTTCAGAACGTCGTGAGACAGTTCGGTCCCTATCCGCTGTGGGCGTTGGAAATTTGAGAGGAGCTATCCTTAGTACGAGAGGACCGGGATGGACATACCTCTGGTGCACCGGTTGTTCTGCCAAGGGCATAGCCGGGTAGCTAAGTATGGACGGGATAAGCGCTGAAAGCATCTAAGTGCGAAGCCCCCCTCAAGATAAGATTTCCCCCAGAAATGGTAAGACCCGTGAGAGACTATCACGTTGATAGGCCAGAGGTGTAAGTGCAGTAATGCATTCAGCTGACTGGTACTAATCGGTCGAGGACTTGACCAGATGGTTTAAAAGGCCAGTAGATATTATTCAGTTTTGAAGGTACAGCCTTCAAAAAACAAATAAGGAAAATCCGGTGATTATAGCAGAGAGGATACACCTGTTCCCATCCCGAACACAGAAGTTAAGCTCTCCAGCGCTGAAGATACTTGGCGGGAAGCTGCCTGGGAAATTAGGAAGTCGCCGGTTTTTCTAAGGCCCTATGGTCAAGTGGTTAAGACACCACCCTTTCACGGTGGTAACCCGGGTTCGAGTCCCGGTAGGGTCACCACTACCCCGCTTGCAAAAGCGGGGTTACTTTTTACAAAGAATACTTTTGCGCGCGACTGGCGGAATTGGCAGACGCACTAGATTTAGGTTCTAGCGGGAGACCGTGGGGGTTCAAGTCCCTCGTCGCGCACCATACACCCTTTGAAATCAATGGATTTCAGAGGGTGATTTTTTAATGTGGAAACAAGCTCAGGTTTTCCGGAGAATTGGGTAAGTATTTTACCAATAATGGCACTTCCACACAAAAGTAGTTTAAACACCTTCAATTCGGCGTTACAATATAATCAAGTTAAGAAACGAATACCAGAAGCATTTGGAGGGATTGAAATGGATAAGATTTATTTTACGATTACCGGAACCAGCTACCGATACGGAACGGAGCTGTTTGAAAAAGGAGATCGGGTGATGCTGAAAAAAGAACCGGATAACAAATACGATCACGAAGCAATCCAGGTGAAGGTACCGGGATTGGGTGTGATCGGATATGTGGCAAACAGCGTTCCGACCGTTCTTGGGGAATCGTACAGTGCGGGACGCCTGTACGATAAAATCGGCGATGAAGCGGAAGGCAAAGTAATTCGCATTCTGCCGGAGGCGTTGCTGTGCGTGCTGTGCGACGAATGGGAAAGTACGAAATAAATATACTGTCAACATGCTTGTTGTCATTTTTTTAAACTCTCTTAACGGATGACCTGTCGGAATCCCATTCGGCAGGTCATTTGTTTTTGCAAAAAGAAGAAAAATTATATAATTAAATATTGCATTTTGCAAAATCCGATGATATAATCATAACATCGAAATCCGGATAAAATGTAATTGCGAGAAATATAGTTTTTAGGAGGTTTGCAACGATGAGTTTACATAAATGGCCTTATGCAAATGAAATCGGCCGGGAAGAGCATTTGGAATGCGATGTTCTGGTACTGGGCGGCGGTCTTGCGGGATGCTACGCAGCAATTGCGGCAGCTCGTAAGGGACAGAAGGTAATCCTGATGGAAAAGGGTGCGACGAAGCGTTCCGGTTCGGCGGGAAGCGGATTCGATCACTGGGAATCTGCGTGTACCAATCCGGGGAGTCAGGTGACACCGAAAGAGGTTGCGGAAGCCTATATCGATGAGCAGGATCATTACAGCAACGGAATTGCCCACTACATCGAATGCCGGGAAGGCTGGGATCGCCTGCTGGATATGGAAAGCTTTGGCGGAAAGATTCGCGATACGGAAGATGAGTTCAAGGGTGCGGAGTTCCGTGATGATGAGACGAAGCTGATGTATGCTTACGATTACACGAACCGTTATACTTTGAGAATCTGGGGCTCCGGATTCAAGCCGGCACTCTATAAGGAGTGTCAGAAGCTGGGCGTGAAGGTTCTGGACAGAACGGAGGCCACTTCTCTTCTGACGAAGAAGGAGGGTGATAAAATTATCGGCGCAGGCGCCTGCGGTATGAATGTGCGTACCGGCAAGTTCTACAGCGTTTCGGCGAAATCCACTATTCTAGCGATGTCCCGTCCGGCCAGAGTATGGCTGTTCAATGCGGATCTTCCGGGACTTTGTGAATTCCGTCCGTTCAACAGTATCGGAAGCGGACATGCGATGGGCTATCGTGCCGGCATGGAATTTACCATGATGGAGAAATCCGTTCGGGGGGAATTCTCCGCGGCAGGAAGAAGCTATCCACCGTACAGCACCGGAAACAATCACAATACCTGGTATGGTGCCACGATGGTGGACGTCAGAGGCGTGGAGATTCCGTATTTGGATAGAGACGGAAATGAACTGAAGAGCGTTTCTGAACGTTTCAACCCGGCAAAGGGACAGAAATTCTTCCTGAAGGGCGGCGTGATCGACGAAGCGAAATACGAATACCGGGGACCGGAAACGATGCCGTTCGAAGAACTGGCGAAAAAAGGATACAAGCTGCCGTTCTATGCCGATCTGAGCAAAATGCCGGAGATGGAAAGAAAAGTTATTTGGGGCATGATGGTTGGCGAAGAGGGAAGAACCAAGATCCCGGTACTCAAGTACTATACCGAGAAGGGATTCGATCCGGAGAAGCACATGCTTCAGAGCTACGGAACCGGCTGGCAGTCTGCGAATTTCCTGGGACAGGAGAGACAGCTGTTCGGTGCGCCGGGCGGTGTGATTACCGACTGGAATTTGATGACCAATATCGAAGGTGTGTATGCGGCCGGAGATCAGCTGTACGCAATGGACTGCGGTGGAGCGGCATCCGCTACCGGTTATTATGCCGGACGAAAAGCAGCGGTGCACGCTTCGGAAATCGCTCCTGTGGAGTATGATAAGGAGCAGGCAGAAGCGGAAAAAGAACGCCTGCTGGCACCGATTTACACCGAAGAAGGATATTCCTGGAAGGAACTTAATTTTGCGATTTCCAAGTGCATGCAGAACTACTGTGCAGAGGTGAAATGCGAAGAGTTGCTGAATGAAGGCCTGGATTTGCTGAATACCTACAGCGAGGACATCGTACCGAAGCTGCACTGTGAGAATCCGCACGATCTCATGAGAACCCACGAAGTATTGGATATTTTGGATGTATCCAAGATGATTCTTGAAGCATGCAAGATGAGAAAGTCAAGCTCCGCACCGCTGTGCTTCCAGCGAAGCGATTATCCGGAAATGGATCCGGAAGAGGATAAGAAATTCCTTACCATCCGTCTGGAGAACGGAAAGGCCGTTCGCGGAGAAATTCCGCACGACTATTACGGCGACGTAGAGGAAATGTACGAGAAATATAACCGGGATTATATCGAGGAGGAGGCACCGAAGTATTATGAGTAATAAAGAGCTGTTTGCATTGGAAGTACCGTGCAGTGCAAATCCGATCACATATAATAAAGAACTTTGCATCGGCTGCAATTCCTGCACCAATGCATGCCCGATTGATGTTCTGGTTCCATCGGAGGTAAAAGGACAATCGCCGGTTGTAATGTATCCGGGGGAATGCATTTACTGCGGAGCCTGCGTTATGGAATGCCCGGCGGAGGGCGCCATTCATTTGGAGCATCCGCTGATCAACCGGACGAAATTCGTCCCGGTGAAATAGTATTAATATCAATACCTTTACTTATACCTACATTTTCAAAAGAGCGGAATCGAGGAAGATTCCGCTCTTTTGCTTGTGTTTGAAAAAAGAAACATGAAAAACGGGTTTTTCTGTAAAAAAAGCCAAAATAACTATTGCATAATCATGCGAAAACGTTTATAATTATGAAAACGGTTAAGAACATGTTTAAGAACATTTAAGATTATGTTTGAGGAGGATGGAAAACATGAAAAAGAAAGTAACTTTGGTGCTGGCGGCACTGCTGTCCGTAGGAATGATTCTGTCGTTGACAGCATGCGGCGGTGGAAGCGATAAGGAAACGGTAAGCTATAAGGTGGGAACCGAACCGACATTCCCGCCGTTTGATACCACCGATGAAGATCAGAACATCGTGGGATTGGATATGGACCTGATTAAGGCCATCGGCAAAGACCAGGGCTTCGAGGTGACCTTTGAGAACCTGTCCTTTGACGGTCTGATTCCGGCACTCAAGGCCGGTAACATCGATATCGTCGCAGCGGGAATGAACAAGGACGATAAGGAAAGACAGAAGCAAGTGGATTTCAGCGATGCATACTATGAATCTCAGCTGTACGTCGTTGTCGCAGAAGACAATAACGATATCAAGAGCATTGATGATTTGACTCCGGATATGAAGGTTGCGGCTCAGACCGGAACCACCGGTGCGGAGAAGGTGAAGACCCTCAAGAAGGAAGGCAAGATTAAAGAAGCGGTAATCGTTGACGGTCTGGACACCGCCATGATGCAGCTGATTAACGGAGATGTTTCGGCCGTAATTAACGACAAGCCGGTTAACGAAGCGTACATGAAGAAGAAGCCGGATAAGGTAAAAATGGTTGGAAAAGCACTCAACGCAGAGAACTACGGTTTTGCCGTTGCCAAGGGAAATGATGAGCTTCTGGAAAAGATCAACAAGGGTCTTGCCAACATCAAGGAAGACGGCACCTACGACAAGCTGGTAGATGAGTGGTTCAACAAGTAGTCGATGAACTAGACACTCGAATTTTGAAAAATTGCAATTGACCTTCTGGCCCGGAGAACTGTTCGGGGCAGAGGTCAATTTCTGTTCAGGAGGAATTATTTTGGCAGATTATTTACATGGAATTGCGGTCGCGGCCCAGGGCGTGCCCACCACATTGATCATTTCATTAGTAGCGGTGTTGGCCGGATTGATTATCGGTCTTTTCGTCGCTATTGCAAAAATGTCCAAACATCGGATTTTTCGGGGAATAGCAACGGTCTACGTGGACGTGCTGAGAGGTACACCACTGATGGTTCAGGTGCTCATTCTGGCATATGGCTTGCCTCAGCTGCTGAAATCCAACTTTGGAATTCAGTTCAATTGGACACATTTTATCATCGTTGGTTTCATCGCCTGCGGAATTAACAGTTCCGCGTATATGGCAGAAATCATCCGAAGCGGATTGCAGGCGGTGGATATCGGTCAGACGGAAGCCGCGCGTTCCTTGGGAATGAGCAGCCGTATGACCATGCGGTATGTCATCGTCCCTCAAGCTTTCAAAATCATCGTTCCGGCCATGGGCAACGAATTCATCGCCCTGATTAAGGAAACGTCAATTTTGTCGGTTGTAGGCATCGTAGAAGTGACACGACAGGGCACACTGTGGGCATCTTCCAGTTTCCTGTCGTTCCAAGCGTACTTCGGAGTGGCTGTGATCTATTTAATTATGACATTGACGTTGGCAAGACTGGTATCGTTTGTAGAGAGGAGGCTGGCACAAAGTGATCGAGGTTAAGAATCTTGAAAAATCCTTCGGAAAAAACCACGTGCTGCGAGGGATTAACGAAACAATCAATGAGGGTGAAGTGGTTTGCATCATTGGACCTTCCGGTTCCGGTAAAAGTACGTTTCTCCGCTGCCTGAATCTGCTCGAGCAGCCGACATCCGGCGAGGTGATTCTGGATGGCGAGAAAATCAACGCACCGGATCGAGATATCGACAAAATCCGAGAGAAGCTGGGCATGGTATTCCAGAATTTCAATCTCTTCCCGCATATGAGTGTGCTGGACAACATCACGATGGCCCCGATTAAGGTAAAAGGACAAGCGCGCGGCGAAGCGGAAGCGGAAGCCCGGCGCCTGCTGGACGTGGTGGGCTTGCTGGACAAAGCGGAAGCCTATCCGTCTTCCCTTTCCGGGGGTCAGAAGCAGCGTGTGGCCATTGCCCGGGCGCTGGCGATGAAGCCGGAAATCATGCTGTTCGATGAACCGACTTCTGCACTGGACCCGGAAATGGTGGGCGAAGTTTTGGCCGTTATGAAGCAGCTGGCGGAAGACGGCATGACCATGATCATCGTTACCCACGAAATGGGATTTGCCAGAGAGGTAGCGGACCGCGTGCTGTTCATCGATGGGGGCGTAATTCTGGAGCAGGGAACGCCGGAAGAAATATTTGGAAATCCGCAGAATGAGAGAACACAGACTTTCTTGAGTATGGTATTATAAGGACATACTACCGATACAATCAAGGAGGAAACGTGTATGCATCCATTAACTGAATTGATTCGAAACGACATGAAACCGGCGCTGGGCGTGACGGAGCCGGGCGCCATTGCGTTCGCCGTATCCACGGCGGCATCCTATCTGACCGGCGACATCCGGGAGGTCACCCTTCGGATGAACAGCGGCATGTACAAAAACGCCTTCACCTGCGGAATCCCCAACAGCAGTCATTACGGGAATCTGTATTCGGCGGCATTGGGAGTGGTGGCCGGTAAGCCGGAGCTTGGGCTGGAGAGCCTGCGGGACGTGACAGAAGAAGATAACCGAAAGGCAGAGGATTTGGTGGCACAGAATCGGGTGCATGCGGAGATGTCCGAAATTTCCAGCCGAATCCACATCGAAGCCACGGTTCAGACGGAATCCGGCACGGCCACGGTAAAAATCCGGGATTCTCACACCAACATCCTGTGGGTGGAGGTGAACGGAGAGGTGGTTTTCGGCCAAAAAGAAGATTGCCGTGCAGAGGCGCCCGAGGCATCGGAGGAGACCGAAGGGGAAGCGGTTCCGCTGATTCATCGGTATACCCTCCGGGAAATGATGGAATACGTGGAAACCGTTCCGGCGGAAGAGATTGCATTCATTCGGGATGCTTTTGCCGTGAACATGGAGCTGTTCCGAAAGGGGATGGACAGCGACCGGACGCCGTACCTTCACTATTTATTGGAGGCCAACGGGGATGCGATCTTCTCGGAGAACGAGTCGGCGACGGCATCCCTTCTGTGCAACGGTGGCATTGAATCTCGAGTGATCGGCTTGGATGCACCGGCCATGAGCATTACCGGTTCCGGTGCCCACGGAATTATCGCCACCATGCCGCTGTACGGAGTAGCAAAGATTCGGGGGCTGTCGGAGACCGAGCTGTGTCGGGCGACGGCGCTGAGCTATTTGATTTGCATGTACATCAAAGAATATTCCGGACGACTTTCCGCATTCTGCGGCTGTGCGATTGCAGCCGGAAGCGGGATGGCCTGCGGACTTGTTTTTATGAACGGAGGCGGGGTGCCGGAAATGGACAAATGCCTTCGGAATATGGCGTCCAGCATTACCGGAATGATTTGTGACGGCGGAAATCACGGATGCGCCATGAAGGGAATTGCGGCTTGCGATGCGGCATTCCGATCGGCAGATCTGGCGATGGCCGGGATTTCAATTGAGGATATCCACGGAATTAACGGGAAAACGCCGGAGGAAACCATGAGAAACATGGGGCGGATTGCGTCGCCCGGAATGGTGGGCACCGAGAAGACCATTGTGGAGATTATGAGTGAGAAATAGAGTGCGATAGTGTACGTGCGCGATTGCAGAACGAACCCCGGGACGAATGCGTCCCGGGGTCTTTGGATTTTGCGGCAACAACAAACCCCGGGATGTACTGGCATCCCGGGGTTTGTCTGTTAAAAGAAAGGTTGCTTTCGCATGGTTATGTTTCGAAGGGCTTCTACTGGTAAGCCTTCGAGATTCTATCATTAGTATGAAAGGAGAAGTTTCAACTAATTTCGCTATTATAATAACAAATGATTAAAAATAAGTCAACCTATTTTTTATAAAAGATTGTGATTTTTTCCCGCAAACGCATAAGAAGGATTAATAAGTGCAGGACGGCCTAATCGGTTAACCTTTTCGGGGAACTGTGCTATAATGACCCTAGTTTTATTGAAAGCATAAGGAGGCAGATTATGAAAATTGTTCTCATGGAACCCCTCGGAATTTCGCAGGAGACGCTAACCGCGTTGTCGGAAAAGCTCACTGCAGAGGGACATACTTTTACCGCATATGACACGGTGACCACGGATACGCAGGAACTGATTGAAAGAGCCGGAGATGCGGAGGTGCTGATTATCGCGAACCATCCGCTGCCGGGAGATGTCATCCGAGCAGACGAGAATCTGAAAATGATTTCGGTGGCGTTTGTGGGTATCGATCACGTGGATGTGGAAGCCTGCAAGGAGAAAGGCGTTCTGATTTCCAACACCGGCGGTTATTGCAACGATGCGGTGGCAGAGCTGGCTGTAGGACTGACGCTGGATTGCCTGAGAAATATTACTGCGGGGGACGCTTCGGTACAGGCCGGAGGCGGCAAAGCGGGACTGCAGGGCCACGAGCTGGCCGGCAAGACCGTGGGCATCGTGGGAACCGGTGCCATCGGCTGCAGAACGGCGGAAATCTTCAAGGTATTCGGATGCAAGCTGATCGGCTACAGCCGCAGTGAAAAGCCGCAGGCAAAGGAACTGGGTATCGAATACATGTCTTTGAAGGATGTTATGGCGAAGGCGGATATCGTATCCGTGCACACGCCGCTGACACCGGAAACTCGCGGTCTGATTGGCGCGGAGGAAATCGGTGCCATGAAGCAGGGCGGAATTTTGATTAACACGTCCAGAGGTCCGGTGGTGGATACGGATGCACTGGCGGAGGCGCTGAAAGAGGGCAGAATCAAGGCGGGAACCGATGTATTTGAGAAGGATCCGCCGCTGCCGGAAGATCATCCGCTGCTGGGCGTTCCGAATCTGGTATGCACACCGCATGTGGGCTTTGATACCAGAGAATCCATCGACCGCCGCGCGGAAATGGTTTTCGAGAACATCACGGAATGGATGAACGGAACTCCGGTTCGGAAAATGCTGTAACCGTTTATAACGTGAAAAGAAAAAATCGCCTGCCGTATACACAGTTCGGCAGGCGATTTTTTTGCTTGATAAATTCAATGGCTGGTAAAACTCCTATAGAGAAATTACCATCTCTCGGCGTGCACCTTGTCACAAGGCAGCTCCGGCAGCTCGTGTGCAGTCGGTGCCTCGTCAATGTGACCCATGACCAGCAGTGCTTCCACATTCTGGTTGTCCGGTGCACCCAGGCGGCGATTCACGAAATCTTCCGCAGAAACGCCTTCCTCGTTGGACGGACGGAGTCTCAGCTGCAGCCAGCAGCTGCCCAGTCCCAAGTCGGACGCCATCAGATGCATCCATCCCATAACCAGAGAGCTGTCCTCGATGAAGGTGTCGGTGACATCACTGTCGGAATATACTGCAATCGCAGCGGTTGCGGTTTCCAGCATCTTGGCGCCGCCCTTTCGGCAGTTTACCAGATCTCTCAGTGTCTTTTCATCCCGAATGGTGACGAAAGACCATGGCTTCAGTCCTTTTCCGTTCGGAGCAAGCATTGCAGCCTGGAGAATTTTGTTGAGTTCCTCGTCGGTAACCGGTTCGCTGTTGAACGCACGGACACTGCGACGATTTTCCATCATTTCAATCAGACTCATAATCCTACTTCCTTTCATTTGAATTTATTTGGTTGATTTATTAGGCAAGTTCATTGTATCACATTTTTTGAAAATCGGTTGACACATTTTCAAAAAAACACAAAGAATTCACATTTTCACTTTAACGGGTAAAGTTGTCCAGTACCCACAGCATTCCGCACAGTGTGTCGATGCCGGAAGAATGGCCGATGTGCAGGAAGGATTTGGCATAACCGGTAATCTCGCCGATTCCGCGGTCGGCCGCCTGCAGCAGGTGAATCGCCGGCTCGCTGTATTCTCCCCGCAGAGCGGACTGGAGAAATTCGCCGCTGATATCGTTGGTGGCGAACAGGTTCTGCTGAATCCGCCGGTGGAGCATCCGTGTAAAAGGAATTTTATCCTGCCCCGTCGTCTGGAGCATGGCCAGCACGCCACAGAGGAAATCATCGCCGGAAGGCGTCAAGCCCGTCCCAAGTCCCAAAATGCGTCCCAAAGAGATAGCGGCCTTTTCCGGTTCTTCGTTCTGAAGAAATTCTTCCGTTTCCTGAATGTACTTCCGGGCACCTTGGAGAATGAAATCTCCTTTTAGGTGAGGGTCATCGTTGAAAATGTAAGCAAATCCGCTTTTGCCGGATCCTTGAATCACCTTGTCGATGCAATCACGAAACGTGCTGCCGATGGCGACGTGGGAAATGGATGCGGAATAATGTGCGGTGGCATTTTCAACATGAATGAGAATCAGGGAATCCTTGCAGTGGATTTCAATGTGATCCGGATATACAAAACAAGGCGCGTTCTGTGTCACCGAAAGTGCGTCCATCTGGCTTCCGTTCAGAGGCAAGCTCAGGCTGATGGGTGACAAGGGAGAATCCGCACACTGCAATGCCAGCAACGCGTCCGGAAACTGCAGATTGATGGTGTGCCGATATACGGAATGGACCCGCCCCCGGTAAGGAGAACCGTGGTCCTGAATCTTTTTAAAGCGGCGAAGAATCGAATCTGAAGTTTTCAGCGCATCGATGCGAGTAGGAGTATTCATGTTGCGATTGCCCTTTCAATTTATTTCGTAATGTTAGATTCTTTTTTGAATAATTCAACTATGCTTATAGTACCATTCCATAGGGAAAAAATCAAAATATAAAAAGACTTAATGAAATGTGAAGGTGGTATTCATTTTTTGGAATGATTAATATCACAAAAATAACACATTTCTATTGATTAATCGAAAGCACTCATGTAAAATATAGACATCAGAAAATTAAAATTTGGTTGACCGAATTTTGATATTTTTTTAAATAAGCTGCTGGAAATTTTTACAGGCGGCAAAATCGGATGAGGGAAAAGGACGACCTCATTCAGGTTGAAGATATTGATCTTTTTAGAAGGAGGATTGTATTATGTATGATCTGCTGATTAAGAACGGTAAGCTGGTAACACCGGAGCTGGTGCAGGAAGGAAATGTTGCGGTAAAAGATGGAAAAATCGCCGCAATCCTGGCAGTTGGGGAAGAACCGGAAGCGACTCGAGTAATCGATGCACAGGGGAAATTCGTCTTCCCGGGTGCAATCGACACTCATGCACACTTGAACGATCCGGGATACGAATGGAGAGAAGACTACGAACACGGTACGGCAGCGGCGATTCTGGGAGGATATACCACTGTAATCGATATGCCTCTTCAGAACGAGCCGGCATTGACCACACCGGAGCTTTTCGACAAGAAAGAAGCAAAGGTTAGTCCGAATGCGTTCTCAGACTATTGCTTCTGGGGCGGACTTGTTCCGGATAACTTCGATCAGCTGGAAGCACTGGATGAGAAGGGCGTTGTAGCATTTAAGTCTTTCCTGGGACCGGTATCCCCGGATTATGCTTCCCTGACATACGGACAGGCATACGAAGCAATGAAGATTATCAAGGGATTTGGCGGAATGGCCGGATTCCATTGCGAAGACTACAGCATGATTAAAGAAGGCGAAAAGGCAATGAAAGAAGCCGGCAGACTGGATTGGCAGGGATTCCTGGATTCCAGAACCGTTGCCGCTGAAATGGTTGCCACCGAAGCGGTCATTGCCATGGCAGAAGAGCTGGAATGCCGTGCGCACATCTGTCACATCAGCCACCCGGCAGTAGCTGAAAAGGTATTTGAAGCTCAGATGGAAGGTTATCCGATTTCTGCAGAAACCTGTGGCCACTACCTGACCTTTGTGGATCAGGATACCCTGGACAACGGACCGATGTTCAAATGCGCACCGCCGCTCCGTTCGGAGGACGCTCGTGAAGGAATGTGGGAATATGTAGAAAACGGAACGTTTGCCGGACTGGCATCCGACCACTCCCCATGCTCTTATGACGAGAAGTTCAACGAGATTCTCGGAAACAAAATCGAAAACGTATTCGATGTATGGGGCGGAATCAGCGGAATTCAGAGCTGCGTACAGGCCATTTTCTCCGAAGGTGTTGTAAAGAGAGGCGTGGATCCTTGCTCTCTCGCAAACGCTTGGGCAAAACTTCCGGCAGAGGCATTTGGACTCTACGGCAAGAAGGGTGATATCAAGCCGGGCTTCGATGCCGACCTGGTAATCATCGATCCGGATAAAGAATGGGAAATCACCGCAGACTCTCTGCTCTATGTGAACCCGATTTCCGCATTCGTTGGTCTGAAGGGACAGGGCCTGCCGGTATGCACCATCCTGAGAGGAAATGTGATGGCAGAGGATGGAAAAGTTGTTGGTGCAAAGGGCACCGGTGAACTGGTTAAGCGAATCCGCTAGGATTTGATGATATTAATTAAGGAGATTTAAAGTATGAGTATTGTAGAAAACAAGAATTTGAACCCGGAGCTGGTTGCAAATGTCCACGAGGATTTGCAGCCGACCAAGGAGAGAATCATGGGTTCCCTGTCCTACACCGCGTCCTTCCTAGGCGGTTGTGTATCCATCGGAACCTTTTCCATGGGTGCCAGCCTGATCGGTGTGCTGACCATTACCCAGGCTATTCTCGCTATGGCAATCGGCTGTCTGGTAATCGCCGCTGCGCTGGTTTTGATCGGTAACTGCGGACACAAATATGGAATTCCATATATCGTGCAGCTGAGATCTTCTTTCGGTACTGCCGGCGTAAAAATACCGGGCGTGCTGCGTGGTCTTCCGGCAATCGTATGGTTCGGCTTCCAGTCTTGGGTTGGTGCCGGTGCCATCAACAGTTGCTTCAAGATTCTGTGGGGATTCGACAATCTTCCGGTGATCTTTGCACTGTTCACAATCCTGCAGGTTTCTCTGGCAATCAAGGGATTTCACGGAATTAAATGGCTGGAGAACTTCTCCTGCGTGTTCATCGTTGCAATTCTTGCGTACATGCTGTACATTGTAAATACGAAGTTCGCGGTAGATATCAGTTCTTCCTTCGCCGGAATTAAGGGAACTTGGGGAATGCCTTTCTGGGCAGCGACCACTTCCTTCCTGGGCATCTATTCCACAATGATTATCAACGCTTCGGACTATTCCAGAAATCTGAAGGATGAAATTCGCCCGGTTAAGACCGGAAGCATTTATGCCATCGCAATTCTTCCGGTAACCCTGTTCATGGGTCTGATTGGATTGCTGGTAACCGCTGCAACCGGAAATTCCGATCCGGTAGTGGTATTTTCCACAACCATGGGAAGCAAGTTCCTGACTGTTGTAACCCTCCTGTTCATCGCATTTGCACAGGTTACGACAAACGTACTGAACAACATCGTTCCGCCGGCATACGTTCTGATGGAGTCCTTCAAGATGAAGTGGACTCACGCAACCATTCTGGTTGGTATCCTTTCCGTATGCGTAATGCCGTGGAAGCTGGTAACTGCGGACTCCGCTGCCGGACTGTCCCTGTTTACCAAGTTCTACTCTGCATTCCTGGGACCGATCTTCGCCGTAATGGTGGTGGACTACTACGTTCTCAGAAAGAGTCAGCTGGATATCAACCTGATGTATGACAAGGAAGGTCCGTTCAAGGGCATCAACTGGGCGGCAGTAATCGCTATCGTACTGGGATCTCTGACTTCCGTATTCGTAATGGATCTGTCCTGGTATGTCAGCCTGATTCCGACCGGTGTTGTATACTACATTCTGATGAAGGTCATGAAGAGTGCGGCTCCGTTCCGTACCGGAACCATCTTTGACAAATAGACATCCATAGGCATTTGACATATATAAGAAAACGAACCCGATTTGCAGTGATGCGAATCGGGTTCGTTTTTCTATTATTCGCTATTACAAGAATGGCCAAAACCGATGATAGATATTGAAAAAACGAATTATTAAAAGAATTCAACAATTTAACTAGTTCTTTAAAAATAGAAAACAAATTGTATGAAAAGGAAAGCTTTTAAGGTGTTGCATTCAATGTGTAATTCATGTATCATTTATGTGAAATATATTAAATATGGGTTGACCTAAATTTTAGCCCCTATTAAAAAGATATTAATTCCGATTTCAGAATTAATAGAAGGAGAGATATTATGTATGATCTTTTAATCAAAAACGGTCGTCTCGTAACACCGGACCGCATTTTTGAAGCGGAAATCGCAATTCAGGATGGAAAGTATGCAGCATTCCTGGCACCGGGCACGGAAGTGGACGCAAAAGAAGTAATCGATGCAGAGGGAAACCTGGTATTCCCGGGAATCATCGATTGCCATGCGCATCTGAATGAGCCTGGATTTGAGTACAGAGAAGATTTCGAAACCGGTTCCAGAGCCGCAGTTGCTGCGGGCTGCACCACGTTAATCGATATGCCGCTGAACAACGATCCATCTCTGATGAACAAAGAAATCTTTGATATGAAGATGGGCAAAATCAGCAAGCATTCCTATGTGGACTTCGGCCTTTGGGGTGGTCTGGTAGGAGACTTCGATGATGCTCCGGATTCGGTAAAAAATAATATGGCAGATCTGGAAGATCTTCAGAAGCTGGGCGTTGCCGCATTTAAGGGATTTACCTGCCCGAACGGACCGCTGTTCCCAACCGTGAATCTGGGAAATGTTCGTAAGGCGCTGGAAATCCTGAAGCCATACAATGCGCTGTGCGGTTTCCACTGTGAAGAGTACGGCCAGGTTCTGGAAATGGAAAAAGAAGCGAAGGCAAAGGAAGGCCTGAGCAGAGATGAAAAGATCCGTGCATTCCTGGATTCTCACGATGTATGGACCGAGTATGTAGCAACAAAAAATGTCATCGATATGGCAAGAGCAACCGGCGGAAGAGTTCATATCTGCCATGTCAGCCATCCGATGGTTGCACAGGTGGTAAAGGATGCGCAGCACGAAGGTCTGCCGATTACCGCAGAGACTTGCCCGCACTACCTGGGACTCACCGAAGATTTTGTTTTTGAAAAAGGAGCTCCGGCAAAGTGTACTCCTCCGATGAGAAAGAAAGAGGATATGGAGAAGCTCTGGGACTACGTTCTGGACGGAACCCTGTCCTGCGTCGGCAGTGACCACTCTCCGGCAGCCGATGAGGAAAAGGATAATGAGACCAGAGACATCTGGAAGGCATGGGGCGGTCTGAACTCCATTCAGTACTTCCTGCCGATGATGTTCGACATGGTAGTTCATCAGAAGAATCTGAGCCCAACGCTGATTGCAAAGGTCATGGACTACAACCCGGCGAAGATTTTCGGATTCTACGGACGCAAGGGTGCATTTGAACTGGGATTCGACGGTGACGTTGTAATTCTGGATCCGGAAAAAGAATGGAAGTGCGAACAGGATAAGCTGTACACAAAGGGTCACGTGAGCTGCTTCGACGGTTTCGAAGGGAAGGGTACACCGACCTACACAATTATCCGCGGCCGGGTAGTTGCGAAGGATGGCAAGTATCTGGAAGAAGCAAACGGTTACGGCGAGTACGTAACACCGATTCAGTAATTTACCGATTTCCTTTCAGGGGACGGAAATTAAATATGTATGATTTTATTTGAGGAGATTAAGTAATGAGCAACGAAAAGAATCAGGAAGTTGTCCAGAAGAAACAGGACGACAGCATTCGCCCGATTCCTTGGGAAAAGAGAACGATGAATTGGGGATCCAACACCATGCTGTGGCTGGGTGGATGTATTTCCATCGGAACACTGGCAATGGGATCCGCACAGATGGAGACAGGACTGAACCTCCTGCAGCTCTTCCTGGCAGTGCTGATCGGTTCCACTATTCTGGTAATCGGTATCGCAATGAACGACCAGTTCGGTTACACCACCGGTGCACCGTATTCCGTTCACTTGAAGAGTGCATATGGAACGAAGGGCAACATTCTTCCTTCCATGCTGAGAGGTCTTCCGGCTATCGTATGGTACGGATACCAGACATGGCTGGGTGGTGCCGCAATCAACAACATCGTTAAATTGATTTTCGGTTATGACAATATTTGGCTGTGGTTCATCGTATTCCAGGTGGTACAGATTCTGCTGTCCATCAAGGGATTCCAGGGTGCAAAGTGGGTTGGAAACATTGGCGGAACCGTAATCGTTTTCGCAATGATTTACCTGCTGTACATCTGCCTGACCACACAGTGGGATGTGATTTCCACGAACCTGATGAACAAGTCCGGAACTTGGGGTTTGCCGTTTGTTGCTGCAATCATCGCATTCTTTGGAAACAGTACAACCGTAATGCTGAACGCTTCGGACTACTCCAGAGAGATGAAGCAGGGCTACAGCGCACCGGTAAGAGGTTTCTCTTACTTCATGGCAATGGTACCGGCTACCGTAATGTTGGGAATCATCGGTGCGATGGCTTCCACTGCAACCGGTATTGCAAACCCGATCAACGCTTTTGCGGAAATGGTAGACAACAAAGCCATCCTGGTTGTAACACTGGCATTCATCATCTTTGCACAGCTGTCCACCAACCTGGCAAGTAACGTTATTCCGCCGGCATACGTATTTATGGACACTTTCAAGATAAAGCATAAGACAGCGGTTATCCTGATCGGTATCCTGGCAGTTGCAACATGCCCATGGATTCTGACCAATGACAGCTCCGCAGCAGGTCTGTCCCTGTTCGTTAAGATTTACTCCGCATTCTTCGCTCCAATCTTTGCCGTTCTGATTGTGGACTTCTTCATTCTTCACAGAAGAAAGTTCACCGAAGAGCAGCTGGAAGATCTGTATGACGACAACGGATCCAAGAAGGGTGTGAACATGGCAGCAATCATTGCCACTGTAATCGGTGCGGTAATCGGACTGCTGAACGTAGACCTGTCCTTCTTCACGGCAACGATTCCGACCGGCGTCGTATATTATCTGCTGATGAAGAACATGAAGTCTGTAGAAGGTTTCCGCAAAGGAACTGTCTTGGAGAAAAAATAAGCCATCAAAAATCATTTTTTCATACACCTGCAGAGAAATCTGCAACCCGAAAAAGGCTATCGCATGTATGTGCGGTGGCCTTTTTTAGGCAATTTGGGTGAAAGTGTTCGAATTCGAACACTTTCACTTTTTTGTCTAGTTAAATTAATGATAAAGTGCGATAGAATCATGATAAGAGATCAAGAGAATTATCAAAAGAACTGCTAGGAGGTAGAAACCATGAAACTCGTACATTCATTGGAACAATTTGGTCTGGATCGGGCGATTGATATGGCATATAAGGATCCGGATAAGAATCTTATGAAGATTATGGACTGGGCAGATAAGTTTGCGGGAGACGATTTTGTCGGAGCGAGAAAAGAAATTCGGAAAGAGCTGGAGGATAAAAACAGTCCTTACCAGAAGTATATTACTCATGTTATCAACGACATCAATCCGGACGTGGCAAAGACACTTCTGGGAAATTTTTTCCTGAACGCATGCCTGGCCGGATGGAAGAGAGAGGATGAGCTCAGAAATAAGTTAGACTGCAACATTCCGTGGGCAATTCTGATGGATCCGACCAGTGCTTGCAACCTGCACTGCACCGGCTGTTGGGCGGCGGAATACGGCAATAAGCTGAACCTGTCCTTTGAAGAACTGGACGACATCATGTGTCAGGGCAAGAATATGGGCGTGTACTTCTATCTTCTGACCGGCGGAGAGCCGATGGTACGAAAAAAGGATATCATCAAGCTTTGCGAGAAACACGATGACTGCGTGATTCTTGCTTTTACAAACGGCACGCTGATCGATGATGAATTTGCCGAAGAGATGCTTCGGGTGAAAAATTTTATCCCGTGCATTTCGATTGAAGGTTTCAGTGAGGCGACAGACAGTCGAAGAGGCGTGGGCGTATACGATAAGGTAATGCATGCTTGCGATGTTCTTCGCCGCAACCGGCTTCCGTTTGGATTCTCCTGCTGCTACACCAGTGTCAACTTCGAATCCATTACATCGAAGGAATTTCTGGACAGCTTGAAGGATGTGGGCGCTTTCTTCACCTGGTTCTTCCACTACATGCCGGTGGGAAATGATGCTTCTCCGGAGCTGCTGCCAACACCGGAACAGCGTGTGGAAACCATGAATCGCGTGCGGAAGTACCGTGCGGAAAACCCGTTGTTCGTCATCGATTTCCAGAATGACGGCGAATACGTTAACGGATGCATTGCCGGCGGAAGAAGATATCTTCACATCAATGCGAACGGCGACATCGATCCGTGTGCCTTCATTCACTACTCGGATTCGAATATTCGGGAAAAAACATTGCTGGAGGCTATGCAGAGTCCGTTGTTCATGGCATACCACAGAAATATGCCGTTCAACGATAATTATCTGAAACCGTGTCCGATGCTGGAGAATCCGGACAAACTGCCGAAAATGGTAAAGGAATCCGGCGCGCACTCGACGGATTTGGAATCTCCGGAAAGTGCAGAGCATTTCTGCGGAAAGACCATCGCTTATGCGAAAAATTGGGATCCGGTGGCAGATAAACTCTGGGCAGAAAAATCGAAAGTGAAATGAAGTGAGAATACCAAACAAAACGACCATGCAGGAGCGGTACGGCTGCCCCTGCACGGTCGTTCTTTTTTTACAGATGTTTTTCCATAAATTGTATCGTGGCGTTCAGCAATTCATCGGTGAAAGGACTGTCCTCGTCTCGGTCGAAGTCATGATCTCCGGCGGCGATGTATTTCTCCGGACGATACTTGGATGAAAGCGCGTTGAATTCCGTGAAGGGCACATCGTTATCTCCGGTACTGTGGGCACAGAACAGGGGAGCCTGAAGCCTGTCCTTGAGCCGGAGGGAGTAGTCGATAAAGAAGAATTTCTCCCGGCCGCTGTAGATTAGATCCTTCCAAAGTCCCTTTTGCCGGGCGTACACGTATACGCTGTAATGGGTTTCCAGCGGACCGGTGCAGTGAGGTTCCGAAGGAATCGCCCGAAGACAGCTTTCCGGCACTTCCGGTAGGGAATTATACCAGAGACTGGAAGCATCATACCACCCGTCCGTCAGGAAGCCGTATCCGTAATAGGACAGAATGCCGGCAGGTTTGACGGCAAGCTTTTCCGAGGCGCCGGCCAAAAGTGCCAGGTAGGCGCCGGCGGATCGTCCCCACAGAAAATACGGGATCTCTCCCGGCATAAAAGTATTCTGCGTTTCGTCCTCCGTGACCAATCCGGCGGCGGTCAGCACTTCTTCATAGCGGTTGACGGAATCCAGCACATCCTCCAGAATTCCCGGAAGGGTCACCGCCGGAGCGAGAGGGTAATCCATTGCGGCAATCACATATCCTTTCTCGGTAAAAGTACGCAGGTGTTTTTCCGGCAGGTCCTCCCGGTTTCCGTAAAGGAGTCCGCCGCCGTGAAAATACAGTAGAACGGCCTTCGGAGAGACGGAATCCTCGTGATATACGGTGGCTTTTTTTGTGAAATCGTACGACGCGAACTCCGAAAAATCAACAATTTGTTTCTGAAGCATAGAAATGTCCTCCCGATGTGCCGAGAATTTGTAAAAAAATCATCAGCACGTTATTTTTAATAAACCCATAAATTTTTATGATGTTTCTTTTTCAGAATTTTACTCCATTTCATCGGTAATTGTCAAATAGTTCGAAAAAACAGTTCCGGCAACGAAGAATAGGTGGAAAGCTGTAGAACCACACAATATGTTGAAAAATAAGGAATTTAAAAAGAAAAAAACCTCACATTAAAAAAAGGCTGTCCAAATTTTAATGCAAAAATAATTAAAAAATAGCTTGCAAAATTGGTTGAAAGGTGGCACAATTGAATTGTAAAAATTGGTTGACCACTTGCGGATTGAAAAAGAAAACCGCGGAAAGGGTTCAACGTAACATTTTTTAACGAGATAATGAAAGAGAGGTTATTTCAATGAGTTATCTGAACAACAACACAGGCTACAGAGAAACACTGCTGTCCACAAGATCCGTATGCAAGAAAGAGAATTACGTCATTCTGGAACCGGACGGCATCGTAAAGAACGCAATCCCGGGATATGAAAACTGCGACACCACAATTCTGGGTTCCCCGGCAATGGGCGCAGATTTCGCAGATTACATTTCCACCGTTCATCCGGGCGGCAAGAACGACGCCATCGGCGGAAACGGCATCGAGTCCTTCCTGTATGTAATTAACGGAAAGCTGACCGTTAAGAATGCAGATGAGGAAGCAGAGCTTACTGAGGGTGGTTACATCTACTCTCCGGCAGATAAGCCATTCAGCTTCGTTAACAACAGCGACGAGGATGCGTTCGTATACATCTACAGAAGAAGATATGCTGCACTGGAAGGTCTCAGCGCACACACCGTTGTTGCCAACATCAACGACACCGAGTGGAAAGAGTATGAAGGCATGGCAAATTGCCACAGCAAGGACTTCCTGCCGGCTGCAGAGGATTTCGGTTTCGATATGAACATGCATCTGCTGAAGTTCAAACCGGGTGCAAGCCACGGATACATGGAAACTCACATCCAGGAGCACGGAATGTACTTCCTGCAGGGTAAGGGAATGTATCGTCTGGACGACGAGTGGATTCCGCTGCAGAAGGGCGACTACGTATTCATGGATTCCTATGTACCGCAGGCTTGCTATGGCGTAGGTACCGAGGACTTCATCTACATCTACTCTAAGGACTGCAACAGAGACGTTGAGCTCTAGTTCAATTCTAAAGACGTTAATCCGGGCTTGCGCAGGCAGGCCCGGATGTCAATAAAAACAAATTGCATTGGGAAGAGATTCCCGAATAATGGGAGGTATCATAAGTGAAATTATCGAGAGAAGAACTGAAAGGCCTGATGAAGGGTAAACTCATGCAGGCAGGTCTGCACGAAGACCATGCGGAAACCACTGCAGAAATTCTGATGTGGGCACATGAGAGAGGTTATTATTCCCACGGCGCAGTTCGTGTAGAGTATTACAGCGAGAGAATCTCCAAGGGCGGCATTACTGTTGAACCAAACATTACCTGGAAGCAGACCGGACCTTGCTCCGGAATTCTGGATGGTGACAACGGCATTGGCTTCGTTGTTGCAAAAGAAGGTATGAAGAAGGCCATCGAGATGGCGAAGGAAAACGGTATTGCAGTAGTGGGAATGAGCAATCTGTCCCACAGCGGTTCCATCGGTTACTACACTGAAATGGCTGCAGAAGAGGGTCTGTGCGCAATTTCTTTCTGCCAGTCCGATCCGATGGCAGTTCCTTACGGCGGTGCAGAACCGTACTATGGTACCAACCCGATTTCTTTTGCAGCACCGACTGCAGACGATCGTACGGTTGTATTCGACATGGCAACAACCGTACAGGCATGGGGAAAGATTCTGGACAAGAGATCCAAGCATCAGGAGATTCCGGCAGATTGGGCAGTAGATGAGCACGGTGCTCCGGTTACCGACCCGCACAAGGTGAACGCTCTGGTTCCAATCGCAGGTGCAAAGGGTTATGGTTTGATGATGATGGTAGACATCTTCTCCGGAATTCTGCTGGGTGTTCCGTTCGGCGGTCACGTAAGCTCCATGTATCACGATCTGTCCGAAGGCAGAAGACTGGGTCAGATGCACATCGTTATCGATCCGGAAAGATTCTGCGGCGCAGAGCAGTTCATGAAGACCATGTCCGCTTGCCTGGACGAAATCGGCGAAATCAAGCCGGCTCCGGGATTCGATAAGGTAAATTATCCGGGCGAGAGAGCAAAAATGAGAATGGATAAAGCGTACGCAACCGGTGGTGTGGACGTAGCGGATGAACTGGTAGAATACCTGAAGGGGGAACCGGTACATTTTGACAGATACGATCACAAGAACCGTTTTGCGGACTAATTATAGATAACATTGAAGCCGTAACTTTTTTACAGAGAAACAAGGAGAGATTTAATGTTAAAGACAATCGTTAAAGCCGGAAGCTATCACGATTCTGTAACTCTGATGCTTCTGACCAATGAAGTTTCCACCGTTGAGGGTGTGAACAAGGTTTCCATCATGATGGCAACTCCTGCGAACAAGGACATCTTCAAGCAGGGCGGCCTGGAAACAGAAGAGCTGATGGCAGCTACTCCGAACGACATGGTAGTCGTTGCAGACGTGGAAGAGGAAAGCGTTCTGGACGCACTGATGGAGAGAGTAGACGAGTACTTCGCAAAAGAAGGAAGCGCCGATGCGAAGAAGCAGGGTGCTCAGGCTGCAAAGTCCTGGGATCAGGCTCTGGCTCAGATGCCGGATGCCAACCTGGCAGTTATTTCCATTCCGGGTGCATATGCCGCACTGGAAGCGGAGAGAGCACTGGACGAAGACATGAACGTGTTCATGTTCTCCGACAACGTAACCATCGAAGATGAGAAGAAAATTAAGGATAAGGCACACGAGAAGGGCCTGGTTGTTATGGGACCGGACTGCGGAACCGGAATCATCCAGAGCGTTCCGATTGCTTTTACCAACACCGTTAATCCGGGTTCCATCGGAATCATCGGTGCATCCGGTACCGGAATTCAGGAACTGACCACCATCATTGACCGTCTGGGCGAGGGCGTTACCAACGCAATCGGAACCGGCGGCAGAGATCTGTCTGCAGAGGTAGGCGGAACCACAATGCTGGATGTAATCGATGCCATGGAAGAGGATCAGACCGTTAAGGTGCTGGTTGTTATCTCCAAACCACCGGCAAAGGAAGTAGCCGATAAGGTTGCTGCAAGACTGAGCGTTTGCAAGAAGCCGGTTGTATGCTTATTCCTGGGCGAGAAGCCGGAATATTACGAAGAAGGATTCTATCAGACCTATACACTGGACGAGTGTGCTCGCCTGGCAGTAAGCCTGGTAAGAGGACAGAAGGTAGAAGAGGGAACTGTTGATTGCGACAGAAGCCGGTTCTTCAAGAAGGAAGACAAGAAGACCATCAAGGCATACTATTCCGGCGGTACTCTGGCCGGAGAATCTGCAATGCTGATCAAGGAAGCACTGGGACTGCAGGATTGCGCTCATCAGGAAGGCTTCAAGCTGAACGCAGACGGCAACGTGGTAATCGACCTGGGCGATGACGTTTACACACAGGGTAAGCCGCATCCAATGATCGATCCGAGAACCAGAGTAGAGTGCATGGAAGAGGCTGTGGACGATCCAAGCACCGGTGTCATCCTGTTCGACGTGGTACTGGGATACGGTTCTCACGAAGACATGGCCGGAGCACTGATTCCGGCAGTAAAGAGCCTGCAGGAAAAGGCTGCTGCTCAGAACAGAAATGTATTCTTCGTTGCAGAAGTATGCGGAACCAGAAACGACTTCCAGGGTTACGACGAATCCGTTGCAAAGCTGAAGGAAGCCGGCGTAATCGTGGCGGAGACCAACATGCTGGCTGCAAAGACTGCACTTCAGGCAATCGGATACGATTTCGTTCCGGAACAGAAGGAAACTCGTCCGAAGCAGGTAAGAGAGTGCGAAGTATCCGCACCTTCCGAAAAGCTGGTGAAGATGCTCTCCAACAAGCCAAAGGTTATCAACATCGGTCTGAAGAGCTTTGCAGAAGTAACCGAGAAATTCGGCTGCGATGTGGTACAGTACGACTGGATGCCACCGGCAGGCGGAGATATCACTCTGATTAAGGCTCTGAACTTCCTGAGAAATTACGAAGGGTTCGATATCGACGAAGCAAACCGCAAGGTAATCGCAAAGGTCGTTGCTGCTCAGCCGGTACTGAAAGACAACGTTCCGGCAAAGACGGTAATTCCGCAGCTGAACGAAAACAACGGAAAGGTAATCCTGCACGCAGGTCCGCCGATTGAATACAAGGATATGCCGGCAACCGTACAGGGTTCCTGCGTTGGTGCAGTGCTCTTCGAGGAGTGGGCAGATAACGAAGCAGATGCTCGTAAGCTCCTGGAGTCCGGTGAGATTCAGTTCGTTCCATGCCACCACTGCAACGCAGTAGGTCCGATGGGCGGAATCACTACACAGAACATGCCGGTATTCGTTGTTCAGAACGAAACCGATGGCAACTACGCATACTGCCAGATGAACGAAGGTATCGGAAAGGTACTGCGTTTCGGTGCATACTCTGAAGAGGTTGTAAACCGCCTGAGATGGATGAGAGATGTACTGGGACCAACACTGGGAAGAGCGATTCGTTCCCTGGACGGCGGTCTGGCAATCAATCCGCTGATTGCAAAGGCAATCGCAATGGGCGACGAGTTCCACCAGAGAAATATTGCTGCGTCCCTGTGCTTCTATAAGGAAATGGCACCGATTATCACCGACATGGATATGCCGCAGGATGAGAAATCTTCCGTAATGAAGTTCTTGGCAGACACCGATCAGTTCTTCCTGAACATCATGATGGCAACCGGTAAGGCAATCATGGACGGTGCAAGAACGCTGACCGACGGAACCGTTGTTACTGCAATGTGCAGAAACGGAGTAAACTTCGGTATCCGTATCGCCGGAATGGGAGACGAATGGTTCACCGGCCCGGTAAATACACCGCAGGGTCTGTACTTCACCGGTTATGACGGCGAGGATGCTTGCCCGGATATCGGCGACAGTGCAATTACCGAAACCGTTGGTGTCGGTGGAATGGCAATGATTGCAGCTCCGGCTGTAACCCGGTTCGTCGGTGCAGGCGGCTATGAAGATGCGCTGAACACCAGCAACGAGATGACTGAAATCACCATCGACAGAAATCCGAACTACATCATTCCGAACTGGAACTTCAGAGGTACCTGCCTGGGTATTGATGCAAGACTGGTTGTGGAAAAGGGAATTACTCCGGTTATCAACACCGGTATCGCCCACAAGATTGCGGGATTCGGTCAGATTGGTGCCGGTACGGTACATCCGCCGATTGAAGCATTCCAGAAGGCCGTTCTGGCTTATGCAAAGAAGCTGGGTTTTGAGGAATAATCAAATTTAAAGAAGCTACTGTGGCGGCCTGAGAAATCAGGCCGCTGCGTATATCAGAGTATATGGAGGACTAAATAATGGGCAAGAAAATTGTCATCGCACTGGGGGGAAATGCACTGGGAAATAACGTAGAAGAGCAGCGGAAAGCGGTTGCTCACACTGCCGGTGTAATTGTGGACCTGATTGAAGAGGGTCATGATCTGATTGTCACTCACGGAAACGGACCACAGGTAGGCATGATTCAGAATGCGATGGATATGCTGGCAAGATCCAATCACCAGTACGGAGAGGTTCCGCTGGCATCCTGCGGCGCAATGAGCCAGGGATATATCGGAATCGATCTGCAGAATGCAATCAAATATGAACTGAAGAAGAGAGGAATCGACAAGAAGGTTTCCACAATTATTTCTCAGACATTGGTGGATGAGAATGACGATGCCTTCAAGAATCCGACCAAGCCGATCGGACGTTTCCTGACCAAAGAAGAAGCGGATGAGCTGGAAGCTCAGGGCATTGCTGTGGTAGAGGATGCCGGAAGAGGTTACAGAGAGGTGGTTGCTTCTCCAATGCCAAAGAGAATCTGTGAGCTTGGAACCATCAAAACTCTGTTCGAAGCCGGTCACATCGTAATCACCTGCGGCGGCGGCGGTATCCCGGTTGTGGATCGGGACGGTGCACTGGTCGGTGCGCGTGCCGTTATCGATAAGGACAACGCAAGCAGCTTGCTGGCATCCACTTTCGGTGCCGATTATCTGGTAATTCTCACAGCTGTGGAGAAGGTTGCTATTAACTGGGGTAAGGAAAACCAGGAATGGCTGGCAGATTTGACTGTAGATCAGGCAAAGGAGTACATTGCAGAGGAACAGTTCGCAAAGGGCTCCATGCTTCCAAAGGTAGAAGCGGCAATCCGTTTCGCAGAATCCGGAGAAGGCAGAAATGCGTTGATCACACTCCTCGAGAAGGCAAGAGAAGGTATCAATGGAGAGACCGGAACCGTCATCCACAGATAATTCTGCTTTTACCGTAATACGAGATTTGAGAAAAAGAGGAGTACTTTCAATATGAATATACCTGTAAATTTCTTGACATGGATAATGGCATTCCTGCCGATTATCGTATTAATCGTATTAATGATCAAGTTTCACTGGGGCGCCACCGAGGCAGCCCCGGTTGGCTTGCTTATTACGATTTTTTCCGGTCTGCTGGTGTATAAGGCGGACATTACCACCATCGCGGTGGAGAGTGCCAAAGGAATCTGGAGTGCGTTAGTCATCCTCCTGATTATCTGGACGGCGATTCTCATGTACCAGGTGGGCGATGAGGCAAAAGCGTTCATTGTCATCAAAGAAGGCATGAGCAAGCTGCTGCCGAATGAACTGTTGCTGGTACTGGCGATGGGCTGGATTTTCGAAAGTTTCCTGCAGGGCATTACCGGATTCGGTGTACCGGTTGCAGTTGGCGCACCGCTTCTGATTGGAATCGGCGTGGCGCCGATGTACGCTATCGTTATTCCGCTGCTGGGTCAGGCATGGGGAAATACCTTCGGTACCTTGGGTGCCGCGTGGGACTCTCTGACGGTATCCGCCGGTATTCAGGCAGGCAGTCCGGAATATTACAGGGCGGCGTTCTGGGCAGCGGTATTCCTGCTGGTATGGGATTTCGTGACCGGAATTATCATCTGCTGGCTGTACGGAAAAGGAAAGGCTGTAAAGAAGGGGCTTCCGGCCGTGCTGGTAATGACGATTATCGGTGGCGGCGGTGAGCTGGTGCTGAGCCAGGTGAACACCACACTGAGCAACTTCGTTCCGGCTGTTATTTGTCTGGCCGTTCTCATGCTAATGGGAAGGATGAAGATGTACCGGGATGAGTGGAGAATCGAAGATTCCAAGATTATGGTTCGCACCGAGAGCACCGGAGAGACCTTGGATGCACCGAAGGATATGACACTGGTACAGGCATTCGTACCGTACGTACTGCTGTCCCTGATGACCATCATCGTGCTGACGGTTGCACCAATCAATGCATTCTTGAGCAAGGTTCAGCTGAGCATTTCCGTTCCGGAAACATCCACCGGATACGGCTTCGTCAATGCGGCCTCCGATGCGTTCTCGCCGATTGTTCCGTTTACCCATGCCAGCATGTTCCTGTTCCTGTCTGCAGTAATCGGATTGGTATACTACAAGAAGCACGGCTGGATTCAGGCCGGCGGAACCAAGGCGATTTTCGGCCGCTCCATCACCATGACCATGCCATCCGGAATGGCAGTAATCGGACTGGTAATCATGTCCAAGATTATGTCCGGAACCGGACAGACCGTCGTTCTGTCTCAGGGAATTGCCGGCGTGCTGGGCAATAAATACCTGATCCTCGCGCCGTTCATCGGACTGCTGGGAACATTTATGACCGGCAGCAACATGAGTTCCAACATTCTGTTCGGAGACTTCCAGATGACTACATCTTCTCTGCTGGGTGTGAATGCACCGGCGGTACTGGGGGCACAGACCGCAGGCGGTGCGATCGGTGCTGCAGTGAGCCCGAGCAAGATTATTCTGGGAACCACCACCGCAGGATGTCTGGGCAAAGAAGGTGAAGTGCTGAAAATTATGCTGACCTTCACCATTCCGGCCACCATTGCAATAGGCCTGTTCTTATTCCTGGTGCTTGGTCTGTAGAAATGGAGATAAATAGAATGGAAAAGAAAAGTTTCTGGAAAACGAATGCAGGGGCATTAACCGTTGCATTTATCATCACCATGATCGGTTTCACTCTGATCCTTCTTGGGGTAAACCATGGAATGAACGGATTGGCAACAGGTGGATTCGCGGCGGTGGTCGTGGCAATGCTTATTTCACCGATTAAGGTTTTTATTATTGATCGAAAAAACTAGGAGGACGTTAAGATGGAAATCGAAAAGATTACAGGAAGAATTGCCCAGGATTTGGAGTATCTGAAGAAATTCACCGCTACCCCGGGAGAAGGCTGCACCAGACTTCCGTTTACCAAGGAAGCGAGAGAGGCCGTGAATTATCTGAGAGAAATCATGGAAGAAATTGGTCTGGAAGTGCACGAGGATGAAGCCGGAAACGTAATCGGTATTCTGAGAGGTACGGATCCGGACGCTCCATGCGTAATGTCCGGTTCTCATTACGATTCGGTTATCCACGGCGGTAACTACGATGGCATCGGCGGCGTGGTTTGCTCCATCGAGATGGCTCGTCAGATTGTAGAGAGCGGAATGGAACATAAGAGAGATTTGGTTGTTGTCGGCTTCAACGATGAAGAAGGTATGCGTTTCGGGACCGGATATTTTGGTTCCGGTGCAATACTGGGTCACCGCGATGAGACATATACCGAGCAGTTCAAGGATGCAAGCGGAATCTCCATTGCAGAAGCGATGAAGGAATACGGCTTGGATCCGGCAAAAGTAGGCGATGCCGCTTGGAAAGAGGGTTCCATCGGTCACTTTGTAGAAGCGCACATCGAGCAGGGTCCGGTACTGGATCAGAAAGAGCTGGAAATCGGTCTGGTAACCGGTATCGTCGGTATTCAGAGATACATGGTTACGGTACACGGAAGAGCCGACCATGCAGGAACCACTCCAATGGATATGAGAATGGATGCCGTAGATACCGCATCGAAGGTAATCTGCAAAATTGCAGACTGGGCACGGGAGAAGGCAGACGGTACGGTTGCTACCGTTGGTTTCATGAACGTAACCCCGGGCGGAATGAACATCGTTGCGGAGAAAGTAGAGTTCACGGTTGACATTCGGTCCATGAATAATGATAATATTAATGATATCGCCAGAAGAATTCGAGCTGCATTGGAGCGTGAGTGCAAGATTATGGGCGGAACCTATGAAATTGACACGAAGCTGGTCATCGAACCGGTTGCTCTGGATGCAGGCATGCTGGACACACTGGAAGATTCCTGCAAGGAGAGAGGATATTCCTACATGCGTCTTCCGAGTGGTGCGGGACACGACTCTCTGGAAATCGGTCAGCAGCTTCCAACAGTTATGTTGTTCGTTTCCAGCAAGGACGGTCGAAGCCATGCACCGGTTGAATTCAGTAAATACAGTGACCTGGCTAAAGCCTCTGTACTGATGACCGACCTGGTTGAAAAACTTCTGAACGAGTAATCGCGAAGTTAAAGAGCGAGTGAAAAAATGAGGTACATGATGGTAGAGGGCAAGTACAACTCTGTCTACAAGAAAGACAATATCCGACAGGTTCGCCGGACATTGAAGATGACCCAAAAGGAATTTTTGGAGTATTTTCTGATGAAAGAGAATGGAAAGACGGCCATGAGCGTGGCGACTCTATCCAACCTGGAATCCAAGGGGGGCGATCGCCTCAATGAGGTAATCAGTGCCGTTTCCGGCCGTTTACAGCTGGACAGCATGATGTTCTCCCTGGAACCGCAGGAATTTCTCCAGAATCTGGAAACCTGTTTGAATTCTCATCAGGCAGACGAGGATTTGTTCTATAAGAGTGAAAAAAAGGGAAATATCAGTCAGTTGGTCAATCGACTGACCATGTATTTCGCCGATGAAATTCTGGAAGGCCGTCTAAAGCGAGGAGATCAGATTGAGTCGGACCGGGAGCTGGCAAAAAAATTAAATGTCGGCCGATCCGCCGTCCGGGAGGCCTTAAAGGTACTGGACGTCTTGGGGATGATTGATATACGCCTGGGACAGGGTACGTATATTACGAGCCGGGAAACCAATTTCTTCTCGGTACCGTTGTCCTGGTCTCTGTTTCTGGACGGCACTCAGGTAAAGAGCATCCTTCAGGTTCGTGGAGCGCTGGAACTCCGGGCGGTTCAGCTGGCGGCTCAGTGCGAGGATAAGAATAAACTGGATAAACTGACGGACATCTATTATCGGATGCAGAAAACCTTCCAGGAAAGCAAGGATACGGACAATCTGCAGCATGCGCTGCAGGAAACCCTGAATGCGGATATTGAATTCCATACCTGCATTGCAGAATGTTCCGGCAATCCGATTATCCTGTCCATGCTGACCACGATTCGGAATTTCCTCAAGAGGGTCAGCGGAACCGGTATGGTGGATGCGGAACAGCTGCAGGCCGTTGTGGAAGAGCATCAGAAATTGTACGGTGCGATTATCAGCGGAAATGTGGATGCGGCAACGGAAACCATGACGAAGCACTTGGCGGCTTCTATGGCACGTTACAAAATCTAAGAATTCCCCGGAATATCAAGAAAAACCCTTGCATATCAAAGGGATTCGTGCTATCATATCCATATACGTTGGAACTTGAAAGAGTGGGCAGAGCCCACTCTTTCGTTTGTATGTGGATTATTCCGGAGGGATGATGGCAAAAGAAGATGTAGTCAGCCGCGTAAAAGAACTTGCAGAAGAGTATATTTGCGGCAGAGATTTGGAAATTTACAATGTAGAGTACCGCAAGGAGGGACCGGAATGGAAACTTCGGGTATATCTTGACAAACCGGCAGATTGTGAGCAGGAATTTGTAAACATTGAAGAATGTGAAGAGGTGAATCGGTATCTGAGTGAGAAACTGGATGAACTGGATTTGATTGCCCGTCAGTACACCATCGAGGTGTCCTCACCGGGAATGGATCGGGAGCTGATTCATGATAAGGACTTCGATCGTTTCGCCGGAAGAATTGTAGACGTCAAGCTGTACGAACCGCTGAACGGTCAGAAGAGCTTTGAGGCCGAGCTGGTGGGACGCACGGAAGAAGATGTAATTCAGTTGGATTTAGATGGGGAGAGATTGGAGATTCCGCACAAGAAGATTTCCAAGATCAACCTTGCAGTTATATTTTAGGAGGGTTAAATGAATAAGGAATTTCTAGATGCACTCAATGAGTTGGAGCGCGAAAAGAACATTTCCAAAGAGGACATTATCGCGGCAATCGAGAAAGCCGTTAAAACCACTTACGAAAGAAACTACAGCAAAGACCAGAAGGTGGATGTCGTAGTAGACCGGGAATCCGGTGAGGTAATGGTACTTCTCAGCAAGGAAGTTGTGGAAGAAGTAATGGATGATGCCACCGAGGTATCTTTGGAAGAAGCACGGTCTTATGACGAACGCTACGAAATCGGCGATGAGATTCAGTACCGAATCGATCCGAAGGATTTCGGCCGCATTGCCGCACAGACCGCAAAGCAGGTTGTGGTTCAGAGCATCCGTGAAGCGGAACGAAACAACACCTACGACCAGTTTATCGAACTGAAGGAAAAGCTGGTGACAGCAAGAGTCGAGAGAGTGAACGAAGGCAGAGTCTACGTATCCATCGGAAACGTGGAATGTTCTTTGTCCAAGTCCGAGCAGGTTCGCGGCGAGGAGCTGCGTCCGGGTCAGTATATCAAGGTATACGTAATGGACGTACAGAAGAAGCCGAAGGGAACTCAGATTTTCATTTCCCGTTCCCATCCGGGACTGGTTCGGAAGCTGTTCGAACTGGAAATTCCGGAAATCGCCGACGGTACGGTAGAGATTAAAGGAATTGCCCGTGAGGCCGGTTCCCGCACGAAGATTGCGGTATATTCCAACGACGAAAACGTGGATCCGGTAGGTGCCTGCGTTGGAAACCGGGGATCCCGTGTACAGTCCATCGTGGACGAGCTGAACGATGAGAAAATCGACATCATCGTATGGGATGAGAATCCGACAGTGCTGATCAGTAACGTTCTGCGTCCGGCAGTTGTGGAAGCGGTATATGCCGATGAAAAAGAAAAGAGCGCCATCGCTGTGGTTCCGGAACAGCAGCTTTCCCTGGCCATCGGAAGAGAAGGACAGAACGTTCGTCTGGCAGCCAGAGTCAGCGGATGGAAGATTGATATCAAGAGCAAGGCCCAGCTGGAAGAAAGCGGTTTTGATTTTGATGACTATACCGATGAAGATGAAGAGGCGAATGCTTTTGAAGAAGAAAATGAAATGACAGAAGATGCAGCTGTGGAAGCAGAAGCACCGGAAGCAGAAGAGACCGCTTCGGAAGAGTAGAGGCGCGGTATGAAAGACCGAAGAACACCAATGCGAAGATGCATCGGGTGCAGGGAATCCTTTCCTCAGAATCAGCTGATTCGGCTGACGCTCCACGATGAAGCCATTCATGTGGATCGAGACGGGAAGAGCCCGGGAAGAGGCGTGTATCTCTGCAAGAATCCGGAATGCATCGAGAAAGCAAGAAAAAGCAGAGCATTTCAGCGAAATTATAAGAGAGAAATCAAAATGGAAATAACAGATGCGGCTTTTGACGAAGCCAGTGCATTTGTAAAGGAGGTAGTGAATGGCGAAGAAGGTATCTGATATTATGACCGAGCTGGATATTTCGTATCAGGAACTGAAGCGAAATTCCGACAAGTTGGGCATTAAGGTGACCGGCGAGGAAGACAGCATGGAGGATCGGGATGCGGGTAGAATTATCAGCACCATCAATATGCTGAAAGGAAACGATCGTCCGGAAGCCCAGTCCAAGAAACCGAAGATTAAGGCAACTCCGATTATCAGCAAACCGGCACCGATGGCAAAGAAGGAGAAGGAAGAAGCTCCGAAGGATGCACCGGCAAAGGGAGAAGAGCCGAAGAAACGGGTTGGACTGAAAATCGTGAAGACCGCAGCCGAGGTTGAAAGCGAAGAAGCGGCGGCAAAGGCTGAGAAGAAAGCCGCAAAAGAAAAAGAAGCCGCTGAGAAAAAGGCGGCGAAGAAGTCCGAGAAGAAGTCTGAGAAAAAGACGTCCGATAAGCCTGCTGAAAAGAAGGCATCGGACCACAAGGCAGAAGAAAAGAAGCCAGCAAAGAAGGCAGAGGAAAAGAAGGAAGAGTATACCAACGCTCCGAACAAGCCAATGCGCTTCAAGAAGATTTTCGATGCATCCAAAGCACCGCAGCCGGAAGCAAAGGAATCCGGCAAATCTTCCGATGGCAGAAAGAAGAGAAACGACCGCAATGACCGCAGAGGAAAAGATGGTCAGGGCCGTAAGGACGGCGGAAACCGCCGGAACAACAATGAAGGCCGGAACGATCATTCCTCGCGCCGCAGCACCGGCGCATCTGCACCGGAAATGGCAGCGGTAGAAACCGGAAAGGGCGGAAAGGGAAAGAGCAAGAAGTTCTTTGACCACAATAAGGATAAGAATGAAGACCGCAGCAGAGGCGATCGTCACAACAAGCACGGTCGTCACGAAGGAAACGGCGGCGGAAAGAATTCCCGTTACTTCGACGAGAATTCTCTGGAAAAACAGACCAGACATAAGAAAAAGAAAGCACCGAAGAACGTGGAGCCGGAAGTGGATATTGAAGAGCTTCTGCCGGAAGGCACCATTGCGGTAACCGTTCCGATTACCGTTGCGGGTCTGGCAGAACAGGCAGAGATCTCGCCGACATCCATCATCATGTCTCTGATGAAGATGGGCATCATGGCTACATTGAACCAGACCATCGATAAGGACGTGGTGGAGATGCTGGCAGAGGATCTGGGCATCAGCGTCGTGGTTACCGAAGAAGTGGAAGAAGAGCCGGAAGAAGGCCTGGATCTTCACGAAGATGCGGAAAGCGAACTGAAGCCGAGAGCACCAATCATCACCGTAATGGGTCACGTTGACCACGGTAAAACATCCCTGCTGGATGCGATTCGAAACACCAACGTTACCGCAGGAGAATCCGGCGGAATTACACAGCATATTGGTGCATCCGAAGTTACCATCAATGGCAAGAAAATCGTATTCCTGGATACTCCGGGACACGAAGCGTTTACCACCATGCGTGCCCGCGGTGCACAGATTACGGATATCGCCGTGCTGGTTGTAGCGGCAGATGACAGTGTTAAGCCGCAGACCATCGAGTCCATCAGCCATGCAAAAGCGGCAAACGTTCCGATTATTGTTGCCATCAACAAGATGGATAAGCCGGGCGCAAATCCGGACAAGGTAAAGAAGGACCTGGCCGACAACGGCATCCTGGTAGAAGACTGGGGTGGAGACGTAATCAGTGTACCGGTATCCGCAAAGAAGGGCGAAGGCATTACCGACTTGCTGGAGATGATTCTTCTGGAGGCAGAAATGCTGGAGCTGAAGGCGAACCCGGACAGACTGGCACTGGGTACGGTAATCGAGGCCAGACTGGACAAGGCAAGAGGTCCGATTGCCACACTGCTGGTAATGAATGGTACTCTGAAGACCGGTCAGAGTGTGGTAGCCGGAACATGCTCCGGAAAGATCCGTGTAATGACCAACTTCAAGGGTGACAAAATCCGTAAGGCCGGTCCGGCAACGGCAGTGGAAATTCTGGGTCTGTCGGATGTACCGATGGCCGGAGATGCCTTCAATGCCGTGAAGGACGATAAGGTTGCCAGAGAAATCGCAAACAGCCGTGCCGAGAAGATGAGAGAGGATGTATTGGCAAAGAATGCCAGCATGACGCTGGACAAGCTCTTCTCCCAGATTCAGGAAGGCGAGACCAAGGAACTGAACCTGATTATCAAGGCGGACGTACAGGGTTCCGTCGGTGCTATCATCTCCTCTCTGGAGAAGCTGGATACACCGGATGTTCGAATCAACGTGGTTCATTCCGGCGTAGGTACCGTCACCGAGTCCGACGTAATGCTGGCGGAGACATCCAATGCCATCATTATCGGATTTAACGTTCGTCCGACCACGGCCGTAACCAACCAGGCGGCGGATGCGGATGTTGAAATCAGAACATACCGTGTCATCTACGATATCATCGACGAAATTTCCGATGCGATGAAGGGTATGCTGGATCCGGAATTCCGGGAAGAAATTCTGGGTAAGGCAGAGATCCGTGATACCTTCCGCGTACCGAATGTGGGAACTGTCGGCGGTGCCTATGTTACAGAAGGAAAGATTCAGCGGAATGCACAGATTCGTCTGGTTCGGGATGGCATCGTAATCCACGAAGGCACCATCTCCTCTCTGAAGAGATACAAGGACGATGCCAAGGAAGTGGCAACCGGTTACGAATGCGGTCTGGGAATCGAGAACTACAACGATATCAAGCCGGGCGATACGCTGGAATGCTTCACAATGGTAGAGGTTGAAAGATAATTATGGGAAGAAATCATCGAATTGGACGGGTTTCGGAAGAGATTAAAAAGAGCATCAGCAAGCTGCTGGTGAACGGAATCAAGGATCCGAGACTGAACTCGAGAATTATCACCATTTCCGGTGTGGATGTCACCGCGGACGGCAGTTTCGCCACGGTGTACATCACACCGCTGACCCTCGCAGATGAGGACAAAGAAGCAGTGAACAAGGAAGTTCTGGAAGCCTTTAATCGGGCAAAGGGAACCTTCAAGAAGAACATCGGAAAGGACATCAAGATGCGCCACGTGCCGGAATTGATTTTCAAAATCGATTCCTCCATGGACTACGGACGGCACATCGATGCGCTGATTGATGAAATTCACAACGAGAACTAATATGAAGAATTCATACAAAGAGATAGCAGAAAAATTGGCAGGATTGGATCACATCGTGATTCTTCCGCACGTAAACATGGATGGCGATGCCTTGGGCTCGTCATCCGCTCTTTGCGTTGCGCTGAAATCCATGGGCAAGAATGCGGTAATCGTCACCGGCGAGGCGACACCGGCGAATCTGGACTTCCTGGCGAGAAATTTGATTGTTTCCCGGCCGGACTTCCGGCCGGAATTGGCCATCATGGTGGATTGCTGCGGAATGAACCGCATTCCGGGCCGAGAGGAAATCTTTGAGACGGCCCCGGTAAAAGCAGTGATTGACCATCATGGGGTGACCGGAGAACAGCCGAATTTTGATTTTGGCCGAATCGAACCGGACTCGGCGGCAACGGGAGAGATGATTGAGCTTTTGATTGAAGCGATGAATGTGGAAATCAATCTTCCGATGGCGGAGGGTATTTTTACCGCAATCACCACGGATACCGGGAATTTTCAGCATGCCAATACCACGGCGCGTACCCACGAAATGGCGGCGCAGCTGCACCGGGTGCCGGGGTTCAATTGCAAGAAAATCAGCAACCTGATTTATAACCGCAATTCCCTGCGGTCCATTCGGCTGCATTCCCTGGTAATGAGCAGTATTCAGCTGTTCGGTGAGGACAAGGTGGCCGTGGCCGCTGTGACGCAGGAAATGCTCCGGGAGACCGGGTGCGAATTGAGCGAAGCGGAAGGTTTTGTGCAGGACATCATGAGCGTGGACGGCGTCGAGGTGGGATGCCTGCTGAAGGAAGCGGAACCGGCGGTGATTCGATGCAGTCTCCGCTCCCGGTCCCACATCAACGTGGCGGAAGTGGCCGGTGCCTTGGGCGGCGGCGGACACGTTCTGGCGGCGGGCTGCCGAATCCGGAAGCCGCTGGATGAGGCGAAGTCGATTATTACAGAGAAGTTAGTGGAGCAAGTGGAGAAAGATCAATAATATGTTTGAAAACGGAATCCTGAATATCAATAAGCCGGAGGGCTGGACCTCCCAGGATGTGGTGGCAAAACTTCGGGGACGGCTTCACGTTCGCCGTGTGGGACATACCGGAACGCTGGATCCCATGGCGACGGGAGTGCTTCCGGTGTGTTTTGGGAAGGCGACTCGGATTATCGAATATTACGATGACGATTTTAAGACCTACGAAGCGGAAATGAAGCTGGGAATGGTGACGGATACGCTGGACATCACCGGCACGGTGCTGGAGACGAAACCGGTGGATGTGTCGGAAGAGGATGTGATTCAGGCAATTGATTCTTTTCGGGGATGGATCACCCAGATTCCGCCGAAGTATTCCGCACTGAAGGTGAACGGGAAGCCGCTGTACAAATACGCCCGAGAAGGGGTAGAGGTGGAAATCAAATCCCGGAAAATCTATGTGGCGGACATTCAGCCTGTGGAAGTGAATTTGGGAGAGAACCGGATTCTCTTTCGGGTGACCTGCTCCAAGGGAACTTATATCCGCACCATCTGCGACGATATCGGGAAAAAACTGAGCTGCGGCGGCACCATGACCGCCCTTCAGCGAACCCAATCCGGTTGTTTTCGGGTGGAAGACGCGCGGACGCTTCCGGAGATTTTGGAGATGACCGATGAGGAGCTGGAGCGCTGCGTGATTCCCATGGATAAAACGTTGGTGCACTTGGGCAGAATCGAACTGAAGAGCATGGAGTCCGTGCCGTTCTATTACAATGGTCGGGAGATTGATACCGGATACGTGAACGTGCTTGCATCGCCTGCAGTTCCGGAGGCGATGCAGGAGGAGTCCCGCTTGGGGGATAAATACCGGGTGTACGACCCGGAAGGAAAGTTCCTGGGGATTTCTTCCCTTCGGGAGAATACGTTATATCCGGAGAAGGTGATACGATAAGATGAAAGTGATACGTTCATTAGACGATGTTAAGATAGATGGGCAGACGGTGGTAGCACTGGGCAATTTCGACGGGGTTCATATCGGCCACCGGGAGATTCTCCTGAGTGCGGTACGAAAAGCAAAGCGAAACAACTGGACACCGGTATGCTTTACCTTTTCCACCCACACCCGCAAAGAGGTGAGCCTCATCTGTACCGAGATGGAGAAAATGGCACTGCTTCAGTCTCTGGGGATTGAGATTGTGGTGGATATTCCATTTGACGAGAGAATTCGAAATACCTCCGCAGAGGATTTTATCCGGCGCATTCTGGGAGAGACCCTGCATGCGGCAGCAGTGTGCTGCGGATTCAATTTTCGGTTCGGAAAGAAAGCGGCCGGGGATGTGGATTTGATGCAAAACCTGGGCCGGGATCTGGGAATGGAGGTTCTGGTGAATGAGCCGGTGTACGTTGATGATATGGTGGTCAGCTCCACCTTGGTTCGCCGACTGATTACGGAAGGGGATATGGAACGGGCATCGGTTTGCCTGGGCCGGAACTTCTACTGCACCGGAAAGGTGATTCCCGGCAAGCAGCTGGGGGGCCGAATCGGTTTCCCGACGGCCAACGTGGTGTTCGAAGCTTACCGAATCGCGCCGCCCAACGGGGTATATTACACATTGGCGGAAATCGACGGCGTCAAATATCCGGGGATTACCGATGTGGGGGTAAAACCAACAGTCGGGGAGTTTGAGAAATCCATCGAGACCCACGTGTACGGGCTGAATCGGGATTTGTACGGTAAAAATATCCGGATTGAGTTCTTGAAGTGGGAGCGGCCGGAGATGAAATTCGGTTCCGTAGAAGAGCTGCGGGAGCGGATTGCGTCGGATTGTGAAAAGGGGCGGCAGTACCATCGGGCGCACGGATTCCCGAAACTGTAAGCAGGGAGAGATCCCGAAAATACTTTTAGCAGGAGTTAAATTATAGATGATACAGGAAATCGGCGATAGAATATTTGATAATCACTACAGACCGGACATTCGGATGCGGGCAGAGGATGAGCTGTTTCTCTTCGATGAGAAAAGCGGCGAAATCGGCATAAAGGAATCCGAGGACGGAATGCTGGAGATTCCAAAAGCGGGAGATGCAGGTCTTACGGAAGAGGAGTGCGTCTACCTGTTCTCCATTGACGATACCCGGTTCTTTATGCCAAAGAGCGAATGCAGCGTTTCCCTGCCGGAGGGCTACGAGTATCGGTCTCCTCGGGTTCTCCGAAAGGGAAAACCGAAAGACCTGTGCTTTGCCGCTATGACGGCGGGACACCTGAACGCGTGGTACAAAAACAATCGGATGTGCGGAAGATGCGGAACCCGGACGGAATACGGCGAGAAGGAACGACTGATGCGCTGTCCGAAGTGCGGAAATCTTATTTTTCCCCGAATTAACCCGGCGGTAACGGTGGCGGTAACCCATGAGGATAAGCTGCTGGTGTCCCGTTACAACGGCAGAAAGCAGACCAACTTGTATGCACTGATTGCCGGCTTCGTGGAAATCGGGGAGTCCGCAGAGGAATGCGTGGCCCGGGAGGTCATGGAAGAAGTGGGACTCAAGGTCAAGAACATCCGATACTACGGATCCCAGCCGTGGGGTTTTGCGGGGAACCTGCAAATCGGCTACACCGCAGAGGTGGACGGGGACGACCGCATCGTCCTGGATCGCGAGGAGCTGGAAACCGCTTTCTTCATTTCCCGAGAGGAACTGGAAATGAACCCGGTTCGGCCGGCGCTGACACAGGAAATGATCGAAGCGTTCCGGTCGGGGAAGATTCGGTAGAGGAAAGGAGGAGCAATTACAAAGTATAGGTAATTGCACGATAACGTGACTAAGCGGAACCTATTGATAGCTCTGGTAATGTTTGGATGCCTTATCCCAATTCTATGTATCCTTGGATGCACCGGGGTGATACAAAACGGAAGACTATTGTCATCTTTAATAAAAATACTCTTAGTTTGTATTTTTGTTGTTGCAGGAATTTATTTTTTCAAATTTAAAAATTGTAGTTATCCCATGCTTGCGGCAATAGTTGCTGCATTCGCTTGTGCGTTTGCACTTGTTGTAAAGTGAAGAGCCAGATTGTATGATGTTTCATACAATTATACAACTAATAAAATTTATTGACATGGGGGGTAAAATGCTAGAATTTGATTAAAGTTTAGTTTTGCTTGAACAGGAGGTTAAGTAAGAATGAAAAGAATTCTAGCGATTATTATGAGTGCTATGATCGCAGTATCCATGCTCTCGACTTTGGCATTCGCAGCAGACGAGGATACTAATAGTAACTCTGAAACTAGGGTGGAAACTGAAAGCGTTTCGAATGATGATGAATATGTAAAGATTGAGAATGGTGATATTAATATTTCCAAAAATGAGAAGAATGAATTTAAAAAGCTTACACAGGATGTTGCAAAAGCTATTCTTAAAGATGACAGTAAAAAAGTAAGCAAAACCATAAAATCCGCTACAAGCAATTCAAAAAACTCAGATGCCTTAGACACAATTAACGAGGAAATTGTTTCTGTTGTTAAATCGGATTGTAGCAATCCAGAACCCAACATCATTTTATCGGAAAAATTTTGTGATGATTTTGAGTATACATACAAAAGTGATGACACTGAGATTGTCATGAATCCATTATATATTGAAGTCTCAGAGTTTGATGAATCCTTGCAAAAAGAAAAAGAAAGAAAAATGTTTTCTGCTGTTACCGATTTAATCGGAAGTGAGGTGTATGCAGCCTCTAAAACAAAAAGTAGAATTTGTTCAGAAAAGAAAACGTACTATTCTTGGGCAGGACTAAAAATATTCACAATTGGAATGGATTGCAATTTCTACTATAATGGGAAAAAAGCATGGTATAAGAGTGGGTTTGATGCATGGTATACTAGAGGTGCGTTATCTGTATGGCAAGTATCCAACTGGAAAAAGAAGAAGGAACAAAATGGAAAATCATATACTGCATGGTGCGCTGGAAATTTCCATATGGGATTGGAAGTAAAAGGTGTAGGCGTAGTATTAGACGATAAATACATAAAACATAAAATTACTTGCAATAAAAAAGGTAAGATATCAATATCAAGAACGGGATTTAAATTGAACAAATAGGTAAGATTATGAAAAAATATATTCTTTGTTTTATTATTTGCTGCACAATTATATTTGGTATATTATTTATTAATTTAATCGATGTTTCTTTTGCAAAGTTTATTATAACGCTTATTTCGTCAAGTGTAGTGAGCTTGCTTGTAACATTCGTATATGCTCTGATAACAAAGATTTTCAGTAGGTGTAAATGATATAATAAATATGTACATTTTGGGGTGTAAAAATAGGAAAACTGCATCCGGAATCCAAACTTATCATCAAGCTTGGATTCCGGATGCAGTTTTTTACTTTTCACCCCGGAACCGGCGGGGGCTTGGTGCAAGAAAGCCTGGAAACGCATTGATTGCGTTGGCGATGCACCAAGTCCCTCGGGGGGATTGCCCCGGAAGCGACCAAGACTTGGTGCAAGAAAGCCTGGAAACGCATTGATTGCGTCGGTAATGCACCAAGTCCCTCGGGAGAATTGCCTCGGAAGCGACCAAGACTTGGTGCAAGAAAGCCTGGAAAGGCATTGATTGCGTCGATAATGCACCAAGTCCCTCGGGAGAATTGCCTCGGAACCGGCTGAGACTTGGTGCAAGAAAGTCGGGAAAGGCTATTCGATGCTCTTCAAGGACTCTGTCATGCTGATGTTCTCCAGCCGCCGGGACATGGCAACGCTCACGATGAAGGCAAAGACGAAGGTGAGAATCACTGCCAGAGCGTAGCTGAATCCGGTGATCCGAGTATCGAAGGAAATCAGATCTACGTTAATCCGGCTGATGATGAATCCAAGAAGAATCCGGCCCAGTCCCAAGCCCAGCAGGGCACTGATTCCCGTGAGAAAAATGTTCTCCCGGAAGACGTAGGCGGCGGTTTCGCCTTTTCGGAAGCCCAGCACCTTGATGGTGGCGATTTCCCGGATTCGCTCGGTGATGTTGATATTGGTCAGGTTGTACAGCACGATGAAGGCCAGTGCGCCGGCGGAGAGAACCACCACCAGAACGATAGCGTTCAAGCTCTTCATCATGTTGTTGACCCGGTCCCTCATATCCATGTTGATGGATACCGCGGCCACCTCATCCCGCTTGAGAAGTTTGGTGGCGGATTGGTGCACGGACTTGTTGCTGCCGGTGGCAGTGCGAACCATGGCGGATTTGATAGATGCCGCGGTTCCGAACAGGTCTCGGTAGGTATCCGGTGTGATGTACACGTAGTTGTAAATGTAGTTCTCGCAGATTCCGCTGATTTTCACCTTGCCTTGGTGATAATCATCGTCCCGGAGGGTGATTTCATCTCCCACGGAGAGATTGTAGGTGCGTGCTAGCTTCTTGCAGATGACCGCCTGACCTTTACCCGGATAGGAAATGGCTTTGCCGGCGTGGTTGTGGAGATCCACGAACTGCCGGAAACCCTTGGATTCCGCCGCAATCAGGGTGATGGATTTTACCTGATCGCCGTGGAGGATGTCGGCACTGTTTTTATGGACAAAGAGAATATCCTTGTAGGCGCCGTCGTTATTCTTGCGGAATGTTTTTTGCTTTTCGGCGGTCATGTTTTTATCGAACGTAACATCGTAATCGTATTTCTGGATTTCGTCGAACTGGAAATTCACCACATTCTGGATGGAATCCCGAATGCCCAGACCGGCCACCAGAAGGGCGGTGCAGCCGCTGATGCCGATGACCATCATGAGAAAACGTTTTTTGTAGCGGAAGATATTCCGGAAGGTGACTTTCTGAAGGAAACTGAACCGGTTCCACAGAAATCCGATCCGTTCCAAAAGAATTCGTTTTCCGTTCTTCGGTGCCCGAGGCCGAATCAGCTGTGCCGGGACTTCCCGGAAATCCCCCAGACAAGGAAGCAGGGTGGCACTGACGGCGCAAAGCAGGGAAACCCCAACCGCCGCAGCGGACAGCTTCGGGCTGAGTACGTATTTAAGGTTGGCATTGAAGTCGTACATCATGCCGTAGGCTTTCCAGATCACCTTCGGGAAAATATAAGCGCCGGCGAAAAGTCCGGTAACGGCGCCCAATAGGGAAGCACTGCAGGAATAGAACAGGTATTTTCCGATGATGGAAGAATTGCTGTATCCCAGTGCCTTCAGCACACCGATTTCCGTCCGTTGGGCATCCACCATTCGGGTCATGGTGGTCATGCACACCAGGGCGGCGACCAGGAAAAAGAAAATCGGGAAGACCTTGCAGATTCCGTCTACGATGGAAGAATCGCTGTCGAAACATGCGTATCCTGTATTGGTATTCCGGTCCAGCACGTAGGTATCCGCTTTATCGATTTCGGCAATTTTCTTCTTACCGTCGTCCAGCTTCTCCTTGGCATCCGCAAATTTATCTTCTGCCTCGCGGAATTCCTTGTTGGCCGTGGCAACGGCTTCGTTATATTTCGAAAAGCCTTTTTTCAGTTCCTGATTGCCCGTCTTGATTTTCCCTTTGCCTTTCTTCACCAGCAGAAGACCATCTCGAATCTTCCGCTTCTGCCCCTGAAGCTGCTGCTTCTGCGCCAGAAGCCGATCCACAGGCGCACCTGCCGCCTTGCTCTGCTCAATAGCGGCGTTCACCTGCCGAATTCCGCTGTCCACCTTCTTCAGGTTGGATTTCAGAGATTTTTCCTTGCTGTTCAGCTCCTTGCTCTTCTTCTGAAGCTTCGCCTTGTTGTTCGTCAGCTTCTGATGGCTGTCCCGGAACTTCTGTTGGGTGTCCGCCTTTTCTTTTAGGAAATCGTTATAATTCTTCTCGTACTTGGCTTTGTTCTTCTCCCATTTTCGGGTGGCTTTGGCCACAATATCCTTGTATCGAATTTCCGCCCGCTCTTCAAGAATATCCTCCATTCCGGAGTTGTTGGCATCGATATAATTCTTGTATTTCTTGGAGTAAATAGGATAGTTTTTTCTTAATTTCACGTCAATCCGGGTGAAAACATCCGTATCGAAAGCATCACGATTCATGTATACGAAGCCGGAAACCTTTCCGTCACCCAAGGAGGTGGTGCCCCGCTCAAAGTTCAGGTACACCGGCGAGGTGACGGTGCCCACCACCTTTAACTCCTTCCGATAAAACAAATTTCGGGTACTCTTGCTGTTCCGGGGGGAGATCACGATTTTCTTTCCAATCAGGTCATTTCCAAGATTGTGATCCACCACGCATTCATCCTTGGCCTTCGGAAGACGTCCCTTCATCAGGTGGATGGTATTGACCTTTGAGGTGACGGAATGGAAGCGGAGCACCTTATCGGATGCTTGCCCTTCGTAGTGAAAGAGTACGTCTTCCGTGACGGAACCTTCCGCCGCTTCCACCTCATTCTGCCCGGCGACGGCATCTACATCCTTTTCCGTTAACCCAAGGGTGGACTGAAGTTGATAGTCGTACATCTTGTTTTTCTTCAAGTATTCATTGGCAGTAGCCACCATGGCCGGTTTGGTGGATTTCAGACCGCAGAAAAACCCCACGCCAAGCATGACGATTGCCAGGATGGCCAGATATCTTCCCAGACTGGAACGTATTTCTCGCAATGTTGATTTTTTCAGCATTTTTCTGTCCTACCATTCTATGTCTTCCACCGGGGTGATGTGCTCGTTCTTCTCTACCGAAGAGATGTGCCCATTTTTGATGTGGATAATTCGATCGGCCATAGCGGTGAGGGCGGTGTTGTGGGTGATGATGACCACCGTCATGCCCTGCTGCCGGCTGGTATCCTGAAGCAGCTTGAGGATGGACTTTCCCGTGTTGTAATCCAGCGCACCGGTAGGTTCATCGCACAGCAGGAGTTTCGGATTCTTCGCCAGCGCCCGGGCGATGGCCACCCGCTGCTGCTCGCCGCCGGAGAGCTGGGCCGGAAAGTTCCCCAGGCGGTCCTTCAGTCCCACCTTTGTCAGTGTTTCTTCCGCATCCAAAGGATCCCGGCAAATCTGAGTGGCCAGGGATACATTCTCCAGTGCGGTGAGGTTTGGAATCAGGTTGTAGAACTGGAAGACAAAACCGATTTCGTATCGGCGGTAGTCCGTCAGTTCCCGCCGGCTGTACCGGGAAATATCCTTTCCGTCCAGAAGAACCTGTCCGTCGGACAGGGTATCCATACCTCCCAGGATGTTCAGCAGGGTGGTTTTGCCGGCGCCGGATGCCCCTACAATGACACAAACTTCGCCTTTCTCTATTTCAAATGTGGCATCGTGGAGGGCTTCAATCAGCACCTCCCCCATGCGGTACACCTTCTTTACATTTTTGAATTCAACATAGGATCCCATGGGATTTCTCCTTTCTTCTGTACGTATATGGTAGCATAGCGCGGCGGTCACCGCTACCGGAAAACCGTGACAGGCGAACGAATTTTTTTATTGAACGCATAAAAAAAATCCCTGCGGAGCGAGTCCACAGGGGTTTTCCATGTCTTCAGAAAGGCTCGTACAGAAGGAATTTCTATTTGCCCAGTTCAATCATGCGGTCAATCGGTCTCTTGGCATCCCGAATCAATTCGTCGGAAAGCAGGATTTCTTCGCCGCCTTCACCCAGCAGTGCGTTGTATACATCATATAGGGTAGTAATCTTCATGTTGTGACATACGCAGCGGTCGGAGAGAAGGTAGAACTTCTTATCCGGACATTCGAACTGGAGGTGCTGCACGATGCTGCTCTCCGTGCCGATGATGAATTCCTTGCAATCGCTTTCCTTCGCGTAGTTCATGATTCCGGTGGTGCTTCCGGCATAATCCGCCTGTTCGGTGACCGATGCGCGGCATTCCGGATGAACCAGAACCTTGGCTTCCAGATGCTTCTCCCGAGCAATCCGAACGTCGGTCGGGGTGATGTTCATATGAGTGGAGCAGCCGCCCTGGAAGAACTTGAAATTCTTCTCTGGGAGCTGTTTTGCGACCCATGCGCCCAGGTTGCAGTCCGGGATGAACAGGATGTCCTTCTCCGGCATATTCTTCAGAATCTTAACGGCAGAGGAAGAGGTGACCACAACGTCCACGACGGTCTTCAGTTCCGAGGTGGTGTTGATGTAAGCGACGGTGGCATATCCCGGATTTTCTTTCTGCATCTCCAGAACCTTATCCCGGTCCATCTGCAGTGCCATGTTGCATCCCGCCAGGTCGTTGGCAAGGAGAACCTTCTTCTCCGGGGAAAGAACTTTAACGGTTTCTGCCATGAAGCGAACGCCGGCCATGATAACGGTCTTCTGAGGTGCTTTCGCTGCCTGTACGCTGAGGCCGTAGGAATCGCCGACGTAGTCCGCAACTTCCCAGATATCGTGGCTCTGGTAGGCGTGGGCCAGGATGCAGACATCCTTCTCCTTCTTCAGTTCAATAATTCGATCCTGTAATTCTCTTGTATTCATAACCTTATTTCCTTTCAGATTGTCCTATTCATTATAGTGACTGTATATTTACATGTCAAGACAGCAGTAAAAAATTTCTATTTACAACTGTCTTGTCACCTGAAAGAATATGTGTTATACTTCATCACTGATAAAGGTTTGTTGTTAATGGAAGGTTGAAAACAACGGAATATAAGGAAGAAGGTTTAATAATGAAGACAGAAGTATTAATCGTCGGCAGCGGCTGCTCCGGACTGTACTGTGCGCTGCAGCTTCCTCGGGACAAGGAAATCACACTGATTACCAAAGCCGATCTGGAAAGCAACGATTCCTACCTGGCACAGGGCGGAATCTGCATGTTGAAGGACGACGAGGACTACGACAGCTATTTTGAAGATACCATGAAAGCCGGACACTACGAGAACGACCGGGAGTCCGTGGACATCATGATTCGTTCCTCGCAGGACGTGGTTCAGGATCTCCTGGAATACGGCGTTCGTTTCCACCGGGACGAGAACGGTGAATTGGATTTCACCCGAGAGGGCGCCCACTCGGATAAAAGAATCCTCTTTCACGAGGACATCACCGGCAAGGAAATTACCAGCAAGCTTCTGGCGCAGGTAAAAAAACTTTCGAACGTCAAGCTGATGGAATACACCACCATGGAAGATCTGATTACAAAGGACAACACCTGCTACGGCGCGGTGGTTCGGAAGAAGGACGGCACGCTGGATACCATTCAGGCAGATTGCACCGTACTGGCCACCGGCGGAATCGGCGGAATTTATCGCCATTCCACCAACTTCCGTCATCTCACCGGCGATGCACTGGCCATCGCCATTCGCCACGGAATTGAACTGCAGGATATCAACTACGTGCAGATTCACCCGACCACATTCTATTCTAAGGATGATAAGACCAGAAGCTTCCTGATTTCGGAATCCGTTCGAGGAGAGGGCGCAAAGCTCTACGGAAAGAACATGGAGCGTTTCGCCAACGAGCTTCTGCCGAGAGATCTGCTGTCCCAGAAAATTCACGAACAGATGGAGAAGGACGGTACAGAACACGTATGGGAAGACCTTCGTCCGATTCCCCACGACGTGCTGGAAAACCACTTCCCGAACATTGTGGAGCACTGCAGGGAAGCGGGATATGACGTGTTCAAGGAGTGCATCCCGGTGGTTCCGGCGCAGCACTATTTCATGGGCGGAATCAAGGTAGATCATGAGAGCAGAACCACCATGAACCAGCTGTATGCCGTGGGCGAAACCGCTTGCAACGGCGTGCACGGAAAGAATCGTCTGGCCAGCAATTCCCTGCTGGAGAGCCTGGTGTTCTCCAAGAGAGCGGCTCAGGATCTGGTGGAGCACTATTCTGAGTTCAAGGGAAATGATGAAGTGGTGACCAATACAGATCTGAAGAAGTATGAGGATCGGGAGACCATGGAGAAGGAGAACATCCGCCTGGTGGCAGCGGCCATTGAGAAGGCAAACGGCGGAACGCCGATGAATTCCGAATACCGCCACGTATAATAGCGGAAGCGTCGGAAACGTATGGAGAGCGAAATTTGTTTTTACCGGAAGAGAGGAAATAAAATGTTTGATAGAGCGACAATGGAGCTGAACGTGGAGCCGCTGATTCTCGGCGCGCTGCGGGAGGATATTACCAGTGAAGATGTGTCCACCAACTGCATCATGCGGGACAAGTGCCCGGGGAACGTGGAGCTAATCTGCAAGCAGGACGGCGTGATCTGCGGTCTGCAGGTTTTTGAGCGGGTATTCACCCTGCTGGATCCGGAGACGGAGGTTGTCACTTACGTGAAGGATGGCGATAAGGTGGAGAAGGGTCAGAAGCTGGCGGATATTCGGGGGGATATCCGGGTGCTGCTGTCCGGCGAGCGAACGGCGCTGAACTATCTGCAGCGCATGAGCGGCGTGGCGACCCATACCCGTCAGATTGCGGACCTGCTGGAGGGAACCGGCATTCGCCTGCTGGATACGCGGAAGACCACACCGAACAACCGGGTTTTTGAGAAGTACGCGGTGCGAATCGGCGGCGGATGCAACCATCGGTACAACCTTTCCGACGGCGTGATGCTGAAGGACAACCATATCGAGGCGGCCGGCGGCGTGGCAAAGGCGATTGCAATGGCCAAGGAATATGCGCCTTTTGTTCGGAAAATCGAAGTGGAAGTGGAGAATCTGGAGATGACCCGGGAGGCGGTGGAAGCCGGCGCGGACATCATCATGCTGGACAACATGGACCACGATACGATGGCAGAGGCTATTAAAATTATCGGCGGCAAAGCGGAAATCGAGATTTCCGGCAACGTGGATGAGGCGAAGGTGGAGATGATTCGGGACCTGAAGGTGGATTATGTATCCAGCGGTGCGCTGACCCACTCGTCCCCGATTCTGGACCTGTCGCTGAAGAATATGAGAAGAGTATAGGACCCGGCAAACGTGGGAAGAATGAATTGGAGAACAGGGGGCAAAAGATCGGAATGAAAGCGGCGGAACGAAGAGAAGCCATCATTAAAAAACTAAAAAACAGTGCGGAACCCCTGTCCGGAGCGGCGTTGGCGCAGGAACTGGGCGTCAGCCGGCAGGTTATCGTTCAGGATATTTCCATCCTTCGGGCCCAGGGAAATGAGGTGCTGTCCACCAATCGGGGATATGTGCTTCAGCACTCGGAGGAAGCCAGCCGGGTGTTCAAGGTGATTCACACGGAGGAGGAGATTCGGAAGGAATTCTCCATCATCGTGGATTGCGGCGGACGAATCCGGGATGAGTTTGTATACCACAAGGTGTACGGAACCATGCGGGGGGAATTGAATATTCGCTCTCGGCTGGATATCGAGAACTACCTAAAACAAATTCGGGAAGGTCAATCCCGTCCGCTGATGCGGGCGACCTCCGGGTATCATTATCATACCGTTACGGCGGAAAGTGCCCAGGTTCTGGATATGATCCAGGAAAAACTGGCGGAAGCCGGATTTCTGGCACCGCTGCAAGACTACGAACCGGTGGATTTCCGGAGTCAGTCGTCGCTATAGCCCTGATTCCGGGAGTGTAATTTGTTTTCAAAAAAGGAATCGCCTGTTCGCGATTCCTTTTTTTGTTCATCATTTTTTTAAGGATTTTAATCGTATTTTCCAACAAACATTTGATAATTGGAATTTTATAAATAAATATAATAGAATATGTCTAGAATTTCAGAGCGGTTTCACGCTAATTCTATATTTTTTGCTAATCAGCGTGAATCTATTTTTTGTTGTACACGGTTTCGCCATGGAATTTCCTAGGTGCAAACAACCATTTTGAGAACAGTTCACGCTTTTTGGCGGTAATTCTCATTTTGACGTGAATCACCAGTGGCAATCGATCGTTCCCAAATTAGAATTTTGCAAAAGCAGCGAATTGCATTCACGCTGAATCCGTATTTTCTGTCAAAAGGCGTGAATTGCCTTTGGAATTCTAGGCATATGAGATTGTGCATGATGACTGCGGATGATATAATTAGAATCATGCTTTTTAACCGGATGATACGACAGTAAGGAGAATTTATGAGTGGAAAATTTGAAAATATATCAATGATGGGTCGAATGGCCTATGTGATTATGTGTGTGGAAAAATATCTATTGAACAAATATCCAAATCGCAATTGGAAGCTTCTTTCGGAGATTTTATGGAAATCCACATCTACGGATTGGGCATTCTGGACAGACATGTATAGCGCTTATATTCCGGACGTGGTTTTGGATTATGGTGAGTATTCAGAAACGGAGTTCGGAAATTGTTACGATGAAAAGACATTTCAGAAGTTGCATATGTTGTATGAAGGAATAACTTCCGGCAGTGAAGATGATGCGGATGATGAGTTAAATTACTTATTGAATAAGCCGTTTGAAATGGCAATGGTATATGAAGGAACCGAAATTGGAGACGGAGAGGAATCGTTCATAATTATTAAGGAGACAGAACGTGTTCTCGAATCCAATGGAATTATTTTACCCGATGTAAATGCGGTTTCATTTTCTAATAGTTCAGAAAGGAATGGTTGGGGAAACTATTTTGATGGAAGCTTCCTATCTGTTATCTTAAAGTAATTGAGTGTTCTTCAATAACAGACAGAAAGACTCCTTGATTCCTTTTGACTGAATCCGGATAACCCGGATTTGGCGATTGCATGAATACTGTTTTTATGATAAAATCAAGCGGTACTATGTAAGTTGAAGCGTTGTGAATGTTCTATTTGCAACGCTTTTAATATGTTTGCATTCACGAGAGAAAGGAATACACATGTTAGACGTAATAAATGTGAGCGTGAATTTCAGCGGACAGCCGCTGTTCAAGGATGTTAATCTGAAATTCACACCGGGAAATTGCTACGGCGTCATCGGCGCCAACGGTGCGGGCAAAACCACCTTCCTGAGAGTCCTCTCCGGAAATCTGGAGCCGACCACCGGAGATGTGGCCATCAAGAAGGGGGCCAGAATGTCGGTGCTGAAGCAGGACCACTTCGCCTACGACGAATACACCGTTCTGGACACCGTAATTATGGGAAACAAGCACCTTTACGATGTGATGAAGGAAAAGGATGCCCTGTACATGAAGCCGGATTTCTCCGATGAGGACGGAATCCGTGCGGCAGAGCTGGAAGGGGAGTTCGCTGAGATGGACGGCTGGGAAGCGGAGTCCAACGTGAGCCGCCTGATTCAGGGGCTGGGACTCTCCAACGATATTCTCTATTCTCAGATGAGCACGCTCACCGGTAAGGAGAAGGTGAAGGTTCTCCTGGCGCAGGCGCTGTTCGGCAATCCGGACATCATCCTCTTGGACGAGCCGACCAACCACCTGGATATCAAGGCCATCAACTGGCTGGAGGACTTCCTGCTGGATTACGAGGGTACGGTCATCGTGGTCTCCCACGACCGTCACTTCCTGAATACGGTCTGCACCAATATCGTGGACGTGGACTACGGCAAAATCAAAATGTACGTGGGCAACTACGAGTTCTGGTACGAATCCAGCCAGATGGTTCAGAAGATGATTCGGGATCAGAATAAGAAGAACGAAGATAAAATCAAAGAACTGCAGACCTTTATTCAGCGGTTCTCCGCCAACAAGTCCAAATCCAAGCAGGCCACTTCCCGCCGGAAGCTGCTGGACAAGCTGTCCGTAGAGGAAATGCCGGCATCCTCCAGACGGTATCCGTTCGTTGGTTTTACCATGGATCGAGAAGCGGGTAAAGACATCCTGACGGTAGACGGAATCAGCAAGACTATCGACGGCGTAAAAGTACTGGACAACGTATCCTTCATGGTGGGCCGGGAGGATAAAATCGCTTTCGTCGGCGAGAACGAAATTGCCAACACCACCCTGTTCAAGATTCTCATGGGCGAGATGGAGCCGGACGAAGGTTCCTTCAAATGGGGTGTAACCATCACAAAGTCCTACTTCCCGATGGACAACTCGGAGTTCTTTAATGACTGCGAGCTGAACATGATCGACTGGTTGGGTCAGTACACTTCCGAGACTACCGAAACCTTTATGAGAAGTTTTTTAGGCAAGATGCTGTTCTCCGGGGATGATGTGTACAAGCAGGTAAAAGTACTCTCCGGAGGAGAGAAGGTGCGGTGCATGCTGTCCCGGATGATGCTCTTCGGATCCAACTTCCTGGTGCTGGATCAGCCAACCAACCATTTGGATCTGGAATCCATCACTGCCGTGAACGATGGGTTGAAGGCGTTCAAGGGTAATATCATCTTTGCGTCCCATGACCACGAGTTCATCAGCACGGTTGCCAACCGGATTATGGAAATCGACGGGGAAGGCCATCTCACGGATAAGCTGTGCACCTACGATGAGTATGTGGAAATGCAGGCATAGAGGATATAAGGATATAGCAGAGAAACCCCTGCAGCGGTTCGAAACCGCTGCAGGGGTTTTTGCTCCCCGAAACGAGGGCATAAGGCTTTGCGTACGCCTGCCCGCAAAGCCAAAGAACTCGGTTTTCGTACGCAAACCCCGGGGCCGCAAAAAGAGAAAAGGCGACCCGGCCGCCGGCGGAGTTTGCGTACGCCTGCCCGCAAAGCCAAAGAACTCGGTTTTCGTACGCAAACCGCGGGCCGCAAAAACCCGAAAAGGCGGCCTGCTCGCCGGCGGAGTTTGCGTACGCCTGCCCGCAAAGTCAATGGAATCGGTTTTCGTACGCAAACCCCGGAGCCGCAAAAGGAGAAAAGGCGGCCCGGCCGCCTTCTCCTATTCTGCGAAAATCCGTAAGATTTCCAGCACGATTTCCACCATTTTATCCATTCCTTCCACAGTGAGGTGTTCATACGGTCCGTGGAAAGCATAGCCGCCGGTTCCCAGGTTTGGGCAAGGGAGTCCCCGGAAGCTGAGAATGGCGCCGTCCGTTGCTCCCCGAATGGGAACGGAAATCGGCGAAACGCCGCAGCTCCGGCAGGCCTTCCGAGCCACTTCCATGACCTCCGGATAATCTTTCAGGATTTCCGCCATGTTTTGGTACTGATCCTGAATGGCAATCTCCACAGTCCCTGCACCGTATTTTTCGTTTAGCCTCTGTGCCGCCAGTTTCATTTCGGCTTTCTTGGCCGCGAGCATGTTCCGGTCGTGGTCCCGAAGGATGTACTTGAGCCGAGCTTCCGCCACGGAACCGGTCATGTCGGTAAGATGAATGAAGCCCTGATAATTCTCCGTGTACTCCGGGCGCTGGGCGGAATTCAGCATCTCGTTGAATTCCATGGCCACCAAAGCGGCGTTTACCATTACGTTCTTCGCGGAGCCGGGGTGTACGTTGTTTCCTCGGAAGGAAACTTCCGCCCCGGCGGCGTTGAAGCTTTCGTATTGCACTTCGCCTTCCGCCTCACCGTCCAGGGTAAAAGCATATTTCGCCCCGAACACATCCGTCCGAAAATCATCGGTACCGCGGCCGATTTCTTCATCCGGCGTAAAAGCAACGGACACCGGTCCGTGGGGCATTCCGTCAAGCTGCTCCACCACGGTCATAATCTCCGCGATTCCGGATTTATCATCGGAACCCAGAATGGTGGTACCGTCGGTGGTAATCAGGGTGCGTCCCTTGAGCTGAGACAGGTGAGGGAAATCGGTCACGCGAAGCACCCGGCCGCTCGTTCCCAGCGGGACATCTCTTCCGTCGTAGTTTTCAATAATCTGAGGATTCGGCGCGGCATCGCAGAAATCCGATACCGTATCCATATGGGCAATCAAGCCGATTGCCGGCATTTTCTCCTTCCCCGGTGTTGGGGGAATGTGTCCGTATACGTAACAGTTTTCATCTACAAAAGCATCGGATACGCAAAGTGCCTGCAGCTCCTTGACCAATTCATGGGCAAGATTGAACTCGCAGGCACTTGAAGGATGATTTTGGGAATTTTCATCACTGGGCGTCAGGATGCCGATGTAGCGAAAGAATCGTTCCATTCCTTTCATCGGTAACTTCCTTTCAATATACAATTGTTTTTATTTCTACCATTCCTCTTCGAAAATGAATTCCCGTGCGGAGTATTTGTCCAACAGCTCAATCGCGCACTCCACGTCGTGTTTGGAGATGACGGAGCTCTGGCTGTGCGGATAACGATCGACGATGGAAATTCCGGCCACGCGGGTTCCGTAGTAGGCCCGGTTCATGCTGGAAGCGTCCGTGCCGCCTCGGTCCATGACATCCCGCTGATAGTCGATTTCGTTCTCTTCGCAGGTTTTTACCATTTCATCCACAAGGTATTCATCCAGCATTGCGGATGGGTTTCCGAAGGTGACACCTACGCCTTTGCCCACTTCGTTGCAGCCCTTCAGATCGCAAGGGTAGTAGTGATCCGGGGTAACGTCCACGGAGACACCGATATCCGGCTTGATTCTCTCTGCGGCAACCACAGAACCGCGACAGCCCACTTCTTCCTGCACGGTGAATACGTAGTAGATGTCGTTCGGATACTGTCCCGGATTCTTCTTGATGGCTTCAATCAGCACGTAGCAAGCCACTCGGTCATCCAGGGATTTGGCGCTGATGCGGTCATTTTGCAGTTCGTAGTACTTGCCGATAAATCCGCAATAATCTCCCGGCTGTACGTACTTCATGGTTTCTTCCTTGCTGGTGCAGCCGATATCGATATAGAGGGCCTGCGCCTTGTTCTGGGCCTCTTCCACCGGACCGTCGCAGCCTACGACGCCGATGACGCCGTTCTGGAAGATTACCTTATCGTTGTAGATGGCGCTGGTCCAAGTCCAACCCACACTGTAGACCTTGATTCTTCCATCGCCTTCAATATGAGTAACTTGGAAACCGATTTCATCCATGTGTGCGGTGTACATGATTTTCTTATTATTTTCCGAATCCGTACCTTTCTTATAGGCAATCAGGTTACCCATAGCATCGGTATAACATTCATCCACATAATCCCGGATTTCTCTCCGGATGATGGCCCGAACGTTCTTCTCTCTACCGGAGACGCCCCAGGCCTGAGTCAGTTCTTCTAATAATTTCATTTTGAAACCCCTTTCACGTTCAAAAATGCAGGTGATTCAGTTCAACTGTTTGAATCTTATCACATGAATAAGGATTTTGCAACAAAAAATAAAATATTACAAAATTAGCGAATAATATTGACAAGATATTGCAAATTATATAAAATAAACGCAACAATTCAGTTCGACTAACAAAAACTATATGTAAAAATTGTTATTAAAATGAAATGTGTTAAAGAAAACACATTTTCATGAGAGGTAAAGATATGGAAAACAGTCAAAAATTACCGATTCGAATTAAGTTTGCCATGGCCTATGGAGACTTCGGAAAGAGCACATTGAATATTCTGAATGCATTCTTCCTTCTGTGGTTCTACACCGATGTGGCAAAGATTCCGGCAGCGGCTGCTACCGTAATCATGGTCATCGCAAAGGTATGGGATGCGATTAACGACCCGATGATGGGTGTCATATTGGATAAGACCGTTTCAAAAGAAGGTAAATGTCGTGCATGGCTGAAGTATCTGTCCGTTCCGGCCGGCATCTGCGTGGCGCTCAGCTACTGGGCACCGCACCTGAAACAGAGCCATCTGATCATCTTCGTTGCCATCACCTACCTGTTCCAGGGCATGGCACAGACCGCCACCAACGTGCCGTTCAACACATTGCTGGCAAGAATTACAACGGATAAGGACGAGAGAGTGAAGCTGGGTCAGTGGAGAGGATACGGAAATACCATCGCCAGCGTACTGGTTACCGCAACCGCGCTGCCGTTCGTTAAGCTGATCGGCGGAGGAGACCAGACCAAGGGATTCTTCATCTTCGCCATCATCTGCGGCGTAATCTATGCGACTTCTTTCCTCACCGTATACGCAGCCAGCAAGGGCTTTGAAGAACCTTCCTATAAGCTGGACAAGAACAGCGAGGATGAGAGAATTAAAGAAGAGGCGGAGAAGCAGAGCGTGAGCGCCATCCTCAAGGCACTGATTACCAACAAATACGCCCTGTTCGTATGCGTGGTAAACATCATGTTCATGATCTACAACGCGCTGAACGGTGCGTCTATGGTATACTACCTGCAGTACAACCTGCATAATACCAACCTGATGGGGGTGTATTCCACCATGTCGTCGATCATCAGCTTTATCGCCATCGTGGGAATGGGATATATGGGCAAAAAATTCGGAAATGCCATGTCCTGCTCTATCTCCAGTATTGCGCTGGTCATCAGCTTTGGGCTCCGTTTCATCACCCACGATGCCAGCCTGCCGATTCTGTTCTTCTGCTGGGGCTGTGAGGGAATCGGTGTAGGTCTGTTCGCACAGATGATCTACCAGTGCGCACTGGACTCAATGACTTACGGCGAATGGAAGAGCGGCGTGGACAACGGCGGAACCATCATGTCCATCTTCACCTTTGCGCAGAAAGCCGGACTGGCCGGCGGTGGAATTCTGGCAAGCTCCCTGCTCACCGCATTCCACTATCAGGCATCCGCTTCCGAACAGAGCCAGGCGATTCAGAACCTGTTCTTTGCTGAAATCGTTACCATTCCGCTGATAATTTTCATCATTCTGGTGTTCGCATTCTATCGTCTGTCCAAGCTGGAGAAGCAGCTGCCGGAAATGCAGGCGGAAATCGATGCCCGCAAAGTCGAAACACCGGAAGTTCCGGAAAAGTAAGAAATCATATTTTTTCAAGACACAGGGCGGCGGAATTTGCCGCTCTGTTTTGCTAACAGGAGGATTTAATGAACGAGATGATTGAGGCACTGCAGAAGCTGGTGTCGTTTCAAAGCATTGCAAAGGAAGAGGGACCGGAATATCCGTACGGGAAAGAGGTCTGTGGCGCCAAGGAATACGTGCTGGAGCTGGCAAAATCCTTCGGCATGCGTGCGGAAGATGTGCCGGGTAAGTACGCGTATATCGAAATCGGGGAAGGTCCTCGGCTGATCGGAATCCTGTCCCACCTGGATGTGGTGCCGGCGGGGGATGGCTGGACGCAGGATCCCTTCGGCGGTGAAATCGTGGATGGAAAGATTTACGGCCGGGGCACTACCGACGACAAAGGCCCTACCATCGCCGTGTTGTACGCCATGAAGGCGCTAAAAGAAAAAACAACCCTTTCGGCACGCATCCGGCTGATTCTGGGGCAGACGGAGGAAAACGGGGAGTGGCGAGATATTGAAGCCTATACGGACGCGGAAGAAATTCCGGAATGTGGTTTTACCCCCGACGGCGATTTTCCGGCCATTCAAAATGAACTGGGTGCCATGGTTTTTCAGGTTCAGATGCCGCAGTCCGGGTTCCTTCAGGGCGAAGGGGGGACCGCACCCAATATGGTTCCGGCATGCGCTCGGGTAAAAACAGAATTCGGTACCTATGAGGCGTCCGGAAAGTCGTGTCACGGATGTGCGCCCTGGCTGGGGCTCAACGGGATTTCGGAACTGATGGAGAAGGTGCATCAGGCGGAACCGGAGAACCGGTTCGCTCAAATGTATGCTGATTTGATTGGGAAAACCATTTACGGAGAGAAACTGGGAATCGCGGCGGAAGACGAGAGCGGAAAGCTCACGCTGAACGTCGGGCTCTTGGAAGTTCGGGATGAAACGACGACCTTGATGGTGGATATCCGTTATCCGGCAAAGAAAAATCCGGATGAAATATCCGGATCCTTGGTTCGTCAATTCAGTTCGTATGGGGCATCCTGCGAATGCGTCTATCATGTTCGTCCGCTGTACACGCCGTCGGACAGCCCGGTGCTGGGCGCCCTACTGTCCGCTTACCGGGAAGTGACCGGAGACGACAGCCGTCCGATTTCCATCGGCGGAGGAACTTATGCCAAAGCCATGCCCAATATGGTGGCCTTTGGGCCGAATTTCCCGGGGCATGAGAATCGAGAGCACATGGAGGATGAATACATCTTGGTGGAGGATTTCCTGAAATTGGAGGAAATCTACGAGCGGGCACTGGCTTATTTGCTGGATTCTTCCGATGCTGCTTCTTCCTCATCCAGAATCGACAGCGCTTTTGCGTAGGAAGATCCCACGTGGGTCCGCATCAGGTCCTCCGCCCGGTCCAATCGATTGTCCCGAATGGCACTTAGAATTTCCTCGTGCTGCTTTAGAATTTCCCGGCGGTTTTCTTCTTTAATTTCGTACTGATTTGAGAAGATGGCGGACTGGATGCGAGTTTTCCGAGCCGCATCGGTGAGCCGGCCGTTCTGCGCTTCTTCGTACAGAATGCTGTGGAAGGCATCGCTGTAATAATTCCAGTAATCGTTTTCAATGGAAGCCCGGGTTCTTTCCATGCACAGTTCCAGTGCCGCCAGGGTGCTGAGACGGCGGGTCGGGGTGGTGGCCGCCCGGAGGGCAATCACATCGAATTCGGTGAGGAGCATGTAGATTTCTGCCAGGTCCTGCCGGGTGAATTCAATGACCCTCATGCCCGCATTGGAACGGTATTCAATCAATCCATCCTGCTGCAGGCGGAACAGGGCCTCTCGAATGGGCGAAGAACTGACACCGTACATTTCATGGAGTTTCTTGATGGTAAGTTTCTCCCCCGAAACCAGGGTTTTGTTCAAAATATCGTTTCGGATGGCGGTATATATTCTCTCGCTGACGGTTGAACTGTTGGCATTCATTTGTGTTATTCCTTTCTTCGCGGTTGTGTACTAGCGGTTCTTTTTGTAGGAATCCAGAACCGACATCATGCTGAACTGGAGGTGTGCTCGAATCCGCTCGGCCGCCAGATCGAAATCCCGCTGCAGTACGGCATTGCAGATTCCAACATGGCGCCGGTAGATCTGTTCCTCCGTTCCTTCGTGGGAATACATATGGGACATGAGCTCCATGCGGGCGCTCATGCGTTCTGCCGTCTCATCCAGATACCGGTTATCCGAGAACTTATAGAACACGTCGTGGAAGGTTCCCGATATCGCGCCCCAAGCCTTAAAATCTCCCTTTTCCAGCGCTTCCGCTTCTCGGTCCACAATGGATTGGAGACGTTCCATTAACGGCGCCAGGGTGAAGGCACTGCTGCAGAAGCGAAGGGCCAGCACTTCCAGTTCGGCGGTGAACTGGAAGATTTCCCGGATTTCACTTTCGGAGAAGTCCGTCACCTTCATGCCTTTGTTGGGATGATAGGTAACCAGTCCATCGGCGCTGAGGCGGGTGAGGGCTTCTCGAATCGGAGTATGGCTCACGTTGAATTGCTTCTTCAGCATGGTGAGTGTGAGGTTCTGTCCCGGCTTCAGCTCCTGGTGGGTGATGGCCCGGTACAGCTCGTTGTAGATTTCATTGGTTAAAGTACTGTCTGTTCCCATTTTTGAACCCTTTCTTTTCGGAATTATCTTCGTAAATTTTATAATATTTGATGAAATATTACAATAGATTTGATAAAATAGTGAAGGCTTCCCGGAAATGCGGGGAGTTTGGGAGAAAATATTTTTACTTTATAATAAAAAAATCGCGGTTTTGATGGGGATAGCAGATAGATGGAACATAAAGATACGGTGAAAAACCTGACCCGGGGCAGTATTTCGAAGGCATTGATTCAAATGTCGCTGCCGCTGATTGCCTCTCAGTTCGTTCAGATGGCATACAATTTAATCGATACTTTGTGGGTGAGCCGGCTGGGGATTGAAGCGGTGACGGCGGTGTCCACCGCGGGGCTGCTTCTTTTTCTGGCACAGGGAATCTGCATGATTGTGCAGACCGGTGCCCAGGTGCGTATCGGGATGCTGCTGGGAAAGAACGACCTGACGCAAGCACAGATTGCTTCCGGGACGTCGATTACGCTGAACTGGATTATCATGCTGTTGTACGTTCTTCCGGTTCTGATATTTCGGCATTCCATCGTGGGGTTCTACCATATTCAGAATGAGGTCATCGTTTCCTATACCGTCAGCTACCTCACCATCACCATCATCAGCGTGCTGTTCATGGGATACAATTACGTGCTGCTGGGGATCTACACTGCGGCGGGGGACAGTCAGACGCCGTTTAAATACAATTTGGTGGGAATGATTCTCAATGTCATTCTGGACCCGGTTCTGATCTTCGGGCTGCTGGGTTCTCCGGTGCTGGGATCCGATGGCGCGGGTTATGCTACCCTGTTCTCTCAGATGGTGGTCAGCCTTTTGTATGCCCTGCGGGTGCATCGGGATCGGCATCTCTTTCGAGAGGGAAGTTTCCGCAGCCGCTACCGGATGAGCTGGGAAGAATGCAAAATCATTCTATGCTACGGTTTTCCCGCTGCCATCCAGACGATTATCTTTGCCATGATTTCCAGCGTGCTGGGGAAGATGATCACGGTGTACGGCAATACCTATATCGGTATCCAGCGGGTGGCGACGCAGATTGAATCCGTCGCCTACATGACCGCCAACGCGTTTCAGGTGGCCATGACCTCTTTCGTGGCTCAGAACTTCGGTGCCGGAAAGGATAAGCGGATCCGCGACGGGTACCGTGTGGGTATCTATCTGATGCTGGTGCTGGGCGTGCTCACCACCTTGCTGTTCATCTGTGAGGGACGGCCGCTGATTAAATTGTTCTTTACGGATTCGCTGGCGATTGAAACCGGCACGGATTATCTTCGAATCATCGGATACTCGCAGATTTTCTATTGCCTGGAGGTGGTCGCTACCGGAACTTACCGTGGGATCGGCAAACCGATCATACCGGCGGCCTGCAGTATTATCGGGAGCCTGCTTCGAATTCCGATGGCGGCAGCCTTCGGATGCGTCACCGGATTCTGGTGGGCGATCTGCATTTCCACCGTTATCAAGGGATTGGCGGTGCCGATTCTCCTGCATTTTGAGATGAAGAAGGAATCGTTGGTTTGATTCACCGCATAAGAAAAAGACCGATATCCGAGTTTGAAAGGACCCGGATATCGGTCTTTTTGCCTATACACCCAGCACTTCCCGGGCTTCGTCGAATTTGTTCTTCAGAATCAGGCGGTTCACCTTTCGCTCAGTGTCGATGCGGTTCCGTTCCTGTTCGAAGATGTCACTGCCAAAATACTTCTTGTAGATGGATTTCCGGTACGCTCGGCCGCTCATCTCCCGCAGGGTACCGTTCTCCAGAATGAAGATTCGCTGCGCGCAGTCGGTGACGGTGAAAAAGTCGTGGGAGACCATGAGCACCGTTCCCCGGTATTCCGTCAGCGCCTGTTCCAGGGCAATTTGGGCATCGCAGTCCAAGTGGCTGGTGGGTTCATCCAGCAACAGGGTATCGTAATCGCCTCGGCAGATTTCCTCCAGCTGCGCCATGTTTCGTTCGCCTCCGGACAGCTGCAGTGTGTCGTCGGATTCGGTAATCTGTCGGAAATAGCCCACCTTGCCGCCGTTTTCTTTTTCCGAAAGCATGCGGTAAATGTCCCGCAGGATGCTGGATTTGCCGGTGCCGTTGGCGCCCACGATGGCGATTTTGTCCCCCTTGTTCACGGTAAAGGAGACGTCCCGCAGCAGTTCGTCCTCATAGGAGAGGGAATAGTTCTCTACGGTAAAAGCAATTCCGTCTTCCAGAGAGACTTCCGGGAAGGCAAAGGAATGATTCGGAATCTCCAGGAACGGATCCTCGCCCCGCAGGTTTTTCATCCGCTCCACCAGTTTCTTTCGAGCCTGCAGCTGCTTGCCCTTCTTCGGGTCGGAGGTGAATTCCGCGCCCTTCCGAAGGCGGTTCACCAGTTGCTGCTGGGCTTCGATGTAATCGTCGAAATCCTTAGTCACTTCAAAAACATCGATTCGGGTTTCCAGCAGCCAGCGGCTGTATTCCGGATAGGAACCGGCGTATTCCTGGAGCTGCATGTTCTCGATGTGAAGGACCTTGTCGAAGCACTGACTGAGAAGCAGGCGGCTGTGGGTGATGGTGAGAACGGTTCCGTCGTAGCTGTTGATCAGATGCACCAGCCCGATTAGGTTCTCAAAATCCAGGAACACGTCCGGCTCGTCCATGATCAGGAGCTGCGGCTTCAGCAGCATATTCCGGATGATGTACAGCAGCTTGTATTCGCCGCCGCTGACGGAACCCACGGAATTCTCCGCGATGGCGGAAAGTCCGGCGGTATGAAGCTGCTTCCGGATGTTGGCATCGTAGTTGTATCCATCCACCGCATCGATGCGGTCCATCAGGACCTGAAATTCTTCATACAGCTTGTCCGGATTCTCCGCTTCGCCCATCTTCTGAGCCATCGCATCGGATTCCCCCAGCAGTTCCACAAATGGTTTTGCCAGAAAATCAAAGACGGTGGCATCGTCGGTTTCATGCTCCACAAATTGCCCCACGTAGCCCGTTCGGAAATCACCGCTGCGGCGAATCAGGCCTTCGTAGGTGTATTTTTCCTCATCCATCAGAAGATGTACCAGGGAGCTCTTGCCGCAGCCGTTGCTTCCGATGAGCACGGCGTGTTCCCCGGGTTCGATGGTAAAGGAAATATTTTCGTATAGATCTTTCTCCGGATAACCGAAGGATACTTTTTCAAATTCGATGAGTGCCATGATGTTCCTTTCGTTGTGAAAATAGTCTGTTTCATTATATCAGATTCTATGGAAATTGCGTACACCAAATTATCATGTGGAATGGGCGGAAATCTGTTATAATAGGGAAGTTGTTTTTATAAAAAAAGAAGGGGTTACTATAGAATGAATCGGAAAGAAATCAGGGAGATCAAGAAGCGGATTCGTCCGGAGATGGATAATTTCGGCCATGTGTACGGCTGTTACGTGAATGCGGCACGGGAAATCGTGTCGGATATGGATATGCAGGTGATTCAAATGGATCGGGAGGAAAAGGAGATGTATTCTCAACTGTTCCGGAAGACCCTGTCCGGCGGCCTGGGTCGGAATCTGATGAATATCGATTTCACCACGGCGCAGGTGGAAAGCAGCGACGAGCATCGGCTGCTGCAGGGCCTGCGCATGAGCGGGCTAAAGGATGAGAATCTTCGGCAGGTGCTGTATCGGAGAATTATCGATTCCCTGATGCTGGAGGAGACCAGCTATGTGATTCTGCTTCTGGCGGATACCTACGATGTGCCGTACAAATCCGGAAACGATGAGGAATGGGATGAGGATTCCACGGATCAGTTCGATTATTTCATCTGCACCATCTGTCCGGTGAAGGATTCCAAAGCGGCTCTTCGGTACATGGCGGAGGACAAGCAGTTCCGAGGCGCGGCGACGGGAAGCATTCTGTCCAATCCGCAGATGGGATTTATGTTCCCGTGCTTCGATGACCGAACCACCAATATCTACGGAGCCCTGTATTACAGCAGAAGTTCCTCGGAGATTCACGAAGAGCTGATTCAGGCGCTCTTCAATGCGGCTCAGCCGCCGATTGCGCCGGAGAAGCAGAAGAATGCCTTCGGCGGTGCCCTGAGCGAGGCGCTGGAGGAGGAGTGCAGCCTGGAAGTGGTTCAGGCGGTGACCAATTCTCTCCGTCAGCGAATCGAGGAGCACAAGGAAAGCCGGGATCCCAACGCGCCGGTGATTCTCATCGATGAGGTGAATGAAATTCTGAAGGACAGCGGGGTTTCGGAGGAACGGATTGAAACCTTCGGCGAGACCTGTCGGAAGTATTTTGGCGAGGAAGAGGCGCTGAATCCCAACAATATCATCGAAAAAAGAAAATTCCGAGTGCACACTCCGGAGGCGGATATCGCGGTGGATCCGGAGCAGATCTATTCGGTGAAAACACAGGTTATCGACGGGCGGGAATACCTGTTGATTCCGCTGTGCGAAGGGGTCACGGTGAACGGCGTGGATGTGAGCGTGGAAGAATCGGAAGCGCAGGAATAAAAAAAAGAAGTGTTTTGCAGCGGCAAAACACTTTTTTTTTATGAAATAATCTCCGGCTCTTCCTCGGCCCCCAAGCTGTAGGATGCCAGACGGCCCACGTTGTTGTTGGAGCCCATGACCCACAGCACATCCCCTTTCTGGATTTTGAGGTAAGCGCTTGGCATCAGCACCGGATAACCGTCCTTCTGAATGCCCAGAATCATGCAGTGGGCTTTGCTGAGGATTTTGGAGTTGATGATGGCCTGACCGCAGTACGGCTCGGAACCGTTTACTTCGATGGCCAGACAGGCCAGGGCATGCTGGGTGTCCGGGTAATCACTTTCCATGAACTGCTCCAGAGTGCGGATTCGGCGGTCCACATCCGGGAAAAGAATATCCTTAATCTGCAGGATGTCATTCATTTGACCCACCAGGTACAGCTTGTCGCCGGCCTGAATCTTGAAACCGCTGTGAGGCAAGGTGTAGGTGTGCTTGCCCCGGCGGATTTTCGTTACCAAGATGTTGTTGTACTTACCCCACGCCAGTTGTTCCAGTGTCTGACCGATGTACTCCGCATCCTTCGGTACGTAGTAGGACACGATGTGAATGTCTTCGTCCAGCCATTCCTGGGGTCCCTGACTCTGGGCCACGTGGGTCAGAGTTTTTTCGTTCAGGTTCCGTAGGAATCGAGTTTCCAGCTGGAGATAGAAGGTCGCCACCACGTCCGTCTTGCTCATGGTGAGGATGGCGATGAGGACGACGCCCAGCAGCAGCATTCTCCGAGCCCCGAAGATGTGATGAATCGGGATAAAAGCAATATACGCGATGGTCAGCACGTTCAGCAGAGCCAGAATCACCAGGGGCGGGCGGTTGGCTTTGCGGTCCAGCCACAGCTTGGTAAAGGTGGTGTCCCGAAGGCGCAGCATCGGCCGGGCAAAAATCGCGATGATAATGTACACCAGCAGGCAGGTGGCGATGCCGGAGAATTTCTTCGGCATAACTTGAAGCAGGGACGGATACAGCAAGCGCACTCCCGCGATGGCGGTCACCAGCATGATGATGCCGTACAGGAGAAGGCTGGAAAAGAAGTTTCGAATCATCACCAGCCAGTCGTGGGTGTGGTCCGTCTCGTCCTGCTCGCTGGAGGTGTACCGGTCGATTTTCTCCAGGAGCTTTTTCGGCAGGTGCTTTCGCATAAACGCCGCTACCTTGGAGGAATTCCGGATGAGCACCGGGGTGGCCAAGGTTGTGAGCACGGAAGCCGCTACAATAACCGGGTAGAGGTATTCATCCATCACTCCCAGGGAAATTCCCAGCGCCGCGATGATGTAGGAAAATTCTCCGATCGGAGCCAGACTGAATCCACTCTTCAAGGAGGTTTCCATCCGCTGACCGGAAAGAATCATACCCAATGTGGCAAAAATCAGCTTGGCAATCACCGCAATAATCGCAATCGGGATGATGGAGGTCCAGTGTTCCGCAATCACGGACGGATCCACCTTCATGCCCACTGAAACGAAGAAAATCACGGCGAACATATCCTTAATGCTCTCGGATGCATGCTCCACTTCCTTCGCATGGTTGGTTCCCGCAAAGAAGGATCCCGCCAGGAATGCTCCCAGCTCAACGGAGAATCCCAGCTCTTTCGCCAGGAGAGCCAGGGTGAAGCAGATTCCCAAAGACAGGGCGATGAGCATCTCCCGGTTGAGAAGGTGCATGACGCGGTTCAGCAAGGTCGGGAGGAAGTAAATCCCAACAATTAGCCATACCAGCAGGTAGCATCCCATGAGGAGCAGCTTGCTGACAACGCTCTCACCGCCGCTCTGGCCCACGGACAGGGAGGCCAGGATGACCATCATGAACACGCCGATCAGGTCTTCCATAATCAGCTCTCCCATAACCAGGGATGTGTATCTCTCCCCGGTGACCTTTAGATCCTCAAAACACTTCTGAATAACCACGGTGGAACTGATGGCCAGCATGGTTCCCAGGAAAATACAGTTCATCTGGGACAGCCCAATCAAGTCCCCGAACAGGTATCCCACCACCAGCACGCCGCTCATCTTTACCAGGGCGGTGACGATGGCGGTACTTCCCACGCTGAGCAGCTTGTGAAAATCAAATTCCAGACCGATATGAAACAGAATGATAATTACGCCGATTTCGCTGAGGGTGTCGATGGCGGGCACATCTTCCACGTTGAAAAACATGGGAAAGTACGGGCTGATCAGAAAACCCACGGCGATATAGCCCAGGATGACCGGAAGGTGTATTTTGCGGAAAATCACGCTGACAATTCCGGCGGCCAAAAGCATCATGGCGAGGTCGATTACGAGAGATGGTATGTGCATAGGACTCCTTTCGTCATTCAAGGATATAGCGAATACTTGTATACATTATATCAAAAATATACGGTTGTTGGAAAGTAGAAGTGACAACAAAGTTGCCACATTAAATAAAAAAAGAATTGCCACTTTGCTTGGGCTGCCGAGCAATTTAGAATTGTGTGCTTGTTTTTATAATGCAATTCCAAATTATAAAATCTTGTATAAAAACATAAATAGTTCGATAAATTATTATTATTAATTCATAAAAGACTATTGAAAAAGTGTATAACTTTCGGTACAATTAGTTCCGTTGTTACTTTTTACAAGGTTTTGGTTAATAAGTTATTGGAGGAAAACAATGCTACATATTATTGAAGAGGTGAATAATTCGGTGAATGCTTTCATCTGGGGTGTTCCATCGATGGTGTGCATCATCGGTGTGGGACTTCTCCTGACGATTCGAACCAAGGGATTGCAATTTCGGAAGTTCGGATACGTTCTGAAGCATACTTTTGGCACGATATTCGATAAGAAAGAGGCGGAAGAAGGTGCGCTGACGCCGTTCCAGTCCGTATGTACCGCGTTGGCGGGCACCGTGGGAACCGGTAATATCGCCGGTGTGGCCGGTGCGATTGCCCTGGGCGGTCCGGGTGCCGTTTTCTGGATGTGGTGTTCCGCACTTCTTGGAATGTGCACGAAATTTGCAGAGGTAACCCTGGCGGTGCACTTCCGAGAGAGAAACGATAAGGGAGATTGGGTCGGCGGACCGATGTACTACATCAAGAACGGCCTGGGCAAAAAATGGCAGTTCCTGGCGGTGCTCTATTCCATCCTGGGCATACTGACGGTATTCGGGACGGGAAATGCGACGCAGGTCAATACCATCGTGGCATCCATCGATTCCGCACTGTTCAACTTCAATGTGTTCAATGAAGATAATGTGGGAAATGTGAACCTGGGAATCGGCATTCTGATTGCAGCTCTGGTTCTGCTGATTCTTCTGGGCGGCATTAAGAGAATCGGAAACGTTACGTCGAAACTGGTTCCTTTTATGGCCGTGTTCTATATTGCAATGGGACTGATCCTGGTAGCCGTTAATTACGAACGGGTGCCGGAAGTGTTCCAATCCATCTTTGAAGGAGCGTTCAATCCTCGTTCCGTTACCGGCGGTGTGGTAGGTTCCCTCTTTATCAGTATGAGAAGAGGTGTGTCCCGGGGAATCTTCTCCAACGAGGCCGGTCTGGGTACCGGATCCATCGCCCACGCCAGCTCCGATGTAGCCCACCCGATTCAGCAGGGCATGTGGGGAATCTTTGAGGTTTTCGCCGACACCATCGTAATCTGCACGTTGACCGCCCTGGCCATTCTCTGCAGCGGAATCAACATCAATTACGGAAAAGCTGCCGGTGCAGAGCTCACCATCAGCGGTTTCACCACCACCTTCGGCGGATGGATTTCCATCCTGCTGGCGGTAGCGCTTTGCTGCTTTGCCTTCTCCACCATCCTGGGTTGGGGACTGTACGGCTCCCGCTGCATCGAATACCTCTTCGGACCGAAGGTCGTAAAACCCTTCATTATTGTCTACGCGCTGGTGGCAATTATCGGTGCCACCATGGACCTGGGCCTGCTCTGGTCTCTGGCGGATACCTTCAACGGTTTGATGATTATCCCGAACTTGATTGCGGTATTCCTGCTTTCCGGCACGGTAATCCACCTGGTAAAGGACTATTTCCGGACTCCGGAATCCCAGCGGGTGGAAATGGATAAGTAGAAGAAGATAAAAGTAAAGGAAAAATCCCCGAAGCAGAATGTGTTTCGGGGATTTTTAGATGGGAGGCGCGGGAATTGTGTGAAGATTTTGCTCCCCGAAACGAAGCCGCAAGGGTTCGCAGGGAGCGGGGAGCAAACCGCGCCTCGAAAAAGCCGGCCGGCCCCGGGCAGCGGCGCGGAAATTGTGTGAAGAATTTGCTCCCCGGAACGGAGCCATAAGGGTTTGCAGGGAGCGGGGAGCAAACCGCGCCTCGGAAAAGCCGGCCGGCCCCGGGCGGCGGCGCGGGAATTGTGTGAAGATTTTGCTCCCCGGAACGGAGCTGCAAGGGTTTGCAGGGAGCGGGGAGCAAACCGCGCCTCGAAAAAGCGGCCGGCCCCGAGTGGCGGCGCAGAAATTGTGTGAAGAATTTGCTCCCCGGAACGGAGCCGCAAGGGTTTGCAGGGAGCGGGGAGCAAACCGCGCCTCGAAAAAGCCGGCCGGCCTCGAGTAACGGCGCGGGCAGAAAATCAAAAGGGAGTGAATTCCGCCGGTGCGCGGAATCCACTCCCTTCATCTCTTACTTATTCTCTTCCTCCGGATTTTTCTCCGTCGGTTCCGTGTTCAAGTTCAGATCCAAATCCGTCTGCTGATGCAGCAGGCCGATCAAATCTACCAGCTCGTCTTTCTTGGAATCCAGGGTTTTGAAAGTGAGTTCCGGATTCCGGTTCTTCTCTGTCCGGTATTCGTCCATCATGCTGGAGAAGATCGCGGAAGAGGAAATCGGTGTGTAGACGATGGCATTGGCACCGGCCTCAATGGTGCGGCGGATGGATTCGTCGGTCTTGCCGCCGCTGGCGATAATCGGCACCTTCGGGAAGTCCTTCCGAATTTCCCGAACCACATCTGCGGTATTCTTTCCGGCTGCCACGTTGAGAATGGTGACGCCGGAATTCAGCCGTTCCTGAATTCCGGTGGAATCAATCACTGTGGAAACCACCGGGATATCGATAACCCGCTTGATGAAGCGGATATTGCTGTTGCTCATGGGATTGTTCACCACAACGCCGAAAGCTCCCTGCGCTTCCGCATCCTGAGCCATGTACACGGAACGAAGTCCTTTGGTGGTGCCGCCGCCCACACCGACGAAAACAGGAATGGAGGAGGCGTTGATGATGGCCTCGGAAATAACCTGCTGCGGAGTGAACGGGTACACGGCCAGAACCGCATCCGCATCACAGTTTCGAATAATGGCGATATCCGTGGAGAAAATTAAAGATCGAATTTTTCGACCCAGCACGATGATGCCCGAAGCTTCTCGAATTACTTCCGGCATTTCAATGGTATGGGCACGAAGTGTGCCAGTTATTCTTGGAATTGATTCCTGCATTGCGAACCCTCCTCTTACTTTCAACAAAAACTGTCAGAATATAACATGAGGAACTGCATTTCTCGGCGAAGCACAGTTCTGTATGTTCATAAAATCACCGGATAATTATACACGATTGCGCCGAATTCGAACATATCCATTTGTGTATTTTTGATAAAAAAATATTACAAAAAATATTACACTCCCCGGCGACTTCCGGCGCAGAATAGTCCGAAGACTATTGAAAAGATTCCATCGAGATACTATAATAAGTACATTCAGGAGGCTTTCCGCTGGGAGGCCTCCTTTTAGTTGGAAAGGAGGAAGATTAATGATTGAATGCCTGGTAGTGGGCGCCGGCGGCTTCGTGGGGGCGGTGCTCCGATATCTCGTGGGACTTCTGGATATGAACCCGGAAAGCGGTTTTCCGATAAAAACATTTTTCATTAATATTGCGGGAGCGTTCCTCATCGGTGTGGTGGCGGCGCTGGCGTCCCGGGAGGCCTTGAATCCTCGGACGGTGCTTTTTCTGAAGGTGGGAATCTGCGGGGGTTTTACCACGTTCTCTTCCTTCGCACTGGAAAACCACGATTTGATGATGAACGGCGCTTCCGGCGTAGCACTCACGTACATGGGGGTGAGCCTGGTATTGGGAATTCTGGCGGTGTACATCGCCCAGCGCATGTTCGGCGCCTAAGGGTAAAAAACCGAAAGAAATCCGAAAACAATATCCCATCGCTTATGGGAATGTGGTACAATGATAACAATTTATGAAATAAGGCAAGACAAGGAGATTAGGTCGATATGGAATTTATGGAAGAACGGATTCGCAGAGACGGCAGAGTGGCACCGGGGGAAATCCTCAAAGTAGATACCTTTCTGAATCATCAGATCGATGTCAGTCTGATTCGTCAGATTGCAAAAACACTGAAAGAACATTTTGGGGACCGGGAGATTACCAAGGTGGTGACCATAGAAGCGTCCGGAATTGCCATTGCAAGCATCACGGCAGAGGAGTTCGGCGTGCCAATGGTGTTCGCCAAGAAGTCCAAGAGCCGGAACCTGAATTCGGATACCTATAAGTCCCGGGTATATTCCTATACCCACGACCGCTATTACGATATTGTGGTGAACGAGAATGCCCTGAACGACAACGACAAGGTGCTTCTCGTGGACGATTTCCTGGCGAACGGGCAGGCCATGCAGGGATTGCTGGACATCTGCCGGCAGGCCGGAGCGGATGTTGCCGGAATCGGCATCTGCATTGAGAAATCCTTCCAGCCGGGCGGAAAAGCACTTCGGGAAGAAGGATACGATGTTCTGAGCATGGCAAAGATTAAGAGTCTGGAAAACGGAACCGTCGAATTTGAACAATAAAAAAACGAATCGTCAAAAGGAGCTGCGCAGTAGGCACACTGCAGCAGCTCCTTTTTCAAATCCAAATTTTAATCTCCCACAATCACCGGTGTGCCGATGTCAACCTTTTGGAACAGTTCTCCGGCGGCGTAGACCGGCATATTGACGCAGCCGTGAGAGCCGCCGTACTGATAGATATTTCCGCCGAAGGCACCACGCCACTCGGCGCTGTGAATTCCGAAGGATCCGCCGATAAAGGCCATCCAGTATTGAACGGTGACATCGTATCCCTGACCCTTTAGGCGGGTGCCGGTGCTCATGGAATTGATATAGTAACTTCCCCGAGGCGTATCGTGAACTCCTTGGGTGCCGGTAACCACCGGCGAGGACATATTGATTTTACCGTCTACGAAATAGGTCAGTCTTTGTTTCGGAATGCTGACGTAGATGTAGGTGCCCATGGCGCCGTATGCCGGTTTCTGTACGTGGAAAGTGGCCTTGGCCTGGGAAACGTTGCCGTAGGGGTCGGTGGCGGTGGCGTGTACGATGTAGTTCCGAACCTTGTGAACGTTGATCTTCTCGTGGGAGAGCTTCAGCTCCACCTTGCCGGAATTGTCGGTGGCCTTGAACATTCCTTTTAGCAGATCCTGAAGTTCGTATTCCGTCAGCTCCGTATCTTTGAAAATATAGACGTCCTTCGTCTTCTTGAATTTCGGCTTTTCCATATCCTTGATGGTCACCTGATATTTCCGGTAGACCTGATCCTCGTAGTAGATGGTGAGGGGATAGGTGCCGGGACGGTCGTATTTGTGCCCGGAAACTTTATTTCCATGATAGACGACGGAAGAGTTCTTCTTTACGTATTTCTGTTCTTCCTTGGACAAGGTATCCATGTTCACGTATTCGGATATGTCCGTGGATACCGCAGTGCCGTAGTTGACACAGATTCCCGGGTGAGCGTATTTCTGATTCAGATCCAGCAGCGGACCGCAGCCGGTGAGGGCGAAAACCGCCATCAGGCAGAGAAGCAGCGGAATCACCCGCCGACGTATTTTGCTTGGCATAAAACATCCTCCATTAATGTGCGTATGTCTTGAAATTATACTATAGAAATCATTTTGCCGCAAATAACAATACCGCAGATTGTACGAAAAAAAGTGTTTGTAAAAAACAACAAAAAAATAAAAAAATTGTTGACAAACTCATGAAAAAAGTTATAATAAGATAAGTCAACTGAATAGACCTGATTCGATAGAGGTTGCGGAGATCAAGAGTACGGAGTTACAGACGCAGAGGATGCGGTAACTCGGGAAAGGGAAATCCGCCGAAGGCTGAAGAATCCTACAGCGGAGGCCTGGGACATCGCAGAATATGCGATGGACTGTCACACATGTGGAGCGCTATCAATGGTATATATTTGTACAGGAAGAGTTTTTTTGAGTACTTAGCCATGGATACGTTTCAGACGTTATTCAGGGCTTTTTTATTTACACTTTACGAGAAGTCTGCAACAGAAGGGTATTGCAGAGAAAAGAACAATGGGAGGATTAAAATGACACATTCAATTCGAACAAGGCTGAATTACATCTTCGGCCTAGCGATTCTGATAATCGCTTCTATGCCGGCACTTTGTTTCGCAGCAGAGGAAACGGCAAAGAAGCCGGCACTGTACGCAACCGGATTTTCGGTTCTGCCACCGCTGATTGCCATCGTGCTGGCGCTGATTACAAAGGAAGTATACAGTTCCCTGTTCATCGGCGTTTTCGCAGGTGCGGTACTGTATGCCGGTGCCAACTTCAGCGGCATCATGAACCACCTGCTGCAGGACGGCATCATCGCATCCCTGTCCAGCGCCGGTAACGTCGGAATCCTGATTTTCCTGGTAATTCTGGGCATGTTCGTTGCCATGATGAACCTGAGCGGCGGATCCGCTGCCTTCGGAGAATGGGCTTCCACCAAGGTAAAGAGCAGAAAGCATGCGCAGTTCACCACCATCCTGCTGGGAATTCTGATTTTCGTGGATGACTATTTCAACTGCCTGACCGTAGGAAGCGTTATGAAGCCGCTGTCCGACAAGTTCAATATTTCCAGAGCAAAGCTGGCATATCTGATCGACGCAACGGCAGCTCCGGTGTGCATCATCGCTCCAATCTCTTCCTGGGCGGCTGCAGTATCCGGCTTCGTTCAGGGTCAGAACGGACTGACCATCTTTATTCGCGCGATTCCGTACAACTTCTATGCGCTGTTCACCATCGTGATGATGTTCGCCATCGTCGCAATGAACTTTGATTACAGCAAGATGGCAATCTATGAAAAGAACGCCATTGAGAACGGCGACCTGCTCACCGTTCACGAGAACCTGTCCTCTCAGGACGAAGAGATTTCTCAGAACCATAACGGTCACGTCGCAGACCTGATTGTTCCGGTAATCGTGCTGATTATCTGCTGTCTGATGGGAATGATCTACACCGGTGGATTCTTCAGCGGAACATCCTTTGTAGACGCTTTTGCCGGCTGTGATGCCGCTGCCAGCCTATCGCTGGGCAGCTTGGTCGCACTGCTGATCACCATCGTATACTACTGTGCGCGCCGCGTCCTGACTTTCCGTGAATGCATGGACTGCGTTCCGGAAGGATTTAAGCAGATGGTATCCCCAATCCTGGTTCTGACACTGGCATGGTCCTTGAAGTGCATGACCGACAGCCTGGGCCTGGCTCCGTTCGTTGCAGGAATGGTTGAAAAGATGCCGGCTAGCTGGATGGCACTGATTCCGGCCGTTCTCTTCGTCATCTCCTGTGCACTGGGTTTTGCATCCGGTACATCTTGGGGAACTTTCGGAATCCTGATTCCGATTGCGCTGGCAATTACCGCATCCCGTCCGGATATGATGATTCCGGTAATCTCCGCTTGCATGGCCGGCGGCGTGTGCGGCGACCACTGCTCGCCGATTTCCGACACCACCATCATGGCTTCAGCCGGTGCCGGCTGCAACCACATCAGCCACGTGGAGACACAGCTGCCATATGCACTTACCGTACTGGTTATCTCCACCATTTCCTACGTCGTTGTGGGATTCACCAAGTCCGCAATTCCGGGACTGATTGTCGGTGTGGTTCTGCTCTTCCTCTTCCTGAACATGATGAAGAAGAGACAGGCACGCATGAACATGGTGGCCAACGCCGAAGCGTAAGAATATCGCATTGCGAGATATCGAGACTTCCTAAAAAAACATTTTGCAAGCCGGGGCTTCCGAGGGAGCTCCGGTTTTTCGCTGGGCGAAATAGGTGGACTTATCTCCTCAAACAGAATATACTTTACGTGTAATATTCCGGTGCACGGATGAAGAGGGGAGGAAAACGATGAATTCATGGGAACAGAGTTATACCACTGATGAAATTCTGGAGATGATTCGAAATCACGACGGAAAAGAAGTATTGAATCTTCAGAAATGCGAAATCCAAAATGCGGATATTTCCGGCTGGGACATTCCGGAGAACATTGACTTCGAGTGGAGTGTTTTTACCAATGTAAACATGACCGGAACCACCTTTCGAAAATGCAATCTGAATCACGTGTGGTTCAAGGAGTGCAGTACGGAGGACATTCGGTTTCTGTACTGTGACGTGCAGGAGGCGAATTTCCGGTGGATGAATTTCCGGGGAGCGGATTTCTCCGGTTCCAATTTCCACCATACCTTGTTTGAATATGCCAATACCGAGGATATAACGGATAACGAGGACACGAAATTTTTCCGGATGGTATGTCCGGAAACCGGGCCGTTCATCGCCTGGAAGTGCTGCACGGAGCTTCGGGTGGTGCAGCTGCTGGTGCCGGCGGATGCCAAGCGGGTGTCGGCCACGGCGGAAACCTGTCGGTGCAATAAGGCGAAGGTGCTGTCCATCAAGAGCATTGATGAGACAAAATCCTATGATTGGGCCCAGTCCACGGTGGATCCGGATTTCTACTACGAAGTGGGGAAATGGGTGGAGCCGGCCAACGGGTTTGAAGAGAACCGGTGGCGGGATTCCTCTCAGGGAATTCACTTCTTTATGGAACGGCAGCAGGCTGTGGATTATCAATCGAAATAGGAAAGGATTATTGTTTTTTTATGGTTTTTAACGATTACAGCGACGATATCGTATTTGGTTTTAACACCCGTACCGGCGGTGTCAGCACCGGGGTGTACGATTCCATGAATCTGAGCCTCACCCTTCCGGACGATCCGGAAGATGTCATGAAGAATTACGAAATATGGTGCCGGGACCTGGGAGTCCGTATGCAGGATCTGGTCATCGGTCTCCAGACCCACACCAACAACGTGGTTCGGGTGGATGAGCGCAACAAGGGGCAGGGACTTTTCCGAACCCGAATGAAGGATGTGGACGGAATGGTGACCAATGTGCCCGGGGTTGCGCTGGTGACCTACCATGCGGACTGCACGCCCGTGTACCTGTACGATCCGGTAAAAAAAGCCATCGGCATGGTGCACGCCGGATGGCGGGGCACGGTAAAGGAAATTGCCGGAGCAGCGGTTCGAAAACTTCAGACGGAGTTCGGAACGGATCCGGCAGACCTGGTGACCATGATCGGTCCGTGCATTTCCAAAGAATACTTTGAATGCGACCGGGATGTGGTGGATGCGGTACGGGCCATGAATATTCCGGCAGAGGAAATGATTTCCTACGACACGGTCAAAAATAAATATCACGTTTCCATCGCCGGGGTGAACCGTCTGGTGCTGGAAGCGGCCGGCGTTCCCGGGGATCATATCGACATGCAGGACCGGTGTACCTACGGAAATCCCAGCTTGTTTTTCTCTCATCGCCGGGATGGACTGAAGAGAGGCGGTCACTGTGCATTGCTGATGCTGCGGTAGATTTTGCGCCAACCCCATAAAGGCAGAGAATTCGGTTGAAAAAAAGCGCTGAATAGGTTATTCTAATATAAGTGTTGAAAATTGAAGTAAAGGGAGTGTTATTATGAAAATTACATGGATTGGACATTCGTGTTTCAAAATTGAAGAGGGTGGATATTCCATCATTATCGATCCGTATCAGGACGATTGCATCCCGGGACTGGCTCCGGTTCGAGAGAAGGCCAACGAGGTTTTGAAGAGTCATGAGCATGACGACCACAATGCTGTAGACAATGTGGAAATCGTAAAGACCGTGGCTTCTCCGTTTAAGATTACCACCATCGATACGTTCCACGATGAGAAGAACGGCACCGAGCGCGGTAAGAACAAGATTCATATCATCGAGACAAAGAATCAGCGGGTGGCACACCTGGGCGACCTGGGCTGTGAGCTGACAGATGAGCAGATGGGACAGCTGTATCAGGTAGATGCACTGCTGATTCCGGTAGGCGGCGTCTACACATTGGATGCGGCACAGGCGGCACAGCTCACCGTGGATCTGGATGCCAGACATACCATTCCGATGCACTACAAGAGCGTAGAAAGCGAATTCGATCTGCCGGAGCTGGGCACCGTATACGATTACACCCTGCGTCTTTCCGGTGTGTGGGTGAATTCCCTGAACACCCTGGACCTGGACGAGAATTATCCGGCAAAGGTAGTGGTTCTCCAGCCGCAGAACATGACCAAGAAGTTCATGAGCATCGGCGAGATGGAGAAAATGAGCAATACAAAGAATGCGAAGTAGCCCCATTCGGATGCGGCAAAAACAAATTTAATGAAGCCAAAGGTGACCGGTGGGAACACAAAAAGTTCTCCGCCGCGTCACCTTTTTTATTTAGAAATGACAATACATTTTCGGAGAGATGTGGTATAATTCAATTAACCCAATTAAAGGAGGTCACAACTATGAAGGTTATGATTACAGCGAAGAATTATAAGCCGAGTGAGCGTCTGCAGGACAACATCGAGAAGAAATTTTCGAAATTAGAGAAGTTTTTCGATGAAGATGTTACTGCGAATGTGATTGTTTCGAAGTTCAAGGACAAGACGAAGTTGGAAGCAACCATCAATACCAAGCAGACACTGTTCCGTGCCGAAGAGATTTCGGACAACGTGTACGAGGCAATGGATCTCATCATCGACCGACTGTCCAGCCAGATGAAGAAATTCAAAGGCAAGCTGGAATCCCGGTACAAGGAGAACAAGGCGCTGAAGTTCGAGTTCATTCCGGACGATGAAGAGGAAGAAGATAATCTCACTGTTGTGAAGAGAAAACAGTTCGAGCTGCAGCCGATGAATTATGAAGAAGCCATTCTTCAGATGGAGATGCTGGGACACAATTTCTTCGTATACTTCGATATGGATACGGAATCCACCAACGTGGTATACAAACGGAAGGGCGATGCATACGGTTTAATTGAAACATACAGATAGAAGGCAATCCGATCCCTATCCGGACGTGAACGGACAACTGAATATTGATTTTATGGGGCTGTCATCGAGGCAGCCCTGTTTTTATGAAGTGAAAATAGGTAATTCCCCGGCCTTGCCGCCCATTTTCTTGACACCGCAAAAACCCTACGGTAATATATTGACATGAGTAGAAGAACTCCGAGGAGACAGGGCGCATCGGTGTCGAGACGAACATCTCAGCACGGAAATGCCGGCCGGACCCGGGCGGGTTCCAGGGCATCCCGGAATGCGTCTCGGAAGAACGGCGGCGGCCGAAGACATGCAACGAAACAAAGGGCATATACCACCTCCGAGAGTCGGATACTGGACTTCCTGGCCACCATACCGGCCATGATTGTGATTCTTATTACCCTCCGGGAGATTTTTCTGGCGGTAACGAATTCCGCAATGGGGAAGGAACAGTATACGAAATTCCCGGAGCTTTTTCAATTTGGCAATTTTATTATCATTATTGTAGGGATTCTCTATGTCGTGCTGTCCAACATGGTTCCGGTGAAAAAGAAGCCCCTCCTGCAGCGGAATCCGGAGTTTCTGTTCTTCGGGATCTTTATGATCTGCATGGCGCTTTCCACTTTGGTGAACGGCATCGACGGGAAAGCCATCCACGGAATCCCGTATCGGAATCAGGGAATCTTCCATTTTGCCTTTTACATATTGATTTATTACTTCATTTCGTCCAAAGTCAAGCTGCAGCAGCTTCGGAAATTTGTGCTGCTGTCCTTTCTTTTTACCGCGGATGTGCTGGGCGTTACCGCAATCGGGCATCAGTTCTTCCTGAACATTTCGGCCTATTCCGGGAAAAAAGGCCTGAGCGCAATCTTCTTTAACAGCAATCACTACGGGTATTTTCTGGCCATGGCTTTGATGGTGGCGGTAACTGCTTTTATCGTGGGCGATAAAGTGTGGGTGCGGGAATTCGGCTTCCTGTCCGGGATGCTGAACCTAATCGTGTTGTTCATGAACAACACCTTCGGAGCGATTCTGGCTTCTTTCATCAGCTTGCTAGTGGTGCTGTTCCTGTCGCTGATCAAGCTGCCGAAGAGCAAGTGGCGGGCGGTATCGGTGGCGTCCCTGATCATCGCCATTCCGCTGGCGGGGGGCGTGCTGCTGAACGCCCAGTTCGACAATTTCGTGGTGTTGCTGCAGGATATTGGAAAAATCATGTCCGGAAGTTCCGATGCGGCATCGGCCGGAACCAATCGGTGGGGTCAGTGGGTCAAAGCCGTGCAGTACATTCAAGAGCATCCGCTTCTGGGATACGGCTGCGAGGGGATGGCAGACCGGATGATGAACGATATCGGCATTTCCAATCCCCACAACGAGCTGCTAACCTATGCGCTGTTCTTCGGCGTCCCGGCGGCGGTGTGCTATACCGTGGCGGTGCTGATGATTTTCTTGCGGCACCTTATGAGCGGTGCCTGGAAAGATCCCTATGCACTGATGGCGTTTTCCGCCGCATTGGCGTATTTCATCTCCTCATTTTTTGGAGTAGCCATGTTCTATACCACACCGTTTTTCTTTATCATGCTGGGGTACAGCTCCGGGAAGGGGAAACGGTGAGAAGTTAACGAAAGGCGAGTGAATTTATGAAAAAAGCGAACTTATTTTTTCTGATTACAATGATTGTTATCGGTTGTGTTTTATCGGGATGCACCGGAAATGATAATGCAGAAATAGTGAAGGAATCTTCTAAGCTGCAAGAAATAAACCTGACTTTGTACAATGAAAAAAGTGTAAATGTGACGGAATCAGAGAAAGTAGAAGATATAGTGAAGGTAATCAACGGTGCAGCATCAACAAAAGAAGAATCTGTACAGGATGTGCCGGATGCAGATCAGTATGGAAAAATTATCCTTGTATCGAAAGAGGATGAAAGAACCCTGTATTACTATGAAAGAGAGGGTAAATACTATATTGAAGAACCGTATGTAGGAATCTATCAATGCGATCAAGATCTTAATTCGTATTTTAAATCCATCGCGGACATCTAGTTCGGGCCATCGGTGCCTTTGCCGGCGCCCATGTTGGCGTCGACCTCCCTGCAAAGTCTTTATCCTCCGTCGGGGCACGCCAACATGCTCGGGATTTTTCCGGCCTATCGGCGCCCATGTTGGCGTTGACCTCCCCGCAAAGCTATTGTCCTCCGTCGAGGCACGCCAACATGCTCGGGATTTCCTCGACCTGCCGGCGTCATTGTTGGCGTCGACCTCCCCGCAAAGCTTTTGCCCTCCGTCGAGGCACGCCAACATACTCAGGATTTTCCCGATTTGCCGGCTCCCAAGAATGAAAAAACCTGCACCTGGAAAGCTTCGTTAAGCTGCTGCTGACCGGTGCAGGTTTCTATTTTGTTAAATTCTAAAAAGCAGAGGGAAAATCATAATTGAACTTACTTCCGGATGATGACCCGGGTGCCTATCGGTGCCATCTTATAAAGCTTTGCGGCATTCTTTCGCGGCATATTCGGACAACCGTGAGAGCCGTTTTTCTTATAGATGGTGCCGCCGAATTTGGAGCGCCAGGATGCATCGTGAATACCATATTCACTTCCGATAAAGGCCATCCAATATTTTACGTAGCTGCTGTAGCCATTTCCGCGAAGCGTGATGTTTCGTGATTTGCTCCGGAGGCGGAAATGACCTTTCGGTGTTCGGTTTCCCGGACCGCCGGTGACCACATTGCTCTTTAGTTTGACCTTGCCCTTGACGTAGTACTTCAGCGTCTGATTGCTGATATCGATCAGAATATAACGTTTATAGTGATACGGACCGTAGCTTGCCCGGCGGTATTGCTTCTTGGTGATGGCACCGGTCTTCTTGTTGGGACGGATGGTGACATCGTGGTATTTAAACGCCTTGGTTTTCGCCTTAGCGGCGGAATCGAAATAGTAGTAATACTTTCCGGACTTTATCATCTTCTTGGTGGTGAGCTTTCCGCTTTTATTGCAATAATAGGTGTTGCTCTTCCAACGGAAACGACCTTTCGCCGTGCGAATCACTCCTTTTCCGTCGGCGTAATAATACGCTTTGCCGATTTTCAGAATTCCTCTTTGCAGGACACCGTCGTTATTGAAATAATACTTTTTTCCCTCGATGGTATTTATTCCGGTGACAAAATGATTCTCCGTATCGTAATAGCGGGTCTCATTGTTGTCCGAAACCCAACCCAGGTTTTTTGGAGCTTCCGGGGTGGTTGGGTTTTCCGAGGATGCAGAATTTTCCGGTTTCTGTTCTTGATTTTGTTCCGGATTCTGTTCCGAAACCGCTGAATCAGACTCTTTCGAAGCCGGCGGTTCGCCGGATTCTTGCTGCACCGCGGAATCGGTACCGGTGGCAGCGGTGTCTGCTGCAAAGACGCTGTTCATACTCAGCGCCAGGGTTAGGACGAGCAGCAGCGCGAAAAATGAAATAAACCGATTCTTACCAAAATGTTTCATCAGTCTGAATTCCTTCCTTTGATTTTCTGATAAATATTCCCATTCAGTGTAGCCCTTTTCGTAACAGAAAGCTATAACCGAATGGTTCAATTCTGGGGACTGCATTGGGAACTACAATGTCCAATAATTTAGATCCACCCGTCCTTTAATTCCCGGAACCTTCCCGGAGCTGGTGTACTGCCAGCATCGGTATGAACCCTTGTAGGTGACGGTGTCGTTGTACTGCGCCACCCATACCTGATATCCGGACAGTTTCTTCATATCCAGATTATTGTTGAGCCAGCTGGTGCTGGCATAGATCATCGGGGTATATCCCTTGGCCTTTACATAGTCGCAAAAAGCTTTTACCGCCGCGGTTCGCTTGGACCGGTTCAGCTTCGATGAGGATGCTCGTCCGCCCGGGTAATTCTCGGTATCGATAACCAGCGGCAAATTGAGTTTGCAGCCGGATTCCTTCACCTGCTTGACGGCGAAGGCGGCTTCCGCCTTCGCTTCTTTTACCGTGCGCGCTTGCGAGAAGTAGTAGGCCCCTACGTCTACCCCGGCGGCGGTGGCCCGCTGTATGTTTCCCTTGTGTTCTTTATCTCCATTGAATGTGCTGTCCGGATGGCATTTTCCATCCTTCGTTCCGGAGTAGCCGCACCGCAGAAAGGCGAAACTGATGCCGCCGGATTTCACCTTTGCCCAGTCGATATCCTTCCCCTGATAATAGGAAACGTCGATGCCTTTCATATATTTCCGATTCGAAGAGATAATGGATCCGGATGCGTTCGCAGTGTAGGTGTATTTTCCCACCTTAAAGGTGCCGGTGAGGGCAGCGGCCTTCGGCCCGGCGTAGTAGATGTTGCTTCCGCTGAAATAAAAACGGTTGGTATACAGGGTGCCGCTCTTTCGGCTGTAGTAGGACTTTCCCTTCCATGTAATCCGGCCAGCCTTCTTCCGCAGCTTTCCGGTGGAAGTGGAGTAGTAATAGTACTTTCCCCATTTGTATACGCCCACCTTGATGCGCCCGCCGGAACCGGCCCGATAGGTGTACTTTCCGATTCGGAAGGATTTGCTCTTCTGAATCTTCCCGCCTTTTCGAATGTAGTAACGGTTCTTCTTCCAGGTGACGAAACCCTTGGACTTCCGAAGCCGCCCCTTGCTGCTGGAGTAATAATAGCTTTTTCCCCATTTGTATACGCCGACTTTTATTTGTCCTTTTTTGTTCGCCCGATAGGTGTATTTACCCACCTTGAACGTCTTTCCGGCTTGAATTCGGCCGCCTTTTCGAACGTAATACTTATTTCCGTTCCAGGTGACAAATCCGGTTTTCTTGCGAATTTTCCCCTTGCTGTCCCGGTAAAAATAGTATTTCCCTTTGCGAAGGATCCCGGCTTTGCTCTTGGGTTTGGACGGTTTCTCGGACGGCGGTTGGATTGCGTTCGCTTCTTTTACCGTAAAATGCATCCGGACACTGTCTTCATATAGAATTTCCCAGCTGCCGATTTCATCGGTGTTCAGAAGATAGAGACCTTCCGAATCCGGCTGGATTTCCTTAGAGGTATCCGCAGAACGCTGCCGGAGAACCGGTGCAGTGCCGGAGTCTTCCTGCGAAGAGGTGCCGGATTCAGTGGATTCGGCAGCTGAAAAACGCAGGTATATTTTCTTATTCTGCTCAAAAGTGACCGATTGATTCGAATCGCAGCTTTGCCAGCTTTCCGCATTGGACGGATCCGCAGTGTATTGCAGGGCATCCGTTTCCCCGAAACAGGGAAGGGGAGCGAGCATCATTACAAGTGCAATGACTGCGGATAAAATAATTCGATTGTATTTCATGGAAAAATCCTTTCCTCTGATGATTGATGACGGAATAAAATCTGCATTGTTACCCCTTAATTATAATATAGGAGCTTCCGGAAGGGAAGAATATAAGGGAAAACAAGAAAGAGATGAGGGAAAACCTCATCTCTTTCTTCGGGAATGTGATACGGTATGTGTAGGTTGTACCGAAATCAGATTCTCATGTGTATAGGTGTGTAAATTTATGATGGCGATTTAATAATACCAGTAGTCCATATCTACGCGGGTGCTGATTCCGTTTACTTTGCCGGAACTGGTGTACTGCCAGCATTTATAGGAGCCGCCGTAAGTGACCTTCTTGTAATACTGAGCAACCCATACATAGTAGTTAGACAGCTTGCTCATATTGAGCTGATTATTTAGCCAGCTGGTGCTGGCATAGATCATCGGCGTATATCCTTTGGCTTTTACCTGCTTGCAGAAGGCTTGAACCGCTTTGGTTCTATTGGTCTTGGAAAGTCTGCTGCTGGAGGCCCGTCCGGGCAGGTTTTCCGTATCGATAACAACCGGGTAGGTAACCTTCACACCGGATTTCTTAATCTGTTTAATGCAGTAATCCGCTTCTTCTTTACCTTCTTTTGCATTGATCGCTGTCGTGAAGAAGTACACGCCCACATCAATTCCGGCTGCTTTCGCACCTTTGATGTTTCTCATAAAAGTACTGTCGGTGCACAATTCTCCGTCGGTGCTTCCGCGGTAACCGCAGCGAATGATGGCGAACTTCACGCCGGATGCTTTCACTTTCTTCCAGTTGATTTTGTACTGGAAATAGGATACATCGATGCCGATGACCTTGCCGGTATTCAGCTCGATAATCCGGCCCGTGGATGTGGTCTTGTATTTCTTTCCATCCACTTTGAAGGAGCCGGTCCGAATGGCACCGGTGGAGGAGACGTAGTACCGGTCTCCGCTTACAGTGATGAACTGATCCTGATAGATCTTTCCGCCGGATGCGGCATAGTACCGCTTTCCGTCGTAACTAATCCAACCCTTGGTGGTCTTCACCCGGCAGTTGGAATCGCCGTAATAGTAATTGGATCCGTATTTGAAGATTCCTTTTCCCAGGCGGCCGGTGGCATACGCCTTATAAGTGTAGCCGGAAACCTTGAAGGTGTGACCCCATTCAATCTTTCCTTCGGAATTCACATAGTAGCGGTCTCCGTTGTAATTGACAAATCCCGGGGTGGTCTTTACCACGCCGTTGCTGTCTGCGTAGAAGCGGGAAACGGTTCCGTATTTGAAGACGCCGGTTCCCAGTCTTCCGGTTGCGTAAGCCTTATATCTCTTTCCTTTTAACTTCAAGGTGTGACCGGTATAGATGGTGCCGCCTTTGGTGACGTAGTAGCGATTGCCGTCGTATTTCACGAATCCCGCGGTGGTCTTCACCTTGCCGGAAGAGGCATCGGAGTAGTAGTAATTATCTTCATGAGAAAAATGTCCTTTAACAAGGCGACCTTTCTCATCAAAAAAATACTTGCTTCCCTTGATGGTGGCAAATCGGTTTTTGTAGTATTTGCCGCTCTTGTAGTAGTAGTACGTATAGGAACCGGACTTCTTCCAGCCGGTCTTGCTCTTCTTGGTTGCTCCCTGAGCCGGAACCATGGCCAGCGCAAAAATAAGAAGTACCGCCAGAATTGCGATTCCGATATTGATTTTCTTCGTGGTGTGTTTCTGAATCATAACGCTTTTGTCATCGTCCTTTCTTAAATACCTGTAAGGATAATATCATTGTTGGGAATAAAATGCAATAATATTATTTGTAAACTGGCAGAAATATTTTATCGGTTAACTTGTGACAGGGGCGGTTATGTGCTAAAATCGCACTATATTGAGGTGATACCAATGAGATACATCAGATATTGTACAAATCTTATGACTGCCGGCGTTTTTATTCTGTTGAACCGGATTATCGGCATCTTCTGTCCGGTGCGAAAGAACAAGGCGGTATTTATTTCCGACGTTCGCGCAGAGAACGGCGGAAATTTAAAGTGCGTATATGACGCCATGGGCGAAGACTACGAGAGAGCCACGTATTTCAAAGCGGATCGGCGGAATTGGAGTTCCTTCGGAAAGTTCTGCAAATTAGTCTATGACATGACCACGGCAGAAGTTGTTTTTCTGGAGGATTATTTCCGTTACACATCGTATTACAAGGTGCGAGAAGGTCAGAAAATCTGCCAGCTGTGGCACGGTGCCGGCGCCTTCAAGAAGTTCGGATACAGCCGGGCGGAAGGAAATGAGAATATTCGTATCCATAAAGGATACCGGAAGTATACCCACGTGATTACCAGCAGCGAAGCCATCAATTCTTGCTATGCAGAGGCATTCGGCGTAACTCCGGACAAAGTGCGGGCCACCGGTGTTCCCCGGACGGATATTTTTTTCGATGAGGAATATCTGAAGAAAACGAAGACACGGCTGCACGAGACGTATCCGCAGCTGCAGGGAAAGAAACTGATTCTCTTTGCACCGACGTATCGAGGCCTTCGGGCGGATGATGCAAGCTACGATTTCAACCGGATTCCGCTGGATGAAATCTACGAAGCGCTTCACGAGGAATATGTGTGGGCCTTTAAATGGCATCCGGCACTATACAACAATATTGCAAACGGCAAAGTTCGGATGCCGGATTTCGCAAAGTATCCGGATTTCTTTCTGGACCTTTCGGAAGAACGGGAAATTAACGATATCCTGACGGTTACGGATGTGATGATTACGGATTATTCTTCCGTTATTTTCGATTACTATTTGACCGGCGGCAGGGTGGTGTATTATCCGTATGATTTCGACACCTACTATAACGGTCGGAGCTTCTATTTTGATTACGGAGAATATCTCTTTGGACCGGTGGCAAAGACACCACAGGAACTTATTGCGGCAATTCAGTCGCCGACGGAGGATGAATCGGAGATTCGCCGGAAGTTCGGAAAGAAATACATGTCCGCATGTGACGGCCGCGCCACGGAACGGGTTATCCAATGGGTATTTGAGAAGAACGGGAGTGAGGAATGCAGATAATGCTGAAAATCGCCATTGCCATCTGCAACGGCATCTACGAAATTCACAAGCTGTTCCCGGTTCGGAATCGCATCGCCATGGTGAGCCGGCAGAGCAGCACCTTAACGTTGGATATGCGTCTCCTAAAGGAAGAATTGGAACGACAGAATCCGGAGGTGGAAATCGTCACGCTGAACCGGATGATTCCACCGGGATTGGCGGGTAAAATTAAATATCTTTGGTACATGGTGACCCGGGAGATGCACGTCTTCGCTACATCCAGAGTCGTGCTTCTGGAAGGGTATTGCATCAATGCCAGCATTCTCCATCATCGGAGGGAGCTTTCCATTATCCAGCTGTGGCACGCGCTGGGCGTGCTGAAACAGTTCGGGTACTATGCGGTAGGAACGGAAGAAGGGCACAGCGAGGCCTTGGCAAAGGCGATGCACATGCACGAAAATTACGATTATGCCATCTGCAGCAGTGAATTCTGCCGGCCGTACTATGCGAAGGCTTTTCGTATGCCGGAATCTCGGGTAAAAGTATGCCCGCTGCCGCGGACGGATTTGCTGACGGACCGGGAGTACCATCGCCGAAAGCGGGAAGAGATTATTCGGAGGTATCCGGAATTGGGCAAACGCCCCAATGTCCTCTATGCTCCCACATTTCGAAATGGAGAGGATATCACAGAACATTTAGATTCTTTATTCGAAGCGTTCAATTATGAAGAGTATAATCTGATAGTGAAACTCCATCCGGTGGACCGAACCGGCATCCATCGAGATGAGATTTTTGAATGTCCGGAATTTACGGCGATGGAGCTGTTCAGCCTAACGGATGCGTTGATTACGGACTATTCATCCATTATCTATGAAGCGGCGGCAGCAGAAATTCCAATCTATCTATACACGTTCGATTTGGATCGGTATCTGGAGCGGAGAGGTTTTATCATCGATTTCATGAAAGATATTCCGCTGGAGAAATATCGGAAGCCGACCGATCTTCTGGAACGAGTGTATGAAGATGAGAAAAGAAGAAGGGTGGAGAGTGCAGAACTGCACCTGGATGCGAGCCAATCGTTCATTGAGAAATACGTACAGTTCGGGACCGGAAACACCCGTCGGTTGGCGGAATGGGTGCTTCAAAATCTGGAACAATCCCGTAATTCTTGAACAATAACAGAATTTGGGATATAATTATACGATTAAACTCTGATGGTCAAGGGAGGAAGAAAAATGATATACGGTGTAGTTCTGGCAGGTGGTATCGGTAGCCGGATGGGAAATGTGGATCGTCCGAAGCAGTATCTGCACATTGGAAAGAAACCGATTATTGTTCATACAGTAGAAAAATTTATTATCAATGACAATTTTGAGAAGGTTATCGTTCTGTGCCCGGCGCAGTGGATTACATATACCAAGGATTTGTTCCGGAAGCACCTTCCGGAGAACAGCAATGTGGTTGTAATTGAAGGCGGAAAAGATCGAAACGGCACCATCATGAATGCCATTCGCTATATTGAAGAAACCGACGGATTGGATGAAGAGACTTCATTGGTGACACACGATGCGGTTCGTCCTTTCGTGACGCATCGGATTCTGGAAGAGAATGTGGAATCCGTTCGAAATGGCATTGCTTGCGATACGGTAATTCCGGCAACGGATACCATCGTAGAGAGCCTCGATGGAGAGACCATCGCCAACATTCCGAACCGGGCGAATTATTATCAGGGACAAACCCCGCAGAGCTTCCGGGCGAAGAGATTCAAGGATTTGTATGAAACCTTGAGCGAGGATGAGAGAAAGATTTTGACCGATGCAGCGAAGGTGTTTGTTGTAAAGGGTGATAAGGTGGCATTGATAAAGGGAGAGACCTTTAATATCAAAGTAACCTATCCGTATGATCTTCAGTTGGCAGAAACGCTGCTGGGAGGAGAGAAGTAATGCTGAATACAGTATATAGACTTGTAGAGCCGAGACGCATTGAGTCGGAGTTTTCCGACATTGATGTAAATGGAGATTCGGTGCTGGTTCGACCGACACATCTTTCCATTTGCAATGCGGATCAGCGCTATTTTCAGGGAACCAGGCCGCCGGAAGTGCTGAAGAAAAAATTGCCGATGGCATTGATTCACGAAGCAATCGGTAAAGTAATCTATGATCCGGCAGGAGATTTTGAACCGGGACAGAAGGTGGTAATGGTACCGAATACTCCGATGGAGGAGGATGACATCGTTGCGGAGAACTATTTGCGCAGCAGCAAATTCCGTGCCAGCGGATTTGACGGTTTTATGCAGGATATCGTAGCCATGAGACGAGACCGAGTTGTGGCCGTGCCGGACGGAATCGACGATTACGTTGCTGCTTTTACCGAACTGGTATCCGTAAGCTATCACGCCATCGATCGCTTTGACCGGAAAGCACATGGAAGAAGAAATGTGCTGGGCGTATGGGGCGATGGAAATCTTGCTTTTATCACATCATTGCTTTTGAAGAAGAGATTCCCGGAGAGCAAGGTGTACATTTTCGGAAAGCATGAATACAAGATGGACGACTTCGCTTTTGCGGACGAGACTTTCTTCATCGATGCCATTCCGGAAGATTTGAGAATCGATCACGGGTTTGAGTGCGTAGGTAAAGCCGGTTCCGGTACATCCATCAATCAGATTATCGATTACATCAATCCGGAAGGATGCATTGCGGCACTGGGCGTTTCCGAAGATCCGGTACCGATTAACACTCGAATGATTTTGGAGAAGGGATTGACGCTCTACGGAAGCAGCCGAAGCAGTGCGGATGATTTCCGCCATTTGCTGCAGTTCTACAAGGAACATCCGGAAGTGGTGGATTATCTGTCCAGCATTATCGGAGAAATCGTAGAGGTCCGCACTATCAAGGATATGACACATGCGTTTGATGCGGATATCCAGAAACACGGCGGAAAGACCGTTATGGTGTGGAAGAAATAGCGAAAGGATTATAGAAATTAATGTCACCAAAGGTATCGGTTATTATTCCGGCATACAACGCAGCGGCAACATTGCCGCGAATGCTGGATGCAATCAAGGCACAGACATTTGAAAACTTTGAAGTTGTTGTAGTTAACGATGGATCCAAAGATGATACTCAGAGTGTTTTAGAGCAGTATCAATCGGAGGATTCCAGAATTCGGGTATTCCGTCAGGAAAATCAAGGTGTTAGCGCAGCCAGAAATTATGGTCTGGATGTTGCTCAGGGAGATTATATCGCCTTCTTTGATGCCGATGACGAAGTGCCGGAGAACGCGTTGAATGACCTCTACCATGCGGCCAGAGAACATATGGCGGATTTGGTAATCGGGCGTCATACTATACAGTACATGACGGAAGATTATATGCCGAAATCCTCTAGAAATCTCTCGAATGAAACGGATATTCCGAAGTATCACAAATCTCTCTGCTGGAACTTCACTCTGTGCAACAAATTATTCCGACGGGATATAATTGAGAAATTCCGGTTACGCTTCAACGGAACGAAGCATGCCGAGGATGGACTGTTTATTTTCCGATATATTCAAAAAGCGGAGAAGATTACAGGTTGCCCGTCCATCGTGTACAAATATGTGAAGAATTCCTTCTGGGAAGATGCTTCTCTCAGTCAAAAGGCGAATTCGTCCTCATTCAAAGACCTTCGTCGAAATTTGATGGAAATAATTCAGGTAATTGATGAAGAATCGGCAGAAAGTTTGAACGAAGTAAACGCTTCTGATGCCACTCAGGCGGCGAAAGATGAGATGTTCTGGAATTGGAAATTGATTCGGTCGACCATGTGGAAGCGGTTCGCTCAAATTTCTATTCTGGATGAGTATTATCGGCTGCTTTGGAACAGTGATGAGGAACTCTATTCGCTTCTTCAGAAATCATTGGAAGAATGCAGAGAGAATATGTTCCCGAGTCAATGGAAAGCTTTATTGGAAGACAATTCAGACCTTCAGATGGATGTGGGACTGATGAATCGGGAGGAGCTTGCGGAGAATCCACTTCTTTCGGTCTTGGTAACAGCAGAACTTCCAAAAGAATCTGTAGAGAAGATGTTGGAAGCGTATTACGGGCAAATTTTCGTTTCATTCGAAATCCTTTTGGATGAAGCCTTGGTAGATGCCGTTCCGGAAACTTATCTGAAAAAGGAAAACTTTCACGTGCGGCCGCATGCCAATTTGGCGAAATGGAAAAAGACGGCGCTGCAGGAAGCAAAGGGCACCCATTGCATTATAGTGGAGGAACCGGTATATCCGTCGACTCGAACTGTTGCACAGATGATGAAGCAGATTCACGACAAAACATTTATCACTGCGCCGATTTGTAAAATTGACGGAGAGCGTTTTCATAAACTGGAGGCACAGTCCACTGTATTTACAAACGAATTCTTGGTAATAAAGAAGCGTTCCAAATACAATCAATTGGATGCAATATGGAGCAATAAGATTTTCAGCATAAAAAATCTTCTGGCAAAGAAGCGATTGTTTGAATCGGATTCCACGAAGGACTTGAATCGATTATACGGAAATTCTTCTTACATTAAGTTCGAAGATAATTCCTTTGTTACAAATATGAGTGACAGTGATATTCTGCGAAAGGTCAAGAACGTTTGGGTCAAGCTTGGGTACAAGCGAAAGCTCCGCAAGGAGGAAAAGCGCCTGAATCAAATTGAGAAGGAAAGCACTGAAGTGGAAACCATATCCCTTCGTTTGAAGAAGTGGCGAAATCGTAAGCTGCGAGAAGGATATAAATTCTTGACGTTAAAAGTATTGTTTCCGGTATATTACAAGTGGCATGCACGGAAACCGATTGAGAAAAACAAAGTTCTTTTTATCGTCAATCGAAAGCCGGCATTGCCGAATTCCATGACTTACGTTCACAATCTGTTGGAAAAATCCGGTAAGTTTAACATTCATAACAAATTCCTGTTGAACCTATCGCTTCGTTATCGACAGAAATTTAAGGTGGATTTGGATTTAATCAAGGACTTGGCAACTGCAAATTACGTGTTCTTGGATGAGGCGACAGTGACCACTTGCGGAATCAATAAGCGACCGGAAACAAAAATCGTTCAGCTTTGGCATGGATGCGGTGCATTTAAGAAGTTCGGATTTAGCACAGCGGACAAGATTTTTGGCGGAAATGCAAAAGAGCAGAAACGGTATCCGATGTATCGCAATTTCGATTTGGTGTGCGTCAGCAGCCCGGAAGTGGTATGGGCTTACGAGGAGGCCATGCAGCTGAAAGGTGTGGGTAATGTTAAGCCGGTAGGAGTCAGTCGGACGGATGTGTTTTTCCAAGATGATTATATTCATGCGGCAAAGCAGCGAATTCTCGAACAAATTCCCGCGGCGGCGGATAAAAAGATTATTCTTTACGCCCCGACCTTCCGAGGAAGAGTCGCAAGTGCGTATGGACCGGATCACTTTGACTACGAGAAATTGTATGAATCCTTGGGGGATGAATATATTATCCTGATAAAGCATCACCCGCTGGTAAAGCGTCTGCCGGAAATTCCGCTGAAGTATCGAGATTCCTTTGTGTACGATGTATCCCGTACGATGGAAATTGAAGACTTAATCTGCGCTTCGGATATTTGTATTTCAGATTATTCTTCTTTGATTTTTGAATATTCCTTATTTGAGAAGCCGATTATTCTCTTCGCCTATGATTTGGATGTGTATTTCGATTGGCGAGGTTTCTATTACAATTATTTCGAAATGGCACCGGGACCGGTATTAATCAGTACAGAAGAGATTATTGATTATATTACCCATATTGATACGGAATTCGATCGGGAGAAGATGCATGCTTTCCGTGAAAAGTTTATGCGTTCCTGTGATGGGCACTCCACAGAGCGGATTTTGGATGAAGTAGGATTAAAGCTGTAGAGAGAAAGGTGAAGTTGCATTATGAAGTACTATGTAGATGAACACATTAAGAACACCGAACGCATATTCCCGGAACAGAATCGGTATGGCCTTAAGCGATTTGATATGAATGAGAATCCAGAAGGTTTGCCGGAAGATTTTGTGAATTCTGTTCTGAAAGAAATCACACCGGAATTTCTTTCAATCTATCCGGAACCAGATCGGTTTTTGCGCAAATATGCGGAATTTATCGGTAATGGTGTCACTTTGGACAATTTAGTGGCAACAAATGGCTCTGATATGGCAATTCGATACATCTTTGAGACATTCGGAGAAGAAGGAAAGGATGTAGTTACCGTTTCTCCAACATTCGGAATGTATGGAGTGAACTGTTCGGTTTTAGGACTGAATCATGTGACGGTGCCATATGAACCGGATTTGACGATATCCATTGATAAGCTTCTGGACGCCATCACAGAGAATACTCGAATTGTGGCGTTGCTGAATCCGAATAATCCGGTTGGAAATATCTATACGGATGAGGAAATGGAAAAAGTAATTCGTAAAGCGCAAGAGGTAGGGGCTGTTGTTCTGATTGATGAAGCGTATCATTATTTTTATGATAAGACGTTTCTGCCGTATGCACTTAAAGAAGACAACGTTATTGTAATCCGGACATTCTCGAAGCTTATGTCTATTGCAGCATGCAGATTGGGAATAACCATCAGTAATCCGGAGATAATCCATTACATAAAGAACGGGAAGCTGACTTTCGATGCCAATTCCATTGCATTGCTTTTTGCAGAACGGATTATTGAACAGCCGGAAATGGTGGAGAATTTGATTCGAATTGAGAAAGAAGGAAAGGCGTATATTCTGAATTCTCTGAAGGAGCACGGTTATTGGTGCAGAGATTGCAGAGGAAACTTTATATTTCTAGAGCCAAAGCATGATGCACATGAAATTACAAGAAAGTTGGCGGACAAAGATGTTCTGGTTCATGATTACGGAAATGAATTACTGAATAAGTATATTCGTGTTTCGGTAGGATCGGTATCTTCTATGAGGGAGTTTCTAGAAGTATTCTATGAAGTGGACGGAGAGCAGTAATTGTATTATATATGTAGAACCTTCGATGAGCATGATGAAATGAAGTCATGCTCATTTTATTATTTCGAAAGTAGGGTTATATGGAAAAACTTCTGAGCATAATTATTCCAATTGACGATTGGAGAAGCGACGACGAAAAAGACCTTCAAGCAGGTGTGGAATGCCTGCTGAATCAAAATATTCCCAAAGAAGAGTTGGAATTGGTATTTGTAGTCGGACAGAATGATTCAAAGATTAGTGACATTCTTCAGTCGTATTCCAACACATATTTGAACATGGTTCGAGTAACTGATTCAGATGCGAGTAGTATGGTTAACACTGTATCCGGGAAGTATGCCCTTTTTTATGATTTCTCAAATCGATGGGAAGAAGGGGCGCTGGGAGAAGCGTGTCGATATATGAATCAGTGTGCTGTGCCGCCGAGTTTCTTTATGTGCCGGGAGATTTTTCAGAAAAAGACTTCTGCGAAAAGCACGTTCCGATTTCTTTATAAAAATGGAAACCATATCGTTAACGTGAAAGAAAAACCTCGGAGCATTTCGGTTTCTTTAAACAATGTAATTTTCCTCACGGAGGCCTTAAAGGAAGGGATTAAGGAACTGTCGAACGGGAAGAAGCTTCAGTATGGCCGTGAATTATATTTGCTTTCTCGGATGCTGATGAATAATCCCAATGTCGGAATTATATCATCTGCAGGTTTCATTTATCGGAATTCGGAACGACTCAGCAGTCAGCAGTCGAATGCCGGAATGGAATATGTCCGAAATCTCAATATTCTGTTCCGTCAACTGGAATTGTTAGCTTCAGATGAAGCAAGTCAATACTACATCTGGAACGTAATGCTGTACGTGATGAAACAATACATGGAAGGGGCGGACACACCGCAGACGTTTACCGATGAAGAACAGAATGCATATCTCTCATTGCTTCGAGAGGAACTGCACCGGATACCGGATGATATTATTGATAGTGCGCCCGGCACAGTTCAAACCCAGCGAATGGGATTGTATGCGGCAAAATACGGTCACGATATTTTCCGGAATTCCACGGCGGAAAAAAGCGCTGTTACGTGGAAGGGACACCGCTTAGTCAATTTGAAGCACGACGCTTTTCGGATTTATACACTGAATGTGCAAGGTGAAATGCTGTGTATTACCGGAACCATTGATGCCGGGACATTGAATCAGGAGATGAAACTGACGGCACGAGATGAAATCGGAAAAGAATGGTCTGCAGAGTTGCACCCCTATTCAAAGGGTGATATTAAAAATCGGTTTGATGAAGTATTGCTGGCCGGTCGGTGGTTCCGTCTATCGGTACCTCTTCACATGGCACAAACAATAAATTTCTATCTTGATATTAATAACAGTGAAATAAAAATATATCCGAAATTGATGGGAGATACCGGGTTAAAGCACCAGTATCGTTATTCTTATGTAGAAATCGCCGGGTGGCTTATTCGATATGATAGCGGAGCAATGACTGCAATACCGAAAACGGTTTTAAGACTTTTTAAACTTCATCACAATTATCTTAAAGAACTTCATCGAAAAAAGGAGGCAGCGGGAGAAGCGGACTACCGAAAAAAACTTCGTTGGAGTAAAAAAATTCGCAAGCTGAAGCTGAAAAATCAAATTGCTTTTGTGACGGCCCGGAGTAACGATGGATTGCTTCCAAACATTCGAAACGTGTACAATAGGACGGCGGCAGAGAAAGTGGTATTTGTTCACATGATGCCTTATACCGACGAACAAATGGAACGAGCAATCGAGGCGGTGTATTCCAGCAAGGTGGTTGTAACAGATGACTATTTCTATCTGTTCCGAAAATTCGGAAAGAAGCCGGGTCAGAAATTTGTACAGCTGTGGCATGCCACCGGCGCGTTTAAGAAATTCGGTCTGGACGGTACCGATCTATTTCCGGAAGTAGATCGACTGTATCATAAGGATTATGATTTGGTATCGGTGAGCGGAGAGAATTTGAGGGAAATATATGCAAGTGCATTCGGAATTGAACCGGAGAAAGTGAAAGCGTATGGAGCACCGCGCACCGATGAAATTCTTCAGTCACAATACAAGGATGAAAGAAAGAAAGAGATTCTGGACAAATATCCGAATTTAAAGGAAAAACAAGTGATTCTGTATGCCCCGACTTTCCGGGATTCCAATGGAAAGGATAAACACATCTTTCATCCAGTGATGGACTTTGAATCATTAAGTCATTCATTGAAACCGAATCAGGTGTTCATAATCTGCCCGCATCCGGTGATGCAGAATCGCATTCCGGACAGAGAATATCACAATATTATTCAGGTAGATGATTTTACCACCAATGAAATAATGTGCATCGCCGACCTGCTGGTGACCGATTATTCTTCGGTCATCTTTGAGTACTCTCTCTTGAATAAGCCGATGGTATTCTATTGTTACGATTACGATGAGTACAATCGAGATTTTTATTTGGATTATGAAAAGGATCTGCCGGGAAAAATGTTCCGAAATTATGGAGACTTAGAGCAATACATTTGCAATGGTGAGTTTAGAGACGTTGCGACAGTGCAAGATTTCAGAAATCGATACATGTCTGCATGTGACGGAAAAAGCGGTGAGCGGTTAGCTCATGCAGTAGAGGAATTGCTGGAAGAATAGTGGAAAGGAACAAAGAACACTAAGTTGTTATTCTCAAGTAATGTATTTATATTTGTCTACCTTCCGGTAGTTTTGCTTGTAAATTACGCACTCAAATTCAATCGCCGGGCGCAGAATGTTTTTCTGTGCCTGGCCAGTTTGCTTTTCTACGCTTGGGGCGAGCCACGGTTCGTGTTGGTGATGATGGCATCCATTCTGGTGAATTGGTTTTTTGGTCTGCTGGTAGGGAAATTTAAAGAGAATAAAAATGTGCGATGGCTGATTGCACTGGATGTTTTTATCAATTTATCGATTATTTTCATATACAAATATCTGGCATTTACGGTGAAAAACCTGAATCTGCTCTTTCACGCACACCGGAAGGTGCCGGAAATCGCATTGCCAATCGGAATTTCTTTTTTCACGTTTCAGGCAATCTCTTACGTAATTGACGTGTACCGTGGACGGGGCGAGGCCCAGAGAAACCTCTTGAATGTGGGGCTGTATATCTCCTTCTTTCCTCAGCTCATCGCCGGACCAATTGTGCGGTATGAAACCATTGCGGACCAGATTAATAATCGGAAGGAGAACCTGCAGGACTTTTCCGACGGTGTGGTACGCTTTATCATCGGATTGGGAAAGAAGGTGCTGCTGGCCAACAACATGGCGCTGATTGCGGATCACGCCTTTGGGTTCGGAAACGGAACGGTGCAATGGTTCGGCGCAGACATGCCGCTGACGGCAGGGATGGCCTGGCTGGGAGCGTTGGCCTACACCTTCCAGATATACTTCGATTTCAGCGGATATTCCGATATGGCCATCGGTCTGGGAAAGATGTTCGGGTTTCACTTCAATGAAAATTTCAATTATCCGTACGTTTCCCGCTCCATTACGGAATTCTGGCGACGCTGGCACATCTCTCTGTCCAGCTGGTTCCGGGATTATGTCTATATTCCGTTGGGCGGAAACCGAGTGAAGATGGAGGCAAGGCATATCTTCAACCTCTTCGTGGTGTGGCTTCTGACGGGAATCTGGCACGGAGCGAATTGGACCTTCATCCTGTGGGGACTGACCTATTTCGTGCTTCTGGTGACAGAGAAGAAGCTGGGACTCCATAAGGAGGCAAAATACCGCTGGATGAATCCGCTGAAGTATATCGCAACCATGTTCTTTGTCATCATGGAGTGGGTGCTCTTCAGGGCGGACAGTCTGGGAGATGCTGTACACTATATGAGCTGCATGTTCGGTGCCGACGGATGGGGACTTTCCGCACCGGGAATCTTCTATCTAACCCAGTACCGATACTTCTGGCTGGCGGCGATTGTAGGTTCTTTACCACTGGTTCCGTGGATTGGAAAACGCTTGAAACAAGAAGACGTTTCTGCTAAAAGAAAATGGGCCGCGGATGTGATTTCCGGCGTATTCATTGTCGGAATCCTGTTTGTGTCGGTATCGTATATCGTCATCGGAAGCTACAATCCGTTTATTTATTTTAACTTTTAGAGAAGAAAGGAGAAATCATGAGAAATCGAGTCATTGCAATAATATTTCTTTGTTTTCTGCTGTTCTTCGGGTTTCGTACCGGAATGAATGTATGGGATTCATTTAATGGTATGGAAAATAGTCATCAGCCTCAGACGGAGGCATTGGGCAGCAGCGGTCAAATAACCGGCTTCAACAAGGCGTCCTTGGAAAAAATCTCTAACACGATTACGCTGAACTTGGCAAATCGAAATCAATGGATTAATCTAAACGGTTTGTTTCAAAAAGGAATGGGGAAAACCGGTGATTTGGAGAAGGACTGGTATCTTTTGAAAAACGGAATGCTGATATACAGCCAAAACAAAGATTCTGATGAAGAATTGAAAAAGTATGCCAATAATGTAGTGAATCTTTCTCAATTTGCAGAAGGTTATGGAATGAAATTTCTCTATGTGGAGCTTCCGTACAAGGTGCAGAGAGATGGAGAATATCCGACAGGAGTTCCGGATTACGGAAATCGTAACGCGGATGGAATCATGGAAATTCTTTTATCAAAATCCGTGCAAACAATGGATTTTCGGGATATAATGAAGGATAAGAATATAGAAACTGAGGAAAGTTTTTTTAGAACCGATCAACACTGGAAGCCGGAGACTGCATTGTGGGCGGCGGGAGAACTTTCCAAGAAATTAACTCAAGTGGATTCGGAGTGGGAAGATTATCCGGAGTATCGAAATTCGAACAATTATCGGATGGAGTATCATTCGAATCTATTTCTGGGTGCCATTGGAAAGAAAATTGGCAGTGCATATGCGGGAAAAGATGATTTTAATATGCCGATTCCGATATTCGAAAATACGATTCGCTATCGAGTTCCGCGACAAGAAGATTCCATCGATCGGACCGGAGATTTTGAAACTGCTTTTATCGAATCCAATAATTTGAAAAATGATCCTTTCAAGGTGAACACCTATGCAGCGTATTGCGATGGAGATCATAACAAGGAACAGGTAACGAATGAAAGTGCACCGAATCAGAGAAACATCCTGCTAATTCGGGATTCTTTTTCGTGTACACTGATGCCGTACTTGGCGCTTTATACGAAAAATATCACAACGTTGGATTTGAGGTTGTACAAGACAAAATCCGTATATGATTATATCCGGAGACATCCGGATATCGATACGGTGATAGTGGCCTACAATCCAAGCAGCATTACCGAGGAACAATACACTTTCGACAAGGTTGTAAATGAAGAAAATAATTAGGACGACAATTAAATCATTTTTTTATGCTCTCTACTACGGAATTATAGCGTTATTGTTGTATTTTGTTGTAGCAGGCCGGACATTGACGGATTGGTATGATGTTACATTCGGTACGAGATTCCGTGAAATCGTGTACACCTTTAACCTAGGGCTGACCGGAGCTGACACCAGCTTTATGAGCGAGGCGCTTCAGGAATGCCGACCGGATTTGATTAAGGCAACAATCATTGTGCTTCTGCTTATCACGGCTGACTTGATTTTGTTCCGAAGAGTGGGACTAAGAAAAGTTCGGGTGGATGAATCCAAGGGACGACACGATGTTCAAGAGGAAACGTCAAGGCATGAAACAAAAGAAACAAAGCTGAAGTACCGATGGGTGCGAAGCAAGTGGGGGGTTGCACTGCAATGCGTTTATCATGCTACGATTCTGCTGATTTGTATTTTTTTGGCAAAACCGGTGTACCTGTATGCAGACCAGGTATTGGAGGTATCGGACTTTCTCCGCTCCAAACTGATGTACACAAATATATACGATGAAAAGTACGTGGATCCCACATCTGTTCAGATTGAGAACACACGGAAGCAAAAGCGAAATGTTATCATCATATATATGGAAAGTATGGAAACTACTTATGCCTCAAAAGATTTGGGCGGTTATCAAGAGCGGAATTTAATGCCGAATCTGTATAATCTCCAGAGGCAGAACATCGCTTTCGGGGATCGTAAGGGAATGGCCGGAACTCATAATCCATACGGAACTACTTGGACAACGGCATCCTTGTTAGCCTCTTCTTCCGGAATTCCATTTGCTTTTAATATTGGAATGAATAAAAATATTGGGAACGATTCGGATAAAGGAAAATTTGCAAATGGTGTCACCACCTTAGGGGATATTCTGGAAAAGAAGGGCTACAACCAGGAGTTTATTTGCGGTTCGGACTCTGCTTTCGGTCGGAAAAAGAAGCTGTTCCAAAAGCATGGAAATTATAAAATCTTCGATTACTATTCAGCCATCGATGCCGGCTATATTGATAAGGATTACAAAGTATGGTGGGGAATGGAAGATTATCGGACATATGAAGCAGCAAAAGACGAAATCCGTAAGCTTGCGGATAAAGGTAAACCGTTTAACTGCACTCTTTTGACGGTAGATACGCATCATGTCGGAGGTTATCGATGTTCAAAGTGTCCGCGGGGGAACGGAAGCAAAACGGCGAATGTGGTCGCCTGTGCGGATCAACAAGTACAGAATTTCGTAGATTGGTGTAAGATGCAAGATTTCTACAAAAACACCACTATCGTCATCGTAGGGGATCATCCACGAATGGATAAAAAGCTTGTAGAAGATGTGGATAAGGTGAATCGGGAAGCGATTGATGTATTCATCAATTCGGTATCGCCATATCGAAAAATTGATCGAAAGCGAACCGCTGTAACGATGGATCTTTTTCCAACAATTCTGTCCTCTATGGGTTATTCCATAGAAGGGGAACGACTGGGGTTGGGGACAAATTTGTTCTCGAAAAAGAAAACTCTGTCAGAAGAGATGGGATACGAAGCATTCAATCTGGAAATGGGAAAGAATTCGCGGTTCTATCATAAGTCTTTTGAATAGAATACTTGGAATAGAAGCTAGGAGATTGGCTGAGGGGACGGAAAGAATATGAATGAGAATTCGTATGATGTTACGGTAATTATACCTGTTTATAATACAGAAGAGTTTGTAGAAGAGAGCATCCTAAGTGTTTTAAACGAAAAGGAGCTAAACGTTGAACTACTGCTTATAGATGACGGATCTACCGATGGTTCAGCAAAAATAATTGATTACTATGCAGATCAAAATTTATCGGTTAAAGCATTTCATCAACCGAATAAGGGCCTTAGTTCTGCCAGAAACTTGGGCTTGGAGAATGCTTCCGGAAAATATATCTGCTATTTGGATAGTGATGACTATTACATCCCGGGGAAATTGGCTCAAGCCTTCCATCTTTGTGAGGAGAAAAAACTAGATTTGCTTTTCATGACATACATGAATTTTTTTTATGATAATCTTGCAAAGGAAAAATGGAATATTCATCGGACGGAACAGGTAATGAGACGAGGAAGCTATCCACAAGAACCGGTAACGGGAATAGAATTGTTAAATAGCTTTCAGGAGCAGGATGAGTTTTCTGTAATGGTTTGTATGCAAATGGCAAAACGAAGCATGATAGAAGAACATCATATCCGTTATATCGATGATATTATTTTTGAAGATGCTCCGTACACTTATCAAGTTGTTCTTTATTCGAAACGAGCAATGGCCTGTAACGAAGCTCTATTTCGACGTCGCATAAGAGATAATTCTTTAGAACATAGACCTGCAAATGTGAAGCGCTGCTTGGGAGCGTTTCGCGGAATTATGCCGATGATTCATTCGATGCAGTCAGTTCATGGAGAATTTGGGAACTATCGAAATGCAGTTAGTGCAGAGCTACAAAGACGGTTTCGCTTTACTGCAAGGGCATACCGCGAGTTGGAACAGGAAAAACGAGGTGAATTTTATGAATGCTGTACAGATGAGGAAAAAATACTTTTTGACTCTTTTATAAAATTATACTCGGACGAATGTGAAAAGAACCAAGAATTTGAAGCATTAAAAAAGAAAAACAAATTACTACAGAAAAAAATTAAAAAGAAACAAGCGGAAAATCAAAAACTTCGAAATTCCATTGAGTTTAAAATAGGAAAAGGAATTCTGAAACCTTTTCGTGCAATAAAAAAACTCTTCAAATAATATACAACGGTTGAATTATAAATCGTTATAAGCTATAATAAGCTGGTTTCTTTGTACAGTTTATGAAGGTGAATATATGAAAAAATTTATTAGTAATATTAAGAAATATCATAAGTATGCAGTGAGAAGTGCGAAAGCAGAACTCCAAAGTGAGGTAGCGGATTCATACTTGAATTGGCTTTGGTGGATTATTGAACCGGTTTGCTTTATGCTGATTTACACGTTTATTTTCGGTTATGTATTCCAGAACAAGACACCTTATTTTGCTTCCTTCGTATTCGTTGGATTGACAGCTTGGGACTTTTTTAACCGAATGGTAAAAGGAAGCGTTCGATTGATTGTAAGTAATCGAGATTTAGTTAAGAAGGTATATATTCCCAAATATATACTTCTCCTTTCTAAATCATATACCTATGTGTTCAAGATGATGATTTCTATTGTGATTACTTTTGTGTTAATGATTTTTCAGGGTGTACACTTGAGTTGGCATATTTTCTTTTTCATTCCGATAAACGTAATTCTGTATATACTCTCCTTTGGGGTTGGTATGATTTTGATGAATTACGGAGTTACGGTAAATGATTTGGGAAATCTGATTAATGTGTTGCTGCGGATGGTATTCTATCTTTCCGGTATTTTCTATAATATCAATGAGCGTCTTTCCGGAACGCTGTGCTCGCTGCTTCTTCGAGCAAATCCGGTGGCGATGCTGATGAACGAACTTCGAAATACGATGTTATATAATCAGCTTCCGAATTTCAAGTGGCTGGCAATATGGTTGGTAATTGCACTGATTCTCAATGCAATAGGAATCCATTTAATTCACAAGAATGAAAATAGTTATGCGAAGGTGATCTAATGAGTGAAAAGAAGAAAAATATTGCGTTATCAGTTCGGAATCTTCATATTTTCTACAGAGGATTAAAAAAGACGTCAATTCGTTCCAGCTGGATGCATTTTAAGGACAAGGTTGAAGTATTCGAAGCGTTGAAAGGCGTTAGCTTCGACTTGGAAGAAGGCAAGATTCTTGGCATCATTGGAAAGAACGGAAGCGGTAAATCTACGATGCTTCGTGCAATCGCCGGAATTTTTTCTCCGGATGAAGGAACCATCGATTTGCATGGAAGAAGAGTATCTCTGTTGTCTATCGGAGTAGGATTCAACAAAAAGTTGACAGGAAGGGAGAATATATACCTTTCAGGGATGCTTTTGGGATTTACAGAGGATCAAATCGCGGAAAAAGAAAACGAGATAGTTGGGTTTGCAGATATCGGGAAGTTTATCGATAGACCGGTTAAAACGTATTCTTCAGGAATGTATTCAAAATTGGCATTTGCAATAACAGCCATTCTTGAGACAGATATTATGCTGATTGATGAGGTGCTGAGTGTTGGAGATCAGCGTTTCAAAGAGAAGAGCTATAATAAAATGAAAGAATTGATTTCCGATGATACGAGAACTGTCGTAATCGTTTCTCACAGCTTAAGCACTATCAAAGAGTTATGTGATGAGGTGCTTTGGTTGAATGATGGGGAAGTGATAGAACAAGGAAATCCCGAGGAAGTACTTCCGCGATATACGGAATTTATGGCATCCAAAAGCAAGAAAAAATAGTTATATGTGTATAATCGTTTTTGTGAAATATAATCTAGGGTTAGAGATTTAATTTAATAACTGGAAGGGCTTGATGAATTTGTTTTCATCAAGTCTTTTTTAACCTGGATTCCCGCGAATCCACACTAGTTTAACACTAACTATACGGCCTGAAACCC
>OLPF01000093.1_pt1 | contig 101289 bp, 94 predicted proteins | sample 1673121 | NCBI WGS metagenome assembly OLPF01 (sample SAMEA3136756, study PRJEB25190) | human gut metagenome
GGCGGCTGTCAATTCGACATAATTTTCTTGTGATACTTTACCGTACATGAGCATTAACGGGATACGATATGTGAAGTTGAAGCATAGTAATGATCTGATAAAAACAGCACAATCAATCAAAGAAGCCTTTAGAAAATGCCATACTTTCTTCCCAACGAATGACGAAGAAGATATAGAGATATTGAGAACAAGGTTTCAAAATTGGAGAAAACAGAAATAGTAAGGAGCAACCTCTGCCGGCGAGTTTGTTGGTAGAGGTTGATTTTTTGGGCTTTCTATGATAAAATGTTTTTGTTATATGCTATGCATATGCGATCAGTGGTTTGTGCCTTAGTGGTATGTTTCGTTTAACAATGAAACCCGTAAACCAATTTAAGCCACAAGTTAAGCCGCAGATAATTCCGCCACCTGAACTAAGCGGAACTAAGCTGACCACTAAAAAACGGTGGATTATTGATTTCTTGAGTTATCGAGCGTGAGCAGAACTTATTGAAAATGTTCACGAGAAATCCCCACAATGAAGTCGTTGGATTAAATAACCCTTTATAATTCTTCATAATTCTCGATAATTCGACTTATGAACGGGTTTACACCAGAGGCTTACACCAATTTACACCATTGGTACACCAAACCGAACACAATCGCATAATTTTCTTGAGCCTACTATGTTTTATTGCATAGCAGGCTCTTTTTTTGCCTTGTTTATCTAACTTTCACACAAGATAAACAGGGTAATTTATTTTTTTCAAAAGGGGGGTTAATTTTCGCGGTTTCTTTCAGCAATCAAATACAGAGGGCAAAACAAGAGACCTCTGAGATCCTTGAAAATTGAATATTGGCAAGAGGAAATGCCACCAACTCACATTTTTTATGCGAGCCGGCGGCTCTTTTTCGTTTTTGTTGGTCTTATAAAATTTAAAAACTAAAAAAAGTTTGAAATTACACCCTCTTGGTTGATTAGACGATTTTATTGTGCTAAAATATAATTAGTCAGTCACAATCTATTGATATCTACTCGCTTTGCAGTGAGATCCGTCAATTCGCGTTGTCCTTCGGTCTGACTGCATGGCAGTCAAGAGGAATCGAATATCTTTGCGATGAGCTTCTGCTTCCGCTTTTGAGGTCGGACAAAAATGGCGGGCATCATGCAGTCGTACAGGTTATTGCGGGAGAAAATACGGCAGATTATCAGGTTATCCTGCAATTTCCGACACTTGCGGCAGATCCGCTTGAGTCGGATATAATGGACGAAATGGGCAGAAAGATCGTTTCCGCCTTTACGAAGTCATTAAAGAGTGAAAAAATGCGGAAGGCTTGTGGGAAGTTCATGCGGAATTATAAAAGCCATCGCACATGCAAAACGGAGAACAATATATGAAACAGAAACGAAAATTTACAAAATCATTGATACGTCCGATCTTTAATGCCTTGATCGGACTTATCATGCTTTTGTCTTTTGCAATCGGAATCGTCGGTTATTTTGAATTTGCGGATGCGCTCAAACAGCAGTATATGCAGATCGCCAACGGTATTGCGGAAAATGTCGCTCTCGGCATTGACGCAGGGGAGCTTGACAAATATCTGGAAAACAAAACGGCAGATGATGAATACAATTCAATTCGTGAACAGCTCCAGCATACCGCAAACGCAGAGGATTGCAGCGTTATATATGTCGCAAAAGTTCATACCGACTCCAAAGAGAGAGAATACATATACAATGTGGTCAGTAAAACAAGCGGTTTTTCACCCTATGATATCGGATTTCGGGATGAGGTCAACGAGGAGTTTTTGAACGTTTATGATTCCATTTCGAAAGGGGAATCGGAACTTCATAACTTCATGTACGCAAGGAAGGGATACACCACAAGTGTATATCCGATCAAGGACGGCGGCGGAAATGTGGTCGCCATCGTCGGAGTTGTGAAAAACATGGAGCTTCTGAATAAAGCCAAAACCAACTATATCGTTCAGGTTTTGCTGATCGAAGCAGTTATTGCTGTCGCAAGCGGAGTTATCTGGATCATCTATATGAGACGCCGCATCGTCATGCCCATACGGCAGTTGAACGATGCCTCGCTTGGTATGGTTGAGCATTTGGAGGACGGAACGGCACCCGAAATCCTTGTCAAAAATGACGATGAGATCAAGGACCTTGCGGATTCCTTCTCAACAATGTACCATGAGATAGGGGAGTATATTGCAAAGCTTGAGACCGTCACCGCCGAAAAAGAACGAATCGGAGCTGAGCTTGACGTAGCGGCAAAAATTCAGACTTCTATGTTGCCGTGTATTTTCCCACCCTTTCCGAATCGGGATGAGTTTGATATTTATGCTACGATGGATCCCGCTAAAGAGGTGGGAGGCGATTTTTATGATTTCTTTATGGTGGATGACGACCATCTCGCTTTTGTCGTTGCCGATGTTTCGGGAAAGGGCGTTCCCGCGGCACTGTTCATGGTGATCGGCAAAACGCTTATCAAGGATCACACCGGACTTCACGACGACCTTGGCGAGGTGTTCACAGAGGTCAATAACATTCTCTGCGCATCCAACAGCGAGGAAATGTTCATCACAGCCTTTGAGGGGGTATTGAATCTGAAAACAGGAGAGCTTCGCTATGTCAACGCAGGGCATGAGATGCCGTTCATCTGCCGAAATAACGGGGTATATGAGCCGTTCAAGGTCAAAGCAGGTTTTGTTCTCGCCGGTATGGAGGGCATCCGTTACAAGAGCGGCAGTGTGCAACTGCAACCCGGCGATAAGATCTTCCAATACAGCGACGGCGTTCCGGAAGCCATGAACCGCAAAAACGAGCAATACGGTATGCAGCGGCTCGGCAAAGTGCTTGCACAAAACAGCGAAAAAACACCTGCTGAGCTTCTCCCTGCGATAAAAGCCGATCTGGATGCTTTTGTCGGTGAGGCAGAGCAGTTTGACGATATCACAATGCTGTGTGTCAAATTCAATACGAAAGACCAAAGATCGGATATTTCGGTCACTCCTGACAAAGATTCCATCAAATCGGTAACGGAGTTCATTGAAAGCACGCTGGAAGAGTGGAAAGTGCCGATGAAAGTCGCAAATAAGGTGCAAATCGCAGTGGATGAGATCTACTCCAATATCGTTTATTACAGCGGGGCGACAAATGCCAAGATTACCGTAACGGCAAGCGATGAAAAGCTGTCGCTTCTGTTTGAGGATGACGGCATACCTTATAATCCTACCACCGCTAAAGAGCCTGATGTAACGCTCTCAGCGGAGGAACGCGATATCGGTGGCCTCGGTATCTTCATGGTGAAGAAGATGGCAGCGAACATTCACTACGAAAACACGGATGGGAAAAACAGGCTGACCGTTGTGTTTGGTGTGAAATGAGGGCGGCGTCGCATGACAAATATGATAGAAAAGGCGTTTCTGTTTGCCCTGAAGGTTCACGGAGGGCAGACACGCAAAGACGGTAAGCCCTATATTACACATCCCTTTTCGGTGGCGATGGAGCTTGCCAAAAACGGAGCGAACGATGAGCTGATTTGTGCAGGTCTTTTGCATGACACGATCGAGGATGGCGGTGTTTCGCCCGACGACCTGAAACGGGAATTCGGCGGCGAGGTGTTGCGGCTCGTCCTGTTTGACACCGAAAACAAACGACTTTCCTGGAAGGAACGCAAGGACGCAACTTTACTTGCACTTGAAAACTGCGACCGCAAATGCGCCATGCTCGTGTGCGCCGATAAGCTATCCAATATTCGGGATCTGGCAGAAGGGCTTGAAGCTGAGGGAGAAGCGGTCTGGAATAAATTCAAATACGGCAGAGACAGGCAGGAATGGCTGTTTCGTGAGTATGTCGAGGTACTCAGTCGCCTGTCCGATCTGAGGATGTATTACGAATTCAAACAAGCCGTTGAAACGGTATTTCATAAAAGGAGAAGAAAAACCATGCAGGTCAATATTGAAACAAATAATAAAGAAACAGTAGCTTTCGTTGAGGGAAGCATCAATTCCGCAAATGCGACAGAATTCGGAGAGGCACTTGCCGCATTGCCGGGCGAAGCAGAGAGCGTTACTCTTGACATTGCAGGGCTTGACTATATATCCAGCGCAGGACTGCGCGTACTTCTCAGCCTGAAAAAAAGGTGCGAAAAAAAGCCTTTTTGTGTGATCAACGCAAGCGCCGAAGTAATGGAAGTGTTCAATATGACGGGGTTTTCGGAGATCATGGAAATCGAGCCTGCCTGCCGCAAGATCAGCATTGACGGCTGTGAGGTCATTGGCAGAGGGGCATGCGGTGAATGCTTTCGTATCGACGATGAGACGATCATCAAGCTGTATTACGACAATACCGACATAGAATGGATTGAACATGAAAAGTCGCTTGCCAAAAAGGCATTTGTCATGGGTATTCCCACTGCAATCTCTTATGACATTGTGGAGGCGAATGGGCGAAAAGGTGTCGTGTATGAGCTGATCAAGTCCAAAACGCTGGGAGAGCTGATCCGTACCGATCACACAAAACTCGACGAATATGTGAAAATGTACGCGGATACCTGCAAAAAGGTTCACGCTATACATACATCCGACCCGGAGATTCCATCCTTCAAGGAAGCAAACCGTGCGGATATTGCCAATATCACGGGCATCACCGATGAAGAAAGAAAATGTCTGCATCGTTTTCTTGACCTTGTTCCCGAAGCCGACACCTGCATTCACGGTGACCTCAATATTAACAATATCATGGTTCAGGGCGATGAATGTTGTCTGATTGATATGGGAGAGCTCAGCACGGGAACACCCATGTTCGATATATCGAGAATTTTGTTTTCCATGGTGTATGCGAATACTGCTCCCGGCGAATATAACGCATTTTACAAAATGCAGTCGTCGGAAGTTTCGGAGATATACGAGAAATTTTTCCGTGGCTATTTCGGGTGCGACACCGTGGAAGAAGCCGAGAAAACAAATCCCGAGGTGAGATGGCTTCATCCGCTGGCATGGTTCCGGTGTTGTACGAGCATGCTGAAGGGCGATCGCTGGGGAGAAGAAATGAGAAAAAGGGCGCTTGAACTTCTTCGTGAAAAGCTGATTCCGTTTGTCGAAAAAGAGGAAACGTCCCATGAGTAAGCAGGAACAGAATGATTCACACTAACGCCGGGAAAAAGTATTATCTTTCAGCTTTCTGGCAGAGTGAAAGAAAGCTTCGTGATAAACGATGATTTGATTTGTTGATTATCAAATACGATGGAGAGGTATCTATTATGAGTCTTAAAATTGAAAAGAAAAACACCGAGACCCTTGCCCTTATCGGAAGGTTGGACACGGTGACGGCACCTGAGTTGGAAGCGGAAATATCCGCCATTCTTTCCACAGCAGAATCGCTTGTGCTGGATATGGAAAAGCTGGAGTATATTTCTTCCGCCGGACTGCGTGTCATTCTCAAAACGCAAAAGGTTTTGACACAGAAGGCGGGACTAAAGCTTATCCATGTTTCAGATGAGGTTAGGGAGGTATTTGAAATAACCGGGTTCTCTGACTTCTTGACTATTGAATGAGGATAACGCTTTGAACACGCTCTCCTGGATCCGCCTGTGTTCGTATGCTCGGCGGACAGACCGGTCCGTTTCTCAAAAAGTTGGTGGTCGGTAGCGAATCGGCCAACAACGTTTACTTGGAAAAAGTCGATGTTTACAATATGTACGCCATGAGCGAAAGCGGCTTTGCGGTCGGCATATTCCTTATGCCGTCAATGCTTATCGCGGAGAGTACATGATGCGGTATTCGTGGGCAGAAATAACAACCGCATCACTTCTGCAGTTGCCGTGACGATACAAAAAAGGACTTTTTCGGGACAGTTCTTTTGTTGTTGCACTCGGGGGACTATAATAACTGTATCAATTTTCAGTTGATCGGGAGGCAATCAATATGGAGAAAACATCCAAACACACACTTTTGGACAGTGTCCTATTTACAGCGCTGGCGATTCCGGTCATCTTTTTCATTTTGCGGGATCTAATTGCTGCTCTGTTGGGACTTTTGGTGTATAACGCATTTATACAAATAAAAGAGACGCGCTTCTTTGGCGGGCAATTCAATGTATCAAGGTTACACCTTACACCAAAAGTTACACCAACATACTCATTTCAAAATTCTTGATCATTCTCGATACGACCTTGTTTGTGTGGTTTTATTTTTGTAAAATGCCCGTAAATGCTTGATAATTCCCGATAATTCCGGGTTTCTGTCCGAATCCCGACAATGAAGTCCCTCGCAGACTAAAAACCCGCAAAAATCAGGTTTTGACAGCGTTTGCGGCGTTTTGTTAATCCAAAAAAATGTCGTAAAACGGGGGGGGGTTACGACAGCTTTACGACAAATGACTTTTTGAGCATCGCTCGTCTTTTACGACAAATGCGTGTCGTAAATCACGAGAATCGTAAATTGTTGATCCGGTGGCTTCATTGTAACGGCTGCATTGTAAATTGAATAAAAAAGCCTTGTAAACTCGGCATTTAACGATGTTTATGACAGAACCTCGGACTGTATGGTTCGGGGTTCTTTTTTTGCATATTTGAAGCCGGCAACGATTATGGATATACCGTAATCGAATCGCGGGACTATAAAGGAGGAAGTATTATATCAATCTAACCGAGCAGGAACGCTCTCAAATCATACATTCGCTTGCAGATAAGAAGAACGAACTTATGGCTAAAGGCAGATATTCTGCATCAAGAGGAAAATGCTGAATTTCTTCCCACATATCTTGAATTATCCGCTATGGAAATGATGCTTGTAACGACTGTGAGCCGTGAAACTGTCTTGCGAACCTATCTGAATAAGGTAAAGAACGATTACGAAGATATCCCGATCGACTGTATGCCTTCCCTCGGTATGGTATCCGAAGAAAAGAAACGGAGGCGTTTTTAGACACAATCAACGAGATACGGAAAGGTCAGGATTTACGGCAGAAAAAGACGAGATAATAAAGGCGGGGTTCTTTCTGCCGTGATCTGCCCGATGCGATGAGATTCGCAGATCATTTTTTCCGTTCCCCTATAAGCGAGTATCGACATATGCGAGTATCGGCCTCGGCGCGCGTTTTTTTTGATTTATGTGTCAAAAAATGTTCAAAGCAGATGATAATACTCCGAATATGTCATGTTTTTGGTAAAAGATGCGAAAAAAATATTACCGTGACAATTTTTGACCGAAAATATGTTGAAAAAGCAACATATTTATGATACTATAATCCACACAGAGACAAAAATACTTAAAAAACAGCAAGAAACTTTAATTTTTGTCTTATTTTCAGCCCGAATGCATACCGCGACTCCGTGAAAACTCAATATACGATGTATTTTTTTTTATCAGAACACGCCGCGTGAGGACATCTCTTTTTGAAATCGGCTTCATTTTTGTCGGCGTCGTTTTCGCTGATCGGAAATAAAAAAACATAAGGAGCGATCTGTATGAACTCCGCGAACACCCCCAGTCAACAGCAACAGAAGCCCGTACCCGAAGCAATTCCTGTCAGACAGGATTCCTATTTTGACGGGAAAACGATCCAGCTTATCGGTTATAGGCTTCTCATGTATCTTGTATGCTTGCTGACGTTGGGCATTGCTTATCCGTGGATGCTTTGCCTTTTCATGCGTTGGGAGACAAAACATACCGTCATTCACGGCAGACGTCTGCGCTTTGACGGCAGAGGCGGTCAACTCATCGGGAGGTATCTGCTTTGGTCTTTTCTGACGCTGATAACGCTCGGAATTTACGGAATATGGCTCGGGCTCGGTATGAAAAGATGGGTCGTCAAGCATACGTTTTATGCCGATGACGAGAACCCTGTTGCGAGCCGTTTCTCCGGCGGAGCGGGCGGATTCTTCGGATTTCATCTGCTCGCGGGGCTGATCACTTTCGTTACTCTCGGTATAGGCAAATTCTGGGGCGAAATCCTTATCCTGAGATGGGAAACGAGGCATACCCATATCGGCGGAAGCCCGCTTGAATTCAGAGGCTCGGGCGGCTCGCTGTTCGCAAAATATCTTCTTTTGTATCTGCTCACCCCGCTGACGCTCGGTATATATGCGATCTTTTGGCCTGTCAGATACAGAAAATGGAAAATACGTAACACGGAAGCGGTTTATCAGACGGAGAGGATCCAATCTCAGGCAAAGGCTCATGAGATCGATGCGATAAAAGACGCCGCGAAATTCCGCATCGCCGCGACCGAACAGGATATGAACGCGGTCAAAAGCGGTCATAACGGAAATGAAAGTCTCAAAGAACTTGAGATCGCTGCGGAAATCGGAAATCCGTTTGCCTGTTACCGTCTTGCGACTGTCCTGAAAGAGGACTCGTCTCTTTATGAAGGGCGCGCGTCGGAACTTCTTCAGACGGCGGTGAACGGCAAAGTCCACGCCGCCATGTATGACCTTGCCATGCAACTCCCGACGGAGCAGTCGATCCCGATGCTCGCGGAAGCCGCGCGATGCGGAAACATTGATGCTTCCTGGTGTCTTGCGAAGTATTACTGCGGAACGGACGATCTGTTTTCCGCCGCTTATTGGTTCAGAGTTGCGATCGAATGGGAACACCCCGAGGCGGTCGCGCGGCGTGATGAATACGACCGCTTGGTGACGGATCTCGCGCTGGCGCTGTCCGAATCGTTCCGAAATACGCCCGAGAAAGAAGAGAAATCTTCCGGCAAGGCGTTGCCTATCGTTTTTGGCATTCTCGGAGGACTGGTCGCTCTTGCGTTGATCTCTGTTCTCTGCGTACGGATCTTTTCCGGAAAATTCCCGCTGTTTAACGGCGGGATCCAAGACAACAGACCCGGCTCTGTCGTTGCCATGTCCGGAAACAGTGTCATCTTCGGGGGGACCGATATTGACGGGGAAGAATATGACCGGACGACCTCTGACGGGAAGCATATCCGTTATGTCTGCGACTCTGACGCATTTTTCGACAGAGATAACGGTAAACTGTATTTGGATTTTGCGCTGTTTGAATATGACGGAGATTATATCCGGATAGGAAGAAACGGTTGGAAGACCGCCCCGATATATCCGAACAGCGGTATAAGCGCGATACACATCTCCGGTTCGGACGATTTCGGAGACGGGGAGACGGAACTTTACATATACGGGTCCGAAAGCGATGAGGCGACCGACCGTTTCGTTGCAGATATTACATCGGGCGGCGAAGATGACGCGAAGACATGGTTTGAAGAGAAAAAGGGCACAGATATTCCGGAAGATCCGACCGTCCCGTCCGTTTCGGGTGATCTGAGTGAATTTGTCGGAGAATGGAGCCGCATATATTATTCCGGAAACGATCTTGTCGTTGCGGTGCGAACACTTAAAAGCGACGGAAACTTTTCGGAAAAGATAAGTGTTTATACTCCCGTGTCCGACGATTATGAATGGATCGATCTGGTTTACGGAGGGCGCAGTTGGGCTGTCAATAAGACCGACGAGGCGAACGGCGGCGGATCTTATTCCGTCTCCGAAGAGAAATTGGTCTTTAACTTCGGCGGAAACAGCGAAGAATACGGTATTTCCCGCAAGAACGGAGTTGTCAGTCTCGGCGGAAACGACAGCTGGAAAAAGGTTTCTCCTCTCGTCGGAACATGGATGAGCGCCGAGATGGTAACACAGGACATCGGATCGGGTAATACCGAAACGGAGTTGGTAATCACTTCACTGACATTCAATGTCAACGGAATGTTTTACACTTGTGAAACCTATCGCGTTTGGATCGAACCCGAAGATTATGTGGAAGGCGGTCCGTACAGCCCTGTCGACGGAACAAAATGGTATATTCCCGCAGTGGGCTTTCCCGGATGTATCGGATCATACGGTACGGACGGAACGAATATCAACATGCATTACATCAGGGACGATGTGGGCGGAGCGTATGACGAATACAGAACATATCGGATCGATTCGATGTCAAGCGGAAAACAAATGGTTCTGAACGGAAAAACCTATTACAAGGGAACATATTCGATCCCGCAGCTGTGCGATCTTTTCGGTTATCCGGTCAACTGAGACGCCGAGGAAACGTATCGGCGGTATCGTTTTCCGAGCCGCGATATTTTCAGAATATAATTAAACAGAATATCCCGATGCTCTTTCGTGAGCATTGGGATATTTTTGTACTCCGATCATATTTTTCCGTGTCGCGCCGCCTCTGTTCATGATTCGGAATCCGACCGCATTTATGCACTTTTCCGAGATGTAAACTATGACCTTTATTTATCCTTTCTCGGATTTACCTTGAAATATGTCTTATATGCCCGAGAGAAAGGATGCACCGTGGAGTATCCGAGCGTTTGCGCCGTCTCCGTGACCGAAAAGCCTTCGGAAAGCAACTGCCGCGCCTTTTCCATGCGGAGACGCAAAAAATATGATCGGAGAGTTTCGCCTACGGCTTTGTGAAACATCGATGAGAGCAATTTGTAATTGTAGTTAAAAACTTCACCTATATGAGATAAAGCGTCGATCTCGAAAACATGCGTTTGCAAATATGCCGAGATCTGATATACCAAAGAGGCGCTGCTCAGCCTGTTCGGATGCGCCGCCGGGTTTTCTTCATCGTTCAGAGCGCGCAGCATGAGCAGAAGTATCCGCAGCAGCAGGGAACCGATCATTTCGTTGCAGTATATTTTTGCTTCCCAGCTTTCCTCTATGATCATGCGAAAAAGCTGTTCGATCCGAGGAAGGCGATATTTTCTCTCTTTTCTGCATCTCAGCAAGTCGGTCATCTCACGGGTCTTGTCCGCCGTTCCCATAAAGCCGATATAGAAAAAACAAAGAGGGTCTTTCGGATCGCTCTCGATCCGATGAGTCTCTTTCAGAAATGATAAAAAACAGTCGCCTTTGCTCACCGGATACTTTTGCCCGTTTTCATAAAACCACCCCTTCCCCGATGTGATAAAACTCAGTTCATCGCATATCTGGCGGTGGTTGTCAACGGACGTCGTTTCGTTGCAATAAAGCTCGCCTAACTGATAGAGCGAAAAATCTCCGCACGGGACAGGTGTGTAAAAATAATACTGATCGTAATGGTATCTGCTCTGAGCCATGATATTTTCTCCCATCGGTTTTCTGTTTGATATTTTATCACATAAAATGATAAAACTCAATCCCTTTATGATAAATATTTTTTTACTGTGCAATGCTACAATAAGAGCAGAAAATTACGGAAAGGAAAATTCTTATGAAAAAAACGGTTCTGGCGATCATAGGCTGCGGACGTATTTCCGAAGCCGCCCACTTTCCCGCGCTTTCGGAAATGGAAGACGTAAGGATAAAATATGCCTGCGATCTTATCGAAGAAAAAGCCCTCGACAAAAAAGAGCGGTTCGGTGCGGAACAGGCGATCACGGACTACCACATCGCGCTCAACGATCCTGAAGTTGACATCGTATATGTTCTCACACAGAATTTTGCTCATTACACCGTCACCATGGACGCGCTCAGAGCGGGAAAACACGTTTTTTGCGAAAAGCCCATAACCGTCAACTATCCGCTGGCGCAGGAAATGTACGACGAAGCGGAAAAACAGGGGAAAATGCTCGCTATCGGCGTATGTAACCGATATCATAAGTCTGTCGAAGAGATCGCTCAGATGAACAGGGACGGAAAATTGGGCGACGTTTATCACATTTACTGCTCTTTCCGTGGATACCGTTCCATTCCCGGTCTCGGCGGCGCGTTTACGACCAAATCGCAGTCCGGCGGCGGCGTTCTGATCGACTGGGGCATCCATTTCCTTGATCTGATCCTTTACGTTCTGGACGGCGCAAAAATTCGGAGCGTTTCCGCAAACACTTACTCAAAAATGGCGCCTGTTATATCCGAGTATAAATATAACGGTATGTGGGCGGGACCTCCGATCCCGGACGGGATCAACGACGTCGAGGATTTTGTCACGGGCTATATCCGCACCGACAAAGGGTCTGTCTCCTTTAACGGATCGTGGGCGCAGAATATCGGAAAAGACGAACTTTTCATCGATTTTCTGGGCGACAAAGCGGGCGTAAGACTCCAATACGGCGATCAGTATACTGTTTATGACAATGATCTGAACATCTGCGAGTCCTCCGGTGAGATCCCGAATATGTACGCCGCGGAAAACAGGGATTTCATTGACGCCTGCAACGAGGGACGGCGCACGAAAAGCAATATTCTGTATATCCTTGAAAGTCAGAAATTGCTTGACGCTGTCTACCGTTCTGCGGAAGAAAACAGGGAGATCGTTTTTTGAGGTTTGAATATGAAAATAGGATTTATTGATTACTATCTTGATGAATTTCATGCGAACAATTATCCCAAATGGATCAAAAACGCACTTGCGGAAGGTGAGACTGCGGAGTTTTACGCATGGGCGGAGATCGATTCGCCCCATGGAGACAGGACGACCGATCAATGGTGCGCCGACAACGGCGTTACAAGGCTCGGAACGATGCGGGAGGTCTGCGAGACCTGCGACTTTCTTTTCCTTCTTTCTCCCGATGATCCGCAAAATCACTTGCCTTATGCGGAAACGGTACTCCCTTATCAAAAACCGGTATTTATAGATAAAACTTTCGCTCCCGACACGGCGACGGCGAAACAGATCATCGCGTTGGCTGAAAAGCACAACACGCCGTTTTTCTCATCTTCATCCCTTCGCTTTGCGGAAGAGTATGCCGACCTTTCCCATAAAGCACGGTCGGTCATCGCCCACGGAAGCGGTTGGAATTTTGAGGTCGAGTTGATCCACCCCATTGAGATCTGCGCCTGCCTTGTCGGCAACGGAGCCGTTGCCGTTTCGGTCTGCGGAAACAGAGATCAGTTCGTCGCGGAACTCAGATATCCCGATGACCGTCAGGGCGCGATCCACTATACACACCGTTGCGAGGGCTTGGATTACGGCGCGACCGTCGTATGGGAAGACGGAAGCAAGCATTTTGACGTGAAATCAGACTTTTTCCAGCTTCTTACAAACAATACGGTCGAGTTCTTCCGTCACCCTGAGAACATCCCCGTCTCCCATGAGGATATTTTGGAAGGGATCAGAATACGCGACGGTATTCTGAAAGGCTTGGAACAGCCGTATACATGGATAACTCTGGACGAGGCTTGACAAAACATTTCCCCGCACCTTCGGTCTCAACCGCAAATCAAAGCGCGCGGAACGCCGGGCGTCCGAATAGAATAAAAAGCCTTTTGGATACGCCGAACCGATACTTATGCACAAAAGCGGATCTTAATTTGAAAAGCGTGCGATCGCTGAACCGATCGCACGCTATTTGTCTGATAAACTTTTAATTGCCGAAAAATTACACCGCATACAAACTTTCGACGTATAGAAAGCCCCGAAGACCCTTGTCATAAATAAAGAGTCAATGTTGTATGGGGATAGAGTTCGTTTTACTGCCAAAAGAAATTACGCTGTTCTCAAACCACGTTCTTTGCGCTTTTTTAGTTGAACACTGTTTTACTACCAAAAGAAATTACACTGTTCTCAAACCTCAAATTCATGGGGCGGAGAACACCTTGTTTCTGCAAAACAGGGTAATTTCAGTTGATATTTCAGGAAAAACAGCACAGATCCCGATCTATCACAAAGGCTTTTTCACATTCGAGAAGTTCGGGAACACTGTGTTCAATTGACATTATAGCATACTTTTTCAAAAAAGTAAAGTCATAAAGCAGTTTCAGATCTTCCGACGAAAGAAATGAATGCAATCCGAATATGATAAAGAACCTTATATTGAACGTTTCATGCAAAAGCGAAAGATAATCGGTCAGTTTTTCTGTAAGAGGTCTTTCTTCATCTTCGACTTTTATGTTGAAGATCTTCAGCAAGTTATCCGGCGCGGGTACGGTGTATTCGAGTTCCGTGTCAAATTCGTTTGTCAATTCGGAAATGTACTCTTCCAGCGCCGACAGTAAACGGGCGGTTTTTTCGTAGTTGTCTTCTTCGATTGCCTTTTCCGCCATATCGGAATATATACGGGAAAGGATCTTTTTATTGTTCATGTCGGTATTCAACAGATCCGTTATCAGAAAGACCGACTTGCTTGCGGAAACGATTTTTGACTCCTCGGAGAAGACAAACTTTCCGTATCCCGAATCGATCTGATTTTTTAATTCATAAAGAAAACCGTATAAAAAGTTCTCGTTTTCAATAACAAGAACATTTGCTGAATTCTCCGTTTCATCAATATAAAATTCAAGATCAGGGTGAGCGAGTCTCATATAACGATCAGCCTTTCATCCGAATCAATAATATCGCTTTGCTTTGCACCGACTATGAATTCCATTGAATTATACTGTCTTTCCGTAACTGTCAGCATTTGAACGATGCCCTCGGACGGCTTGTTTTTCCGAACACGGTTTGAAACCGATTCAACGACGGTCATGTTCAGCGCTAACTTGCAGTAAACGGATTCCTGCATCATGATAAAGCCTTCTTTGACAAGAAAGCGTCTGAAACGGGAATATTCTCTTCTGTCTTTTGCCGTTTCCACGGGCAGATCAAAAAAAATAATTATTCGCATAAATCTGTAATTACTCATTTTCGTAAAATCTGATCCTTGACAGGTCGTTTTCGCAGAGAGCGTCTGTCACACATTTGCAGAACATCCTGACGGTATTTCCGACAGTTTGCCTTTTCCCCGCGAAAACCACTTCGTCATTCAGAATATTCACCAACAGCATTTTTTCATCGTGTCCGAAACCGTCAAAAACCGTCGATATAACTGCGCGGTCAACGAGAGGGCGGAACGGTTCCATCAGATCGGAGGACAGATTGAAAAAATTAAATCTGTTGTCGTGAAATAATCCGAGTTTCGTCGTGAATCCGAGCGCGGAGATCTCTCTGTTAAAAGCAGAGAGGAGTATACTGTATCCGTAGTTGAGAGCCGCATTGACAGCAGATTCCTGTTGGCGGGAGAAAGATTTGCCGAAAAGAGCATTGAAATATACTTTTGCGGCATGCCCTTCTCTGTTTGTCGGGTCTGCGGGGAGCGTTTCGTCCATGTAACCGAAAAGCATCTGCGCTTCGGGTTTCCCGAGTTCTGAGAGCAAGAGCGCCTGCTGTCTGATCTTTTCTTTTACGATCGCTGTCCAGACGGCTTCTTTCGTCCTTTCATCCCACGCGATCTGCTTTTTCAACTTCAGACTTGTGTCAAAGCCGTCGTTATATGCGATAAGTTCCGATTGCGGGTTTCTTTTCTCGTCGCAGAAGATGACCTTTATTTTTCTTCTGCATAATTCGCATATAAGACTTGCCGTAAGAGAGACGGCGGTGCTTTCGACGATCAGCATTCCGATCTCCGACAGGTGGACCTTCACGGTCCCCGCCGCATCTCTCACATGCAAGTAGTTCAGTTTTGTTTCAAGTTTCGCGTTTTTTGAAATGACGACCGTGCGCCAACTCATACGGTCAAAAGATCGACGGAATGTTCAAACAGTCCGGTCGGAGACTGATATATGATCTCTGCCTTATCATTGTCGGTTATTTCTTTTGACTTAAGTAATGTCCCCGTGTGCGTGGGACCTCCGATCAAAGACAGATCCGAGAGCATACTGTTGCATTGGAATAAATGCAGGAGTTCGTATAACGTTTTGACCTGCTCTCTTTCCGTCAGATTTGAAAAGGTCTCTTTTCTGCCCGATGTGAGTTGAGCCTGAGTTTTGTACGCGATATTATACAGAGTTTTTGAAAGTTTTTCCGACAGGAAATCGAACAGCGCGAGATTGTTTTCTTTGTCGATACCGTCTGCCGGACGCGGAACGATCTCTTTCCTCAGCGTTTTTTCCCGCTCCGTAAACTTCACGATTCGCTTCGTGTATGTATAAAGTCCTTTCGGCACTTTCAGTTGGACTGCCGGCTTAAAGAGAAGTCGTTCTCCCGTCCTTCCGCTCAGATGCATCGGAAATCCGTTGAAGTTGAAAAGAGAATCGAATTTGATTTTTCTTATTCTGACATCCGGATCTTCGATCCCGCGATCCTCTGTCAGATATTCCTCCAGCCTTTCCGGACATTTTTCGATCTCCGCGGCCAGATATACGGGAACAAATTCGAGTGTTCTGACAGACTTGCCTTTTTTTGTATGCTCAACAAGACAGAAATATGCGCCCGAGATCTTATTGTATCCGCCGTATTTGTCGATCCACGCCGAAAAAGACTGTCCCTGCATATGCGGATCGCTCGGTTTTGTCGGAAGTTGACCTTTTCCTTTTTTCATAATCTGTTGGTCGAAAAGCCCGCCTTTTTGCTCGAAAGCATATCTCGTGAACAGGATATTTTCTTTTGAGCAGGTGCGTTTGACCGTTGTCAGGGTTCCGTTGTTGCCTGCGATCCATGCCGTGGTATTGCCTCTTCTGACATCGCAGTCATACATATTCTCGTTCAGGGAATATGTCTCTCCGCTTCTGATGAAGTTCGCCGGGTTTGTTGTGAACTTAACGTCAAAGATATTCCCGACAACTATATTCAGATATGCGTCTCTTGCATGATGGTAATCGTTGACCTCGCGGACTTTTACGATCTCATAACGCTTTTTGAATTTATCCACGTTTGAAGCGCGCGAATATACAAGTCGAGTTTCCGGATAAACTCTTTGAAGTATTTCCGCCGCCGCTTTGGTCGATTGACTCGTTTCAACAAGCTGTCTTGCGATGAATCCCGAAAGTTCCGTTGCGGAGAAGAACGTCTTTCGTGTCAGACGGTTGTATTTTTCTTCGCTGATCAGATTTGCCGCGCGCAGCCTTTTCCAATGCTCTCTGATCCCGGGCGCAAGAACTTCGTTCGGGATCGGGAATCTGTCGCTTTTCTTTCCGTTAAGTTCCTTTTTGACAAGAACTTTGTTGTCCAGACTGTCGTCTTTCGTTTTCGACTGCGGATAGATATGATCAATGTCGTATACATTTTTATCAAAAAGTTTTTCAAGTTCGATCGTCTCTCCGCTGTACATGCATTTTCCCATCTGCGTGTAGTAGAGATACAGCGCGGTACTTCTCAACTCGGAATCCTCTTTGCTTTCAAGGCTGTTCCGCAGGTACTCCGACGTTTCGTCCTTGCATTTTTTATAAAGTTCGAGAAGTTGCTTTTTCCTTGACTGCGTCGCCTTTTTCTCACGCTCTTCCCTTGTCGTTTCCATGAATATTTTTTTCGGAGCGTGTCCCGTTATCTTTTCGATCTCTTTCGCGATGGTCAGAACCTGCCAGATCGCGCGTTTGACCGCGGGGGAAGCATATGAATCCTTGACGAGCGCGTCGTATGAAAATTCGGGAATCCCTCCGTTTATCTTCTCGTTTTCCGCGTCGATCGTCTTTTTGAAGTCATAATCGGAACTCAGAAGTTGCATCAGATTTTTGTCCGTGCGGCGAAGCGCTTCGATTATGTTGAAAGCCTCTCCCGTTTCTTTGTCCGCCGAGTATATGCCGGTAAGAAACTTCTCGGAAAGGCGCCCCCAATCGGAGAACTTAAGTCTTGCGATCTGTTTTCGCTCCGCTTCCGTGAAATATCCGCCTTTTATTCCTTTCAGACGCTGCAGCAGTATTTTTTGATCGTTTCCGAACAATACGATCGCGCGGATGGCTTCTTCGGCGGCATCTCTGTCAAATCGGTCGCCCATGATTGTCGAGAATGCGTTGTACGACCTCATGGAAGATTTCAGATCTTCATGAAATCCCGTAAAATCGTCAATCTTGACTTCTCTGCCCGTCCGTTTGTAATAGTTTGCGATATCCTTGATCTTAACTTTATTGTTTCTCCTGAAAAGTCCGTCAACGATGGCGGTCTTGTCTTCCGCCGCCAAAGGTTCTCCGTTCAGACGGAGATTGTTGAGTTCATTCAGAACGGAATATTCGCTGTAAAGGATGGATTCTTTCGGCAAAACATCCTCACCGACGAGGTATGTGCATTTGTTCGTCATTCTGTTTATGAACTGTTCCGCGCTGGCTTGAAGATCTACTTTCTGCTCAAAATTCCACGGACGTATCGCTTCTTTGTCATCTGCGTTTTTTCTGACGATCCAGCAGAAACCGGCTTCTTTATGTGCGTCATTGAGAGGCCCGACATAGTAAGGAATACGGAACGTAAGAATTTTCAGTATCTTGTCCTTTACCGTCAATCCGTTTTCGTCTTCGGACATCAGAAAGGGAAAGTTCTTTTCGGAATTTTCAAGGATCTTTTCAAGTTCGACCTTATGCACCTGATAGGGAAGAACGCTGTTCTCTCCGCATCTCTGTTTCGGCATGAACGTTTGCGCTTCGATCTCTTTCAATATGATCTTTACGTCCGGATCGTCTTTATCTTTCAAAAGTTTTTCCGTATATTTTCTGAAATCGTCCGCAGATGCTCTTTTTTTGATCTCCGTTTTCTTCCCGCGTATAATGCACATCCCCGAATATGCGCAATAGTTGTTTTCCTTATCGGGCGATTTGAACATCTCGTTGTATTTTTCCGGACAAAGGCGTTTTACGGTTCTTTTCAAAAGCGCGAGATCGCGTTTGTGCTTTTCGTAAGATTCGGTTTTTGCAAAGGATATGTACGGAGATCCACTGAGGATTTCGTCAAGAACCGCCCAGTCGTATACGGCTTTCAGACAGTCGATAAGTTGAATGCGGTCTTGAAGTATATTTTCGAGCGCGGTTCTGTTTTCTTCGATCGAAGAATCCGAAAGCGAGATCTTTGAGGGAGTTTCTTCCTCCAAAGATTTGTCTTCAAAAAGATCCGAAAGTTTTATTCCTGCGGAACCTGCGAGCAGATCGCAAACGGATTTCAATGTTCCTTTGCTGTTGCCTAAAACGGCATAAAGATCTTTTTTCTTTTGAGTTATTCCTTTTTTCGCTTTCAGAGATTCTTTCAGTTTTTCGGTATCCGTTCCCGAAAGGTCAAAATCGTATTCTTCTTCCCGGAGATATTCGCACAGTTTCGCAAAAGGTGTTTCAAAATCCGTGACTTTGCTCAGATCCATTCCTTCAAAGAGAAAATGCCCGCGGTTGTTGATTATGTGGTGAACCGCAAGATAAAGAAGACGCGGATCGCGAATATCTTTCCCTTCAATGAAGGCGCGTCTGAGATGATATACAGTCGGATATTCTTTATGAAAGTCCTTGTCCGTATACCCCGCATCGTTGAAAAGGGCGTTCGGCTGAAATTCCGTTTTGTCTTCCGCATGATATTTGCTGTCTGACATACGGATGAAAAACGCAGGATCGATCTTTGATATTTCCGGAGCAAACAGTTCCTGAAGAAGTTTTGTTCTTTGAACTTTTCTGCCCTGTCTGCGGCGTGCGGTCCGTGCCGCCCTTTGGTCTGCGGCGGGGTTCGCCTCTTCAAAAAGTCTGACGCCCCACATCGCCTTTCCGTGAAACTTCAGAACATTGTAGTTTTCGTCCGTGACTGCCCATCCGACGGAATCGGTTCCCGCGTCTATTCCGAGAAAATATTCGCCGAATGATTTTTTTTTCGTTTCCATCTTGACAACTCCTTTTTTGTGTGCTATAATAACAGCAATCTCAACTACCGGAGATTACACTGCAAGTTCAAATAAAATTTTTTCAAATCGCCGTAAGGCTTTCACAGTTGTGAAGATCGGGGATCCGCATTCTGCGGATCCTTTTTTCATCTTCTTCTTCACCCTATTATAAAAGCGGCGACGAAAGGGGTTCCGACATTTGTTTTGTTGTATTTAGTCGCATTAATTATATAACTGTTTGAAAAAAATGTCAATACGGTCGCCGTCGGACTCAAGCCGTGAATAAAACTGCTCTTTCGTGCTGAATGCTTTTGCGCCTTCCATAATTGAAAAAAATATCATTGTTCCTGAATTGCCGTGTGCGCTTCATTTACAGTTTTGCGGGTCTGCTGCCGCTTTTGCCGAAAGGAAAGATGTCGAACGTGCATTATTAATAATCTTATATTTTAGATCCAATTCAAAAGCGAAAGCGTCCCGGTAGGCTTTGTGTTGATCTGATTGTATCACATTCGCTGTCCGATAAAAAGGATTTTGACATGATGTGCTTATGAAGGTCGGATCTCGCGGACGGGGAACGGGTCTGTTCTTCGGTCTGAAACGCGGTCGGCGGCGCGGAAAAGATGCGTCGTGAAGAGGGAAGACTTTCGGTATGACTTTTCTGTGTAGATTGTTGATTTTTTGTGTTTTAAGTCCTGAATTTTGGACAGAGAGCCTATGTTTTGGAAAAGATAAACAAATCGACGCTTAAATTTTGGTTAATACGCCACTTTTCAAATTGCGCGCTTTGTGGTATCATTCTTTTGTTAGCATAGGAGCAGTGCGCCCGTTTTGAGTGAGACGGGTATGACTGACGTTTTTGACGAACAGTTATTTATATTGGAGGTACATCTCGTGGCAGGTGTTATATTGAAGGGGATCGGTAAGGTTTATCCCGGCGGCGTCCGTGCGGTTACCGATTTCAATCTTAAAATCAAGAATAAAGAATTCATTGTCTTCGTAGGACCTTCCGGATGCGGCAAATCGACAACTCTGAGAATGATTGCGGGACTTGAAGAGATCAGCGAAGGCGAACTTTACATAGACGACAGACTTGTCAATGACATTCCTCCGAAGGACAGAGACATAGCGATGGTTTTCCAGAACTATGCTCTTTATCCTCACATGACTGTTTTTGAGAACATGGCGTTCGGACTTAAACTCCGCAAGTTTTCAAAAGAAGAGATCAAGAGAAGAGTTGACGAGGCGGCGAGAATTCTTGACATCTCGCATTTGCTTGAAAGACGCCCGAAGGCTCTTTCCGGAGGTCAGAGACAGCGTGTCGCACTCGGACGTGCGATCGTCCGCGAACCGAAGGTCTTCCTTCTCGACGAGCCTCTTTCCAACCTTGACGCGAAACTGCGTGCCCAGATGAGAACGGAGATCTCCAAACTCCACCTGAGACTCGGCACGACCTTTATCTACGTTACCCACGACCAGACTGAGGCTATGACGATGGCTTCCAGAATAGTCGTTATGAAAGACGGATTTATCCAGCAGTGCGATACTCCGCAAAATCTTTACGATATGCCGTGCAATATGTTCGTTGCGGGCTTCATCGGTTCTCCTCAGATGAACTTCATCGAGGCGAAGATTACGAGAAGAGGCGAAGATGTTTTCGTCAACTTCGGCGAGTTTGCACTCAAACTTCCCCGTGAAAAAGTCATGACGGAGAATTATGAGAAACTCATGTCTTACGGCGGCAAGCAGGTCATTCTCGGAATCAGACCCGAAGCCGTTCACGACGAAGATATGTATCTTGAAAGATTCCCCGATTCGACGATCACCGCGAACGTTGAAGTTACGGAGATGATGGGCGCGGAAACGTATCTGTTCCTTGACGTCAACGATACGAAGATAACGGCGAGAGTTGCTCCGACAACGCTTGCCCGTCCCGGCGATACCATCAAGGTATGCTTCGAAATGCAGAAGATCCATCTTTTCGATATCGACACCGAAGAGACGATTATTAACTGATATAAAGGGCGATCATTTGATCTTGCGCAGGCGCGCAAACGGTTTTCACAATGGTTTATTGCGTTATCAATAATTAAAAAACGAGGGACATTCCGGAGCTTTAAAATCTGCGGGGTGTTCCTCGTGTGCTTTCATATAAAAATATGTGGAAAAACTGTGAAGGGAATGGATAAAAATCGTGACGGAAAAAGTGCGGTTTTCGAAAGTTAAAAATGTGTACGCTCCTTTCATTTCCGCAACGGCGAATTCCTATCCCGCATATATGCGCGAAGACCTTGTTCAGGAGGGGTCGATCGGGCTTTATCTCGCGTGCGTTTCCTTCGATCCCGACAAAGGCGTTCCGTTTGACGCATTCGCAAAAACCTGCATCAGAAACAGAATGATCTCCGCATACCGCTCGTTGAAGCGCGACGGAGATACCGATGAACTGACCGATTCGGTCGCCGCAGATATGACCGACGTCGTGTCGGGCTTCGATTCAAAGAGTTTTTTCGTCAAACTCAGAGAAAAACTTTCGGAGCTTGAAAACGATGTTCTCGACGAGTATCTTTCCGAAAAAAGTTACTCCGAGATCGCGGACAAGTTGAATGTCAGTGAAAAGGCTGTCAACAACGCGGTTCAGCGCATACGCAAAAAGATCAGAAAGTATTATGAAGCCTGATCGGCAAAAACCGAAAACAAACATATATTTATAAAAGAACCTTTCTGTGCGATCAGCGGATCGCTTAAACAAAGAATTCCGATCTTCCGTTCAGAGAAGACTCGTACATATGCCCAACTTAAAGGCGTTGAAAAGACTGCTGACTTCAGGTCAGATGACATTTCCGCCGTTCGTTTGCGTTCTCGGATCGCACACTCCGGGAAGCACATTCGGCGACGGCTCCAGATGTTTGAATTACCTCGTTTCTCGGTCGTCTTCTGCGAATCGGTGTGAATCCGGTTTAGGGCAAAATTATTTTAAGTGAGGATTTCTCGAAATGTACGAAGATAAGGAATTAGTATGCAAAGATTGCGGCAAGACTTTCGTTTTCACGGCAGGTGAACAGGAGTTCTATGCGGAAAAAGGCTTCCAGAACGAGCCGCAGAGATGCAAAGAGTGCAGAGCCGCGAAGAAAAACGCCGCAAAGGGAGCAAGAGAGTATTTCGATACCACCTGCGCCAAGTGCGGCGGCCCTGCGAGAGTGCCGTTCCAGCCCAGAGAGGACAAACCGGTATATTGCAGCGAGTGCTTTGCGAAGATGAAGGAAGAGAACGCCGACTGATCTCCGAGATTTTCGGAAGATAAGTTGCCGGGTGTGCGGGCAATAACGATCTTTCCTGCGGGCGGGGCGGTTTTTCCGCCCGTCTGCGTCTTTCGGTCAAGGCTTTAACAGGCGTTCGGCCTCATGCGGTCTTTCTTTTGACATTTGACCGTGTTACGTCCGTTTCGACGGACGCGAATGCCTGACTTTCCGAGGGGTGCCGCCGCAAGTGGTACCCCGTTTCTTTTTTCAGCCTCTGAAAAGCGAAGTGCGGACGGAGGCTTTATTTTGGTGTCCGGGCGTATAAAATATATGAAAAAGCGTTTCGCTTTTATATTTTGGTGTGATACGTGTCCGAAAGGAGATGCTTCTCGCGTGGCGGGGTATCTTCTTCGGAAACAGGGGCAAAACTTTACAGAACAAAATAATAATAAAAGACCTGTATGATAATTCAACAACACTTCGTCAGCGCTCCTCTCGGGCGGACGAGAAAGCAGGTATCGAGATATGAAAATACTGATAGCACCCGATTCTTTCAAAGGAACGATGACCTCTTCCGAGGTCTGCCGCACGGTCAAGGCCGCGATAAAGGAAGTTATTCCCTCTGCGGAAATAACCTCTTTACCGGTCGCCGACGGCGGTGAGGGCAGTGTTGACGCGTTCGCCGCGGCGCTTTTGGGAAAAGCGCGGATCGTGTCTGTCAAAGGAACGGATTCTTTCGGATGTGTTCGCAACGGCATGAAGGTATGCGTTTTCGGCGATACCGCGGTCATAGAGATCTCTCAGTCCGCGGGATTGCAGGCGAACCGTCTTGATATAATGAATGCAACGACATACGGAGTCGGCGCGCTTGTCCGCGCGGCTCTTGACGAAGGTTGTCGCCGCTTGATATTTTGCCTCGGCGGAAGCGGAACGAACGATATGGGCGCGGGCGCTGCGTGCGCGATGGGTGTGAAGTTTTACGACCGAAACGGCTGTGAATTCATTCCCAAGAGCGGCAATCTTTCAGGGATTTCAAGCATTGATCTTTCCGGCCTGGACAAAAGACTTTCCGGATGCGAGATCGTCGGCGCGTGTGATGTGATGAATCCCCTTTACGGAAATCACGGAGCGGCGGCGGTCTACGGACCTCAAAAAGGCGCGGACGAAGAGACTGTGAAGATCCTTGACAGCGGTGTGCGCCGCCTTGCCGACGTTGCGGAAAAAGAAGTCGGGAGATCTGTTGCGTATACTCCCGGCGCGGGCGCAGCAGGGGGCTTCGGCGCCGGTATAATGCTTTTTTTCGGGGGGAGACTTGCTTCGGGTGCGGATGTCGTGCTTGACGCGGTCGGCTTTGACGGACAGGCTGAGACTGCCGATATGATCATCACGGGAGAGGGCTGTGCCGACGGTCAGAGCGTTTGCGGAAAAACCGTTTCGCGTGTTGCGGAGCGAAGCCGGGGCAAAGAGGTCGTTTGTCTTTGCGGTAAGGTCGGAGACGGCGCCGAAAAACTGCTCGAACACGGCGTTTCCCGCATCGTTTGCATAACGCCCGACGGACAGGACGAAGAAACCGCGAAGAAGAATTGCTTTGTAAATCTTCACAACGCCGTTATCGGACTGTTCAGAGAAAATGAATGATTTTTTCCGAAACAAAGCGCTTTTTTCGCTCCCGATCCGTGAAAAAGAGTTATGAGACGCGGATAGAGACAAGGTGTTCCGTCCGAAATGAAAAAGACGCTTTCAGATAAATAATTTAAGAGAGAACTGAGTCTATGTATATTTTTGAAAAAACGGATATTGCGCGCGCGGACGCGTTTGCCAAGAAAAACGGAATTTTTCAGCAGACAGCCGGGTGGGCGCGTTTCAGAAAACTGTTTAAGCCCGACGCTTTTATCGGTTCGGACGAAAACGGAGAGACCGTTCTGAGTTGTATGCTTTTCAGACTTCCCGTTTATTGCACGCCGTGGTCGATCGGATATATCACGCGCGGATTTGTCTGTGATTATGACAACAGGGAACTCGTCGCGGAATTTACCGATTACCTGAAATCGTATATGAAGAAAAAACATATCATATACCTTATTTTTGATCCGTTCTGCGATTACAAAGTGGATTTTAAAGAGCCTGAAAACGACATCCGAAAATTTTTCGGAGAGTTGGGATATATCCGCAACGAAAAACTCGTTTTGCAGCCGAGGACGAATTACAGACTTCATATTGACCCGAAAAACGATCCGAAGGAAGAGGAAAAGAGGCTTTATTCCAACTTTACCGTCAGACTGAAAAACGATATCAGGTTCAGCCATGAGCGCGGCGCGGAACTTCATGTTTCAACGCCGGAAACGCTTGACGAATACGTTGAGATATTTTATAAATTGCTTGTTGAAACGACAGATAAAAAGGGCTTCGGAAGACGCGATCTCGATTATTATAAGAAATTTGCATCGTCGCTCGATCCTCAGGCGAAAATATATCTTTACAAATATAACAGCCAAAAGGACAGGGAATATACGAACAAAGTCCTTGACGACGTCCGCGCACAGATAAAACGGTTTGAAGAAGAGATCGCCGATCCCGAAACGACCGATAAAAAACGCGAGAGGCTCGCCCCGAAGCTGAAAGAGGCGTATAAACAGCTCGAAGCGACGGAAAGACGATTGAAGATCACGGAAAAGTATTCCGACGATCCGTATCTCTCGGCTTCCTTCTTTATTAAAATGGGAAACAAGGCGTACAACTTTTACGGAGCCAACTCCGAGGCTTTGCGGGAGCTGAAACTGACCGCAAACTATTGGGATATGATAAAAGACAGCCTTGACGGACAGGTCGAGACGTTCAACATGGGCGGTACTCTCGAACTCAATACGGATGATCTGAAAAAGGATCCGATGTACGAGCTTTATCAGTACAAATGCATGTATAACGGCGAATTCGTCGAGATGCCGGGCGAATTTTTCCTGATAAAGAGCCCGAAACTTTTCGATCTGTTCCATAACAGGCTCAGATACTTCCGCAGAATGGTATTCCATTTCTGATGAAAAGGCTTGATGCAGTCCTTTCCGCTTGCTCCGTCGGGAGCAGAAGCGAGGTAAAGGCTCTTATCAGAAAAGGCAAAGTCAGCGTGAACGGAACGGTCGTCAGAGATGTTTCTTTTGCGGTGACGGACAGCGATGAGGTGCGCGTGAACGGCATTGTGACGGACACTTCGGAGTTTGTTTATCTGATGCTGAACAAGCCCTGCGGTTTTGTTTCGACAACGGATGCGGACGAAGAAAATGTGCTCTCTTTTGTTCCTTCGGAACTTTTCAGAAAGGGTATGTTTCCCGTCGGCAGGCTCGACAAATACACTTCGGGGCTTATATTTCTGACGAATGACGGGGCTTTTTCGCATATGTTGACGTCGCCTTCCCGCCACGTCGAAAAAGAATATATAGCGACGCTTGAACGCCCGCTTGACGAGATATGTTTTGAATTCTTCGCGGAAGGCATGACTTTGAAAGACGGCTTTACCACCCGACCGGCAAAACTCGAACGGCTCGGCGAAAAAAAAGCCCGCGTCGTGATCAGCGAGGGGAAATATCATCAGGTCAGGAGAATGTTTGCCTGCTGCGGCAACAGGGTCGAAACTCTGAAACGCGTCCGTATAGGCGGCGTTGAACTCGATCCGACGCTCGAAGAAGGAGAAGTCAGAAAACTTACGGACGAAGAACTCGACCTTTTGAAAACTTAAACAAAATTTCATTGACATACGGCGTGAGGCGGTATATAATCTAAAACGGAAAGGCAAGGAAAGCCTTTGAAAACCGTTTTGGGAGAAAATTATGGAAAAGAAGATCGGAGTTGCCATTGTCGGTTACGGCGGAATGGCGAGATGTTGGCATATTAAAAGACTTAAAGAAATGCCCGAAATTTTCGAGGTAGTCGGTGCTTTCGACATCGATCCCGAAAGAAACAGGATTTTTGAAGAGGATACGGGTATCCCCGCGTTTGACTCGATGCAGGCGCTGCTCGACAGCGGTCGCGTCGATCTTGCGATCGTCGCCGTTCCGAACGATGCGCACAAACCCGTTTGCATCGAACTTCTTGATCATAAGATAAATGTTATCTGCGAAAAACCCGTTTGTCTGGGGACGGATGAACTTGAAGAGATGATCGCCGCCGCCGACAGAAACGGCGTTGTGTTCACCGTACATCAAAACAGACGGTGGGACGAAGACTTCCTTTCCGTAAAGAAAGTTTACGACAAAAACGAACTCGGACGGATCTTCCGCGTTGAGAGCCGCGTTCACGGTTCGCGCGGCATTCCCGGCGACTGGAGAAACCAGAAGTGCCACGGCGGCGGAATGGTTCTCGACTGGGGCATACATCTGTTCGATCAGATGTTCTGCCTGACAGGATGGGATGACATCGTTTCCGTTCACGCCGATCTGACTTATGTTACAAACGCAGAAGTCGATGACGGATTTTCCGTTACGCTCAAATTCAGGAACGGGCTTGTCGCTTTTGTCGAGGTCGGAACATCGAACTTTATCGAACTTCCGCGCTGGTACGTTCAGGGCGAAAACGGTTCGATGGTGATCAACGACTGGAATATGAACGGAAAGATCGTCAAGGTCACGGACTGGGAAAACCGCGACGCGGTTCCCGTTCAGACTTCCGCGGGAATGACAAAGACAATGGCTCCGAGGACAGACGATACGATCGCGTCTTTTCCCGTTCCGAGAGTTCCTTCCGACGAGAAGGATTACTATAAGAATGTTGCGAAGGCGATCCTCGGAGAGGAAACTCAGATCGTCACGCACGGTCAACTTCGTAGAACAATGAAGCTTATGGAGGCTGTTTTCAGAAGCGGCGAAACGGGAGAAGTCGTCAGGGAGATCATATAACGGAAAAAATCGGAGGTATCGCATGAAACGGGTGCTTTGCGTGATAATGTGTTTAATATTTGCCGTCAGTGCTCCTTTGTGCGCTTTTGCCGAAACGCAGAAAGTTATTCCTTCTCATGCCGAACAGGAAACGACGGCGGAGGGCGATTCGGATATCGTTGCGCTCGCTCCCGCGCAGACGAGCGATCTGAAAAATATCATTATGATATGCCTTATGGGATCTGTTATTATCGCTTTTTCTCTCATATATATCGCGCGTGCGAGAAAACAACTGAACTCCCGTAAAGACGATCAATAAAGACCGAGAAACCTTTACAGCGCCGCGGCATTCATGCCGCGGTGCGTTGTTTCCGCTTCGGTAAAAACATAAAAAAGATTTTAATTGACAAATAACTTATAGGTATTGACAAATAAGTTAGAATAGGCTAACATATAAATAACAAAGAAAAAGGAAAGAGAATATGACTCTCGATCAACTGCGTCCCGGTATGACCGGAAAAATAATATCCGTCGGGGGAGAAGGAGAACTTCGCCTTCGCCTGCTCGATATGGGGCTTATACCCCGCACGGAAGTAACGCTTATAAAAGTCGCTCCGATGGGAGATCCGATAGAGATCCGAGTCCGAGGCTATGAACTGACACTTCGCGTTTCGGACGCAAGGAACATCGAGGTCTCGGAGGTGATCGAAAAATGAGATTTGCTCTTGTCGGCAATCAGAATTGCGGAAAAACGACGCTTTTCAACGTTCTGACAGGCTCCAATCAGCACGTCGGAAACTTTCCCGGCGTGACGGTGGACAGCAAGATAGGTCAGATAAAAAATTCCGGCGGATGTTCGGTCGTCGATCTGCCCGGAATATACTCTCTTCGCCCTTATACGCAGGAAGAGGTCGTGACCCGCGATTTTATACTTAACGAAAAACCCGACGGTATCATAAATATCGTTGACGCTACGAACATAGAAAGAAATCTGTATCTTACTCTGCAACTGCTCGAAATGCATATACCGACGGTCGTCGCTCTCAACATGATGGACGAAGTCCGCGCGAACGGCGGCACGGTCGATGTCAAGATGATGAGCGTTTCTCTCGGCGTTCCCGTCATCCCGATCAGCGCGGCAAAGGGAGAAGGCGTTTCCGAACTCGTTGACAGGATCGTCGAAACCGCAAAGCACAGGATCTGTCCGTCCGTGACGGATTTCTGCCGTTCGGGCGCCGTACACCGCTGTATCCACGCGGTCGCGCACCTGATCGAAGACCACGCGGTCGCGGAAGATATCAGCCCCCGATTCTGTGCAACAAAACTGATCGAGGGTGATCCCGCGCTTGCCGATAAACTCGGGCTCGACGAAAACGAACGGGAAATGATCGAGCACAGTATCGTTGAGATGGAAGCCGAGACCGATTTTGACAGAAACGAAGCCCTCGCAGATATGCGTTATACCTTCATTGAAAATGTCGTTGAAAAAGCGGTCGTCAAATGCCATGAAAGCAAGGAACACAGAAGAAGCGTAAAAATTGACAGGATATTGACCGGTAAATATACCGCCATTCCCGTTTTTTTGCTTGTCATGTTTTCTGTCTTTTTTCTGACATTCAATGTGATCGGAAGTTTCTTTTCCGATCTTCTCGCCCGCGGGATCGACGCGTTGACCGCGCTTGTCGATCGGGGACTTGACGTTTACGGGATCAATCCCGTTGTTCACAGTCTTGTGACAGACGGCATTTTTGCGGGCGTCGGAAGCGTTCTGAGTTTTCTTCCGATCATCGTGACGCTTTTCTTTTTTCTCTCCGTTCTCGAAGACACCGGTTATATGGCAAGGATCGCCTTTGTTATGGACAAACTTCTGCGAAAAATCGGTCTTTCTGGCAGAAGCATCGTGCCGATGCTGATCGGCTTCGGATGTACCGTCCCCGCGATAATGGCGACGAGAACGCTCTCGTCCGACAGAGACAGAAAAATGACGGTCATGCTGACGCCTTTTATGAGCTGTTCGGCGAAGATCCCCATATATACTGTCTTTTGCGCCGCATTTTTCCCGAAATACGCCGCGTTTGTCATGCTCGCGCTGTATGCCGCGGGAATAATCGTCGGCATACTCGTTGCGCTCGTTCTGAAAAAGACCGCGTTCGTCGGACAGCCCGTTCCGTTTGTGATGGAATTGCCGAACTATCGCCTTCCTTCTCCGAAAAGCGTTCTGTTGCTTCTCTGGGAAAAGGCAAGAGATTTTTTGCAGAAAGCGTTCACCGTCATTTTCATCGGAACTCTCGTGATATGGTTTCTGCAGACATTCGATGCGCGTTTCAATGTTGTTGAATCGAGTTCGGACAGTATGCTTGCGTGGATCGGACGATTTATCAGTCCCGTTCTCGCGCCCGCAGGCTTCGGCGACTGGCGCGCCGCGACAGCCCTTCTTTCAGGCTTCACCGCGAAGGAAGCCGTTGTCAGCACGCTTGCCGTGCTTCTCGGAACGACCACTTCCGCTTTGGGCGGAGCCCTTTCAACGGTGTTTCCGACGGGACTCTCTGCGGTCAGCTTTCTTGTGTTCACTCTGCTGTATACCCCCTGTGTCGCCGCGATCGCAACGGTCAAAAAAGAACTCCGTTCCGTCGGATCCACGGTCGCTGTTGTCGTTTTGCAATGCTGTGTCGCATGGGTCGCCGCAACGCTTGTGTATAATATAGGAGCGCTGTTTATATGAGTGTGCTTGATATAATTATCATGACGCTTATCGCCGCATGGGCAGCGGTCGCTCTCGCCTTGGTGTTCAGGAGAAGATCGGGCGGATGCTGCGGTTCGGGAGGTTGTTCGGGCTGCTGTTCGGCGTGCGGACGGAAAGAAAAGAAGAAATGCCGCAAATGCGCAGAGAATGAAAAAAAGAATACCTCGGCTTTGTAAATTTTTCGGAACATAAGAAAAAGATTTCCCGTCGGCTGTTGACAACCGACGGGAAATATGATATATTAAATCAAACAGTTTTTAAGGCGGCACGAGATGTCGGCAAGATTGTTGAAACGACCCGTTTGTATGTCCATCATGTTCGGGCGGAAACGGTTGATGACGGTCTTGCCTCTCGGCAGGGCTTTTTTATTGCCCCGAAGAAAAGGAGAGACGGCGTGAGATACTTCGATGAAAAAACGAGAAGATGCGCGGAAGAGTTTTTTGAAAAAAACGGTCTTTTCTCTGATCTGTGTGATGATAAATATTTTGTTTTTCCCGGTTTTTGCGACGTACATGTACATTTTCGCGAACCGGGATTTTCTTATAAAGAAACGATAGAGAGCGGGTCGCTTGCGGCTGCGGGCGGCGGTTTTACCGCGGTCTGTACAATGCCGAATCTTTGTCCCGTTCCCGATTCGCCCGAATCGCTTTCGGTCGAACTGTCCGCGATAGAAAAGACCGCTTCGGTAAGGGTCATGCCCTACGGCGCTCTGACAAAAGGCGAGAGAGGCGAAGAACTTGCGGATCTGGAAGCAATGGCTCCGTTCGTATGTGCTTTCTCCGACGACGGACGCGGCGTTCAGAGCGAAGAGATGATGCGTTCCGCAATGATAAAGGCAAAGGAACTCGGAAAGATCGTTGCGGCGCATTGCGAGCAGATTTCGCTTCTGCGCGGCGGATATATCCATGACGGGGAGTATGCGAAACGGCACGGGCACCGAGGAATATGCAGTGAAAGCGAATATGCGCAGGTTGCCCGCGATCTTGAACTCGCGGAGCAGACGGGGTGCTCATATCACGTCTGTCATATCTCATGCCGTGAGAGCGTTGAACTTATCCGTCGGGCAAAGAAAAGAGGCGTTGACGTCACCTGCGAGACCGCGCCCCATTACCTTGTTCTTTGCGATGAAGATCTGCGTGAAGACGGTCGTTTCAAAATGAACCCGCCTCTGAGGAGCGCCGATGACAGGGCGGCGCTGGTCGAAGGAATAAAGGACGGCACGGTCGATATGATAGCGACCGATCATGCGCCTCATTCCGACGAAGAAAAATCGCGGGGGCTTGAAAAAAGTCTGATGGGCGTCGTCGGACTTGAAACGGCGTTCCCCGTTCTTTATACCGAACTCGTCAAAAAGGGCGTCATCAGTCTTGAAAGACTTGTCGAACTTATGTCCGTCGCTCCGAGAAAGCGTTTCGTACCGGACGGAGACGTGGGTTTTACGGTTTTTGATCTTGAATCAAAATATACGGTCGATCCCTCATCTTTCAGGACAAAAGGAAGGGCGACGCCGTTTGCGGGAAGAGAAGTTTACGGAAAATGCGTAATGACGGTTTACGGAGGAAAGAGGATCATATGAAACAGGTCAGATTTGCCGTTCGGTCGAACACGCGGATCGCAAAAGATGTTTACGAGATGATCCTTGACGGCGATACATCCGCGCTGACCGCTCCGGGGCAGTTCGTGAATATTAAGATCGACGGGCTGTTTTTGCGCCGACCGATTTCCGTCTGCCGTTACGGAGACGGAACGATGACGCTGATCTATAAGGTCGTCGGAAAAGGAACGGAGCGGATGAAGAACCGGAAAGCGGGAGATGAAGCGGATGTTCTCGTCGGGCTCGGAAACGGATTTGACACGGCGAAAAGCGGAGACTCTCCGCTTCTGATAGGGGGAGGCGTCGGAACCCCGCCGATGCTCGGACTTTGCGAAAAACTTGTGTCCGAGGGAAAGAACGTAACCGCCGTCCTCGGATTTAACTCGAAACAGGAAGTTTTTTACGAGGAGGAGTTCATAAAAGCGGGCGCGCGCACTTTTATCGCGACCGCCGACGGGACTTACGGCGAAAAAGGCTTTGTGACCGACATTATAGGATCTCTCGATTATTCATATTTTTACGCCTGCGGTCCCGAGCCTATGTTCCGAGCGGTCAACGCCGTTGCAAAAACATCGGGACAGTTCAGTTTTGAAGAACGCATGGGATGCGGCTTCGGAGCCTGTATGGGTTGCTCCTGCAAGACGCTTTACGGAAACAAAAGGATCTGCCGCGACGGTCCGGTACTCGAAAGGGAGGAAATAATATGGGAAGGCTGACTTCCGAACTCTGCGGAATACCCCTCGATAACCCCGTTATACCCGCGTCGGGGACTTTCGGTTACGGATATGAGTTCGCCGAACTTTACGATATAAATATCCTCGGCACGTTTTCGTTCAAGGGCACGACCGCCGAGCCGCGATTCGGAAATCCTACGCCGAGAATAGCGGAGACACCTTCGGGAATGCTGAACGCGGTCGGACTTCAAAATCCGGGCGCGGAGAAGGTCATTTCGGAGGAACTTCCGAAACTCGAAAAATGCTTCTCGAAAAAAGTGATCGCGAATATCGGAGGCTTTTCGGTTGACGAATTCGTCCGTGTCAGCGAGATGTTCGACGGTTGCGACACGGTCGGCTGGCTTGAAATAAATGTCAGTTGTCCGAACGTTCACAGCGGCGGAACAAATTTCGGAAGCGACCCGAAGAGCGCCGCGGAAGTTGTGGCGGCGGTCAAAAAAGCCGTCAAAAAACCTGTTATCCCGAAACTTTCTCCGAATGTGACCGATATTGTTTCCGTCGCAAAAGCGTGTGAAGACGCCGGGGCGGACGGTCTGTGTCTTATAAATACTCTGCTCGGCATGCGGCTCGATCTGAAAACGGGAAGACCTATCCTCGCCAATGTGACGGGAGGTCTTTCGGGAAGTGCGGTGTTCCCCGTCGCCGTCAGATCCGTATATCAGGTCTGCGGCGCGTGCGGGATCCCCGTTGTCGGATGCGGCGGCGTATCTTGCGCGGAGGACGTGATCGAGATGATGAGCGCGGGGGCGTGCGCGGTCGAGATCGGAGCCGCCAATCTCGTCAATCCTTTCGCCTGCAGAGATATAATAAACGATCTTCCGAGGGTCATGGATAAATACGGAATAGAAAATCTGAAAGATACGATAGGGAGGGCGCATCGTGGGTAAAGATGTTATTATAGCCTGTGATTTCGCGGACAGAAAAGAGGTTTTCGCTTTTCTTGACAGGTTTGAGGACAAAAAACCGTTCGTCAAGATAGGCATGGAACTTTTTTACGCGGAGGGACCGCAGATAGTCCGTGATATAAAGGCTCGCGGACACAAAATATTTCTCGATCTGAAACTGCACGATATTCCGAACACCGTGAAAAAAGCGATGAAGGTTCTTTCCTCTCTCGATGTCGATATGTGCAATGTTCACGCGGCGGGAACGAGCCGGATGATGAAAGCCGCAATCGAGGGGCTGACGCGCCCGGACGGAAGCAGACCGCTCCTCATCGCGGTCACACAGTTGACTTCGACCGACGCCGAAATAATGGAAAAAGAACTTCTGATAAAAGAGCCGCTGGAAGACACTGTCGCGCATTATGCGAAAAACGCCGCGGAATCGGGTCTTGACGGCGTTGTCTGCTCTCCTCTTGAAGCAAAAAAAGTGCATAACGCCTGCGGTTCGGGCTTCCTGACCGTCACCCCCGGCGTGAGATTTGCGGACGGCGAGATCGCGGATCAGAAACGCGTCATGACTCCCGCGCAGGCAAAAGCGGAGGGTTCGGATTATATTGTGGTCGGGCGTCCCGTGACGCAGGCCGCCGATCCCGTCGCGGCTTATATGAGATGTGTTGAAGAATTTGTCGGTTAAAACCGAGACCGAACGGAAAAGGAGAATGTGAGATGACCGAGACAGAAAGACTTATCGCAAAAGATCTGCTGAGCATAAAGGCGGTTTTCTTCCGCCCCGATGAGCCGTTTACATGGGCAAGCGGGATCAAAAGCCCGGTTTACTGCGACAACCGTTTGACGCTGACCGCTCCCGCAGTCCGCAACGACGTCGAAGAGGGGCTTGCAAAACTTGTCAGGGAAAATTATCCCGACGCGGAAGTTCTTATGGGTACTTCGACCGCGGGTATCGCTCATGCGGCTATCGTCGGGCATATAACGGGAATGCCGATGGGCTATGTCCGTTCCGGCGCGAAGGATCACGGCAGAAAAAACAGGATCGAAGGCAGGCTCGATGCGGGACAGAAGGTCGTTGTGGTCGAAGACCTTATCTCGACGGGCGGCAGCGTGATCGATGTCGTGGACGCTCTTCGCGAAGCGGGCGCGGATGTTCTCGGCGTTGTCAGCATTTTTACATACGGAATGAAAAAAGGGCTCGAAAGGCTTTCCGAAGCGAATGTAAAAAACGTCAGCCTGACAAACTTTGACGCTATCGCTCAGATAGCCGCGGAAGAGGGTTACATCAAAGAGGAAGACATAGGCAGGCTTATCGCTTTCAGAAACGATCCGTCTGACGAGTCCTGGATAGGAGAAAAAAGATGAAAGATCTCATAAATATTCTCGATCTTTCAACCGAGGAGATCGACGAACTTATCCGCGTTGCGGAAGACATAATGAAGACTCCCGAAAAATACTCCGATGTATGCCGGGGAAAAATACTTGCGACGCTGTTTTTCGAGCCTTCTACGAGAACGAGGCTCAGTTTTGAGTCCGCGATGCTCTCGCTCGGCGGAAGCACTCTCGGATTTTCCGAGGCTTCGTCAAGTTCCGCCGCAAAAGGCGAAAGCGTCGCCGACACTCTGGAAGTTGTCAGCGGCTATGCCGATATAATCGCGATGCGGCATCCGAAGGAGGGCGCGCCGATCGTTGCGGCGAGGCACAGCTCTGTTCCCGTCATAAATGCGGGAGACGGCGGACATTATCACCCGACGCAGACCCTGACCGATCTTCTCACGATCCGCCGCGAGAAAGGTCGCTTCGACAATCTTAAAATAGGGCTTTGCGGCGACCTTAAATTCGGAAGAACGGTTCATTCTCTTATCGGCGCGATGTCCCGCTATCAGGGCATAGAATTCGTTCTCATTTCTCCCGAAGAACTGAAACTTCCCGGATTTGTCAAGCAGGAATATATCAAGAAAAAAAATATCCCGTACACGCAGAAAACATCGCTCGACGAGGTCATATCCGATCTCGATATACTCTATATGACACGCGTTCAAAGAGAGAGATTTTTCAACGAAGAGGATTACCTGCGTCTCAAAAACTGTTATGTTCTGACAGCGGAAAAACTGAAAAGAGCGCGCCCCGATATGTGCGTCATGCATCCTCTTCCGCGCGTGGAGGAGATCTCGACGGATGTGGACGGCGATCCGCGAGCCTGCTATTTCAGACAGGCGCATAACGGCAGATATATCAGAATGGCTCTTATAATGAAGCTATTGGGGGTAAACGTATGAATATTGACAGCGTGAAGACCGGATTTGTCATCGATCACATCGGCGCAGGAAACGGAATGAAACTGTATTCTCTTCTGCATCTTGACGAACTTGAATGTCCCGTTGCGATGATAAGAAACGTTCCGAGCGTCAAAAAAGGGAAAAAAGATATAATCAAGATCGACGCGGATATAGAGATCGATCTTGACGTTATCGGCTATGTCGATCCGTCCGTGACCGTGAATGTCATAAAAAACGGCAAGATCGTGGAAAAAAAGAAGATCTCGGCTCCGCAGACTCTGACGAATGTTCTTTTCTGCAAAAATCCGAGGTGCATAACATCGACGGAAAGAGATCTTCCGCATGTTTTCAGGCTTGCCGATCCCGAAACAAAGACTTATCGTTGCGTTTACTGCGATACGAAACAAAATTGAGAAAACATACCGTTTGGACTTGACGAAAGCGTTTTCGTCTGTTATAATATAAGCATAAGAGTTTTTCATGACTGACGGAGTTTTGCGGAGATGACCGCAAGGGAGTGAAAAACCGAAAATGCCGACCGTCTGGGCACACCTGATCTTTTTCCGGTCAAGTGTGCCTTTTGTTATACCCGAAAAAGGAAGGCTTTTTCCGATTTCATTCAAAACGCCCCGTTACAGCCGAAAAGGAGAGATGATAATATGACTTATCCGACAGATATCGAGATCGCGCAACAATGCGAGATGAAGCCGATAACCGAGATCGCAAAGACCGCGGGAATAGACGAAAAGTATATTGAGCAGTACGGCAGATATAAGGCGAAGATCGACCTTTCGATCATGGACGCGCCGAACGGAAAAGACGGTAAACTGATCCTTGTGACCGCAATGACCCCGACCCCGGCGGGCGAGGGAAAAACGACGACCACGATCGGACTTGCCGACGGGTTGAAACGCATCGGGAAAAATGTGACGGTGGCGCTCCGCGAGCCGTCTCTCGGTCCCGTTTTCGGCGTCAAGGGCGGCGCCGCGGGCGGCGGTTACGCACAGGTCGTTCCGATGGAAGACATCAATCTGCATTTTACGGGCGATTTTCACGCGATCGGTGCGGCGAACAATCTGCTTGCCGCTATGATCGACAATCATATACATCAGGGAAACGCGCTCGGCATTGATCCCCGCCGCATAACGTGGAAGAGATGCGTTGACATGAACGACCGTCAGCTTCGTTTTGTCGTTGACGGATTGGGCGGCAAAGCGAACGGAGTTCCCCGCGAGGACGGATACGATATAACCGTTGCTTCGGAAATAATGGCGGTTCTCTGCCTTTCTTCGTCCATATCGGATCTGAAACAGAGACTTTCGCGTATAATCGTCGGTTACACTTACGGAGACGAACCCGTCACCTGCGGTCAGCTCAAAGCCGCGGGCGCTATGGCGGCGCTTCTCAAAGACGCGCTGAAACCGAACCTTGTTCAGACGCTTGAAGGCACTCCCGCGTTCGTTCACGGCGGACCTTTCGCGAATATCGCTCACGGGTGCAATTCCGTCACGGCGACGCGTCTTTCGCTCAGAATGAGCGATTACACGGTCACGGAAGCGGGCTTCGGCGCGGATCTCGGCGCGGAAAAATTCCTTGATATAAAATGCCGTATGGCGGGGCTTACTCCGTCTGCCGTCGTCGTTGTCGCGACAATACGCGCTCTCAAAATGCACGGCGGACTTCCGAAGACGCAACTTGCGACGGAAGATCTTGACGCCCTTAAAAAAGGACTTCCGAACCTTCTCCGCCATGTTTCAAACATTAAAAACGTGTACAAACTTCCGTGTGTCGTCGCGGTCAACCGCTTTCCGACCGATACCGACGCGGAGATCGATGAAGTTATCCGCGAATGCCGCGCGCTCGGCGTGAACACCGTTCTTTCGACCGTCTGGGCTGACGGCGGTAAGGGCGGGGAAGACCTTGCGCGCGAAGTCGTCCGTCTTTGTGAAGAGGAAAAAGGCGATTTCACCTTCTCCTACGAAATTGACCTTCCGATAGAAAAGAAGATCGAAGCGGTCGTCAAAAAAGTGTACGGCGGCGACGGCGTTGAATTCTCGACAGCCGCGAAAAAGCAGATCAAGCGCCTTGAAGAACTCGGTTTCGGCAATCTCCCCGTCTGCATAGCGAAAACGCAGTACAGTTTTTCCGACAATCCGACGCTCCTCGGTGCTCCGACGGGATTTTCCGTTGCGGTCAAGAATGTCAAAGTCTCCGCGGGCGCGGGCTTTATCGTCGTTCTGACAGGCGACATCATGACGATGCCGGGACTTCCGAAATCTCCCGCCGCGGAACGCATAGACGTTGACGAGAACGGCAGGATCACGGGACTTTTCTGATAAAAAATATTTTTTAAGACTTCACGGGACGGTGCAAAACCGCCCCGTGAGTTTTTGTATACGAAAACACATACAGCCCGCCGAAAGGCGGGCTGTATGTTGCATATTTTAGTTCTTATGATATCGTTTTCTCTGAAAACAGAATTTCGATCAATAATTCTTTTCTCTGAGTTCAAAGTAACTCTGCGGATGAGCGCAGGTCGGGCACACGAGGGGCGCTTTCGGTCCTACCGCGATATGTCCGCAGTTGCGGCACTCCCAGACTTTGATCTCGCTCTTTTCAAATACCTGAGCGGTCTCAACGTTTTTCAGAAGTGCGCGGTAACGCTCTTCATGTTCCTTTTCGATCGCGGCAACAAGGCGGAATTTTGCGGCAAGTTCTTTGAAGCCTTCCTCTTCGGCAGTCTTCGCAAAACCGTCATACATATCCGTCCACTCATAGTTTTCGCCTTCCGCTGCGGCGGCGAGGTTCTGAGCGGTGTCTCCGATGCCGTCAAGTTCCTTGAACCACATCTTTGCGTGCTCTTTTTCGTTGTCGGCTGTCTTCAGGAAAAGCGCCGCGATCTGCTCGTAGCCCTCTTTCTTTGCTTTGGACGCAAAATAGGTGTACTTGTTCCTTGCCTGAGACTCTCCGGCAAAAGCTGCTTCAAGATTTTTTTCCGTTTTTGTTCCCGTATACTTGTTCGCCATATCGATTACCTTCTTTCCTTCGTATTATTTTTCTTTGTAGTAGAGCATACAGTGGCAGTAGCCTTCAAAATCCGGGTCTGCGATCTGCTCTCTGAATTCTTTGCACATACACTTGTTATCCGGATCTTTTCCGACGCGACACGGACAGTAGCCGTCTTTCGCCTTCAAACCGTCCTTGACGGTTTTGACGATATTTTTGTCGGGATTGAGTCTGATATTCATTTTCCGCCCTCCGTTTTCAGTAACCGAGATCGTAAAGAACGATCTTGTTCTGTCTGCGTGTTTCGTTCATGTCGATGACGCGCTGGTTTTCGCTTCCTCTGAAAAGAAGCGTCAGATTCCGAAGAGCCTCAACATATCTTCCGTCAACAAGAATATCCGTGACCGCAAGGAGCGCGTTTATCGCCTCATCGTTTTTTTCGGTCAGCTGTTCGAGCGTATATCCCGTGTATGTCATGACCGTTTTCCCGAGTTCCTCTTTCACGCGCTTCCCGAGATCCGCAAGCGCTTTCGGCTGGCAGAACGGTTCGCCTCCGGAAAATGTTACGCCCTCCAGATGCGGGTTGTTTTTTATCTCGTCGAATAACTCTTCTTCCGTCGCGGTATAACCGCCGTCAAAATCATGAGACTGCGGATTGTGGCATCCGGGACAGCGGTGCGGACAACCCTGAACGAACACGACAAAGCGGAAGCCGGGGCCGTCAACGATTGATTCCGTCTCGATCCCGCACAGGCGCAATGTATTATTGGTTCTTTGAAATTCCATGCTTAACTCTGTCGGTTACTTCCGCTCTTTTTGCGTCATTGAATCTGTCGAGAGTTCCGACAAGGTATCCTGTAATTCTGCGGATACGCTCGAATTTTACGTCTTCTCCAACCTGTCCGTTTATGTTTTTAACCATCGTGTTCATGTGATATTCCTCCGTTTTTATAAGTTATGTTTTATATAAGAAATTTTTATCAGTGATTGCAGTCGCAGGGAACGGGAACGCCGGGGAACTTCTTTCTCAGCTCGTTGAGCCTTTCAACGCTTACGGGTTCGCCTTCGCGTCTTCCGCAGCGCGGGCAGACATCGTCGATGACTCCGGTAAAGCCGCAAACGGGGTCTCTGTCAACGGGATGGTTGACCGAACCGTAACCGATGCCGACCTCTTTCATGTGGCGGATGATCGCCTCGAACGCCTGCGGGTTTTTGCAGGTGTCTCCGTCAAGCTCGACATAACTGATGTGTCCCGCATTTGTAAGCGCGTGATAAGGCGCTTCGATATCGAGTTTTTCAAATGCGCTGATCGGATAGTAAACGGGAACGTGGAACGAGTTTGTGTAATAATCCTTGTCCGTTACTCCGGGAATTATGCCGTATTTCTTTTTGTCGATACGGACAAATCTTCCGCTCAGACCTTCCGCGGGGGTCGCAAGAAGCGTGAAGTTGAGGTTTGTTTCTTTCGACTTGTCGTCGCAGAACTTTCTCATGTGGGTGATGATCTCGAGACCGAGTTTTCTCGATTCCTCACTCTCGCCGTGATGCTTTCCCGTGAGGGCTTTCAGCGTTTCGGCAAGTCCGATAAAGCCTATGCTGAGAGTTCCGTGTTTCAGGATCTCTGCGACGCTGTCGTCGGGACCGATCTTGTCGGAGTCTATCCAGATGCCCTGACCCATAAGGAACGGATAGTTTCTTCCTTTTTTCGTGCATTGGATCTTGAATCTGTGAAGTAGCTGTTTGGTGACAAGCTCCATTTCCTCGTCAAGTTCCTTATAGAAGGTGTCAAGGTCTCTGTTCGCCCTTATGCCGAGTCTCGGAAGGTTGATGGATGTGAAACTGAGATTTCCTCTTCCGCAGGTGACCGCTTTCGTCGGATCGTAAGTGTTCGCCATAACTCTTGTGCGGCAACCCATGTAAGCAACTTCCGTGTTGTAATCGCCGGGCTTGTAATATTCGAGATTGAACGGCGCGTCGATGAAACTGAAATTCGGGAAGAGCCTTTTCGCGCTCGTCTTGATCGCAAGTCTGAAAAGATCGTAGTTCGGGTCTTCGGGATTGTAGTTGACTCCCTCTTTGACCTTGAATATCTGAACGGGGAAAATCGGCGTTTCGCCGTTTCCGAGACCGTTGTCCGTTGCGAGCAACAGGTTTTTCATGACCATTCTGCCTTCGGGACTTGTGTCTGTTCCGTAATTGACGGAACTGAACGGAACCTGCGCGCCTGCGCGTGAATTCATCGTGTTCAGATTGTGAACGAGCGCTTCCATCGCCTGGAATGTCGCTTTGTCCGTATTTATATATGCGGTGTCCGCCGCATTTTTGTGAGCCGCGACGAGAACTTTTCCGTCAAGCCCGAGTTTGTCGTCCGCCTGCGTGAACCACTTGCAGAGCTCTGCCTCAAACGCGTCCGCGTTGCTCAGCGTCGGCGCGGGAACTTCCGCTTTAATCTTTTTCGCGATGGCGTAAGCTTCCTCATAGGTGATGCCGAGCCTTACCGCAAGGCTCTGGGCAAGGGCTTCGTAATATTCCTTGACGTATGTCTTCGCAACGCCGGGAGCCATTGAATAATCGAAGTTCGGAACGCTCTGTCCGCCGTGCATCTCGTTCTGGTTCGCCTGGATCGCGATACATGCCAGCGAAGCGTAACTCATGATCGACTGCGGCGCTCTCAGATAACCGTGACCGGTGCAGAAGCCGTCTTTGAAAAGTTTGATAAGATCTATCTGACAGCAGGTCTCCGTCAGCATATAAAAGTCCTTGTCGTGGATATGGATGTCGCCGTTTATATGTGCCTTTGCGATCTCCTTCGGCAGAACATAATTATCAACGTAATATTTCGCGCCCTCGGAACCGTATTTGAGCATCGTTCCCATCGAGGTGTCTCCGTCGATGTTCGCGTTCTCTCTCTTGATATCCGCATCTTTGGAGTCGGAATAGGTGAGTTCGTTGTAAATATTCATCAGATCGGATTCCGCATCTCTTATCTTCGCGTGCTCCGCTCTGTAAAGAATATACGCCTTTGCCGTTTTCTCGTAATCGTATTTTATGAGCATGGATTCGACGATGTCCTGAACCTGTTCGACCGTGCACTGATCTCCGTCGAGCTGCTGAAGAACCTTCTTCGTCAAATATTCGAAGTCGATGTTCGTCATCGGCTCGTCTTTGACCGCCTTGTTCGCCGCGTAGATCGCGTTGAAGATCTTCGATTCGTCAAACGGAACGGCTTCGCCGTTTCTTTTGATGATTGTTTTCATTCCTTATGTCCTCCCTCAGGGCAAAACGTACTTTTTTCCCGCGTCCTTTTCCGCTCCGAAGACCGAAACTGCCGAAAACGCCGAAACAATGCCTCTTTTCTCCGTTATGCAATATTTTTCTCTTCTATGATAAAACACAACATCTTGTGTTTGATTGTTTTTTGTGACACTATGTGTAGTATACCACGCATTGTGTACTTTGTCAATACCCAAACAGAAATTTTTTTCGGCAGTTGTTTTTTTTACATTTATGTGTTACAATTGATACCGTTACGGAACCGTCCGCGGGGCTCTTCCGAAAAACGGGGCTTCTCCGCAGTCCTTCTGTTTTAATTTTTTTTGAAAGGAAAGTTGTCTATGCAAACTTTTGAAGAGATCAAAACGTATCTTTTACAGCACGCGACGGATTTTCTTTTTAGGGTCATTTTCGCCCTTCTTATAATATTCGTAGGGTGGAAACTCGTAAAGTGGCTGTTGAAGATCCTTGACAAAGGGAAACTGTTCTCAAAACTTGACAGTACCGTCCGTTCCTTTCTTTCAAGCACCGCCGGTATCGTTCTGAAAGTCCTTCTTGTCGTGTCCGCGGCGATCGTGCTCGGTATTCCCGAATCGTCTTTTCTCACCCTGCTCGCTTCCGGAGGCGTTGCTGTCGGTCTTGCGCTCCAGGGGTCGCTTTCAAATTTTGCGGGCGGGCTGATGCTTCTTATATTCAAGCCCTTTAAGGAAGGCGACTATATAAAAACAGCCGACAATGAGGGCACGGTTATCTCCGTCAACGTTTTCTATACGGTCATAAGAACATTTGAAAATCAACATATCACGCTTCCGAACGGCGGATTGACGAACGCCGCGATCGTCAACTACAGCGCGGAAGAAACGCGCAGACTCGATCTGCGTTTCGGTGTCGCCTACGGTTCGGATATAAATAAAGTACGCGAGATCCTTTCGGAGATCGCCGAGGAAAGCCGATTTGTTCTCGAAGATCCCTCGCCCGCAGTCATCCTTGACAGTCAGAGTGACAGTTCCCTCGATTTTATCCTCCGTTGCTGGACGAAAAAAGAGGAGTATTGGGACGCGAAAAATACCCTCACCGAAGAGGTCACGAAAAAATTCTTTGAAGAAGGTGTCGAGATACCGTTTCCGCAAATGGATATACATATGCGCTGATCTTGCGCGCGCAAACTCTTATAAAACTTTTATATAGGTACATCCGAAAAACGAAAAACCGAAAAAAACGAACGGATAAGCACCCAATGCGCTTATCCGTTCGTCCTCTCGCGCCCGTCGATACGGCTTTTTGCGGAAAGCCCGATCAGGCGTTCAGGAAAATCTTAAAGGAGAGATAAAACAGTTCCCGTCAGGCACTTGACGCGGATCGACCCGTCTCATGCCCCATATTTCTTATCCGCCGTTATTGTATCATAATTATGAACATTTGTCAAGTCTTTTTTGATATTTATTCAACGTATTTGCGATCTGTTTGCGGATGTATGAAAATGTTCCGATCGGTGTCAACGAGTATTATTTTGTGAAATTTTATATATATCTATTGCAAAAAATCGGAATATGCAGTAAAATATAACTTAAAGGATACGATATGCCGTGTTTGTATATCGTCAGGACGGATGAACGGCACGTCCGATTTCGTCCTACAAGTCCTACAAACCGAAGGCAGGTGTTATTTTTTGATACGATACACAGTCCGCGGCGGAAAAAGCCTGAACGGAGAAGTAACCGTCAGCGGCGCGAAAAACGCCGCGGTCGCGATCATCCCCGCCGCCGTGCTCGTGAACGGAAAATGTACTATCGAAAACGTCCCCGATATCAGCGACGTCAGAACTCTTATCGAAATCCTGCGCGAGATCGGGGCGACCGTGGAATATAAAGACCGGACAACTGTCGTTATCGACTGTTCCGGAGTGAACGGCGAAGTTTCCGCCGTGTCGGACGGCGTTCGCAAAATGAGAGCGTCGTATTATCTGATCGGTGCTTTGCTCGGCAGATTCGGCAAAGCGACCGTCGGGCTTCCCGGCGGATGCGCGTTTGACGCCAGACCCATAGACCAGCATATAAAGGGTTTCCGTCTCCTCGGCGCGGAAGTGGACGATTCCTGCCGCATGATCCGCTGCAAAGCCGAAAACGGTCTTACCGGAACAAGGATATATCTCGACCTCGTGAGCGTCGGAGCGACGATCAACATCATGCTCGCCGCGACGGGTGCTCAGGGGCTGACGGTCATCGAAAACGCCGCGAAAGAACCCCATGTCGTTGACGTCGCGAACTTTCTCAACTCCATGGGCGCGGATATAAGAGGCGCGGGAACCGACATCATCAAGATCAGAGGCGGAAAGTCTCTCGGCGGCGGGAGTTATGCGATAATTCCCGATCAGATCGAGGCGGGAACGTATATGGTCGCCGCCGCGGCCGCCGGAGGAAAAGTCCGCGTATGCAATGTTATTCCGAAGCATCTTGAATCGATAACCGCGAAACTGCGCGACGCGGGCGTTACAGTTGTCGAGTACGACGATTCGGTCGAAGTTTCCCGAAAAGGAAAACTCCTGTCCGTCCGTCTCAAAACGCAGCCGTATCCGGGATTTCCGACCGATATGCAGCCTCAGCTGACGGCTTTGATGACCGTCGCTTCGGGGGAGTCTCATATCCGCGAAGGCGTTTATGACAAGCGCTTCGGCTATGTTTCGGAACTCGCATACATGGGGGCGAAGATCAGCGTTGACGACGATCTTTGCATCGTCAACGGCGTCGAAAAACTTACCGGCGCAAAAGTCCGTTCTCTCGATCTTCGAGCGGGCGCGGCCATGATCATCGCCGGTCTTATGGCGGAGGGTGTGACCGAGATCGAGGACAAGGGCTACATCGAACGCGGTTACGAAGATCTGATAAACAAATTCCGCAGTATCGGAGCGGACATTACGCGCGAAGAGGTATAGGATGTCTGTTCGGTTCTGCACACTTTTCAGCGGAAGCAAAGCAAATTCCGCGTTTATTGAACATATTTCCGCGGACGGAAAAAGAAATGCGATACTTATCGATGCGGGAGCGGGCGTGAAAATGACAGAGCGCGCGCTCGCCGAGATCGGCTCCGATCTTTCGGAAGTCGGCGCGATATTTGTCACCCATGAACATACAGACCATATCGGCGGACTGAAAACGATATTGAAAAAATACAGTATCCCCGTCGCGGCAAACGCCGAAACCGTCGCCGCGATCCGAGCCGCCGTTCCTTTTCTCGGAGACGACGCTTTTATTCCTCTCCCGCCTTATTCTCGCGCGGCGAACGGGGTGTTTGAGGTCATTCCGTTTGACAGTTCTCACGACAGCGCGCGTTGCAGCGGCTACATAGTCCGTATCGGAGAACTGAGGCTCGGATACCTGACCGATTGCGGGGCATACAACGAAAGAATGCTTTCCATGCTTGACGGCTGCCGCGCCGTTATTCTCGAATCGAATCACGATCCGTATATGCTCAACAACGGTATATATCCTCCGTATCTGAAAAAACGGATAGCTTCGGAGTGCGGTCATCTGTCAAACGATCAGTGCGCGAGCGCGCTCTGCCGTCTTGCGAGATCGGGAGTGAAGTCCGCCATCCTCGCGCATCTGAGCAAGGAAAACAACACGCCCGAGGTCGCGGAAGAAACGGTCTGCGGCATCCTGCGCTCCGCGGGATTGCGCGTAGGCACGGATATAAGCGTATATGTCGCGCCCGCGGACGAACATTCGCGGATATTGGAGTTTTGATATGTTGAACGTGAATGTCGTGTGCGTCGGAAAGTTAAAAGAAAAATATTGGCGCGACGCCGTTGATGAATATTCAAAACGGCTCTCGCGCTTTTGTCGTCTTTCCGTATACGAGGCGGATGAGTCCGATCCTCAAAAGGAAATGCCCGCCATACTGAAACACTGTTCGGGATATGTGATCGCGCTCTGCGTCGAGGGCGAAACGATGACATCCGAAAAACTCGCGGAAACGATCGAACACGTCGCTTTTTCGCATTCAAGCGTCACGTTTGTTATCGGAAGTTCCACGGGACTTGCCGACGGCGTCAAGAAAAAAGCCGACATCAGGCTTTCTTTTTCTCCGATGACATTTCCTCACCAAATGATGCGCGTGATCCTGCTCGAACAAATATATCGGGCGTTTACGATCAATAATAATATCAAATATCATAAATAAGTTTTGAAAGGGTTTTCCGAAAATGAAGGAGATAGACTATAAGACCAGCGGCGTATGCTCCCGCGCGGTCAAGGTGAAAATAGACGATAACGGCGTTATAACCGACTGCGCTTTTGACGGCGGCTGTAACGGCAACACTCAGGGCGTGTCGCGCCTTGTGATCGGCATGAACGCGGAGGAAGCGGTCAAAAGGCTTAAAGGGATCAATTGCAACGGAAAAGGGACTTCATGTCCCGACCAGCTTGCAAAAGCGATCGAACAGAGCCTGAAATCCTGATCGGTCAAAATACGAATAAATTCAGACGGAGGCGTTATTATGAATTACCGCGAGAATTACGAAAAATGGCTGAACAGCAAAGAAGTCGATGAAAAAACAAAGGAAGAACTGAAATCCGTTACCGACGAAAAAGAGATCGAGGACAGATTTTGTTCGATGCTCGGTTTCGGAACCGCGGGACTGCGCGGGATCCTCGGCGCGGGCTTGAACAGGATGAATGTTTATACCGTCAGATATGCGACGCAGGGGCTTGCGAAACTCATCAAAGACGAGGGGGCGGAAGCCTGCGAAAAGGGCGTAGCCGTCGCTTGCGACAGCCGTCACATGAGCCGGGAGTTTTCCGAAGAAGTCTGCTCCGTCCTCGCCGCGAACGGGATAAAGACATTCCTTTTTGACGGACCGCGTCCCACGCCCGAAATGTCTTTTGCAATCAGACAGCTCGGCTGTTCCGCAGGCGTCAATATAACGGCTTCGCACAATCCGAAAGAATATAACGGGTATAAGGCTTATTGGTCGGACGGGATCCAACTTTCTCCCGAACAGGCGAAGATCGTTTCCGACACGATCGGACAGATCGATATTTTCGACGATGTAAAAACCGTTCCGTTTGAAGATGCGAAAAAATATATAACCGTGCTCGGAGAAGATTTCGACGATATTTATCTCGGAAGAGTTCTGGAACAGAATATCGACCGCGACGCGATCGCCGAAAATGCGGATATGAAAATCGTTTACACTCCGCTTCACGGCGCGGGTCACAGGCTTGTTCCCGAAGCGCTGAGACGGGCAGGGTTCAGAAACGTTTTGCCCGTTGCCGCGCAGACAGTCCTCGACGGCGATTTCCCGACGGTCAAATCTCCAAATCCCGAAAACGCCGAGGCGCTTACGCTCGCCGTCGAATATGCGAAACAGATCGGAGCCGATCTTGTTATCGGAACTGATCCCGACTGCGACAGAGTGGGTATCGCAACGAGGAGATCGGACGGCGAATTTGTCCTTCTGAGCGGAAACCGCACGGGTGCCGTTCTGCTCGATTATGTCATAAACGCAAGACGAAGAAACGGAACGTTGCCTGCGAACGCGTGCGCGGTAAAGACCATCGTTACCTCCGAGATCGCGACGCGTATATGCAAAGCCAACGGCGTTGCGATAGAAAATGTTCTTACGGGATTCAAGTATATCGGCGAGAAACTCCAGCATTATATCGATTCGGGGGAACATACCTTCATTATGGGGTATGAGGAGAGTTACGGCTATCTGTTCGGGGATTACGCCAGAGATAAGGACGGAGTCGTCGCCTCTCTGATGATCGCCGAAGCCGCCGCATACTACAGAAGCCGCGGAATGACCGTTTATGACGCGCTCATGTCTGTTTTCGGGAGATACGGCTTCTCCGTGGAGAAAACCCTGAATCTTGTTATGTCGGGATTCGACGGTGCGGAAAAAATGAAAAAAATGATGGAAACTCTCCGCGCCGATCCTCCGAAGCAGATCGGCGGCGTCCGAGTTACCGAAATCAAGGACTATTCGGGCGGGCTCGACGGTCTTCCGAAGGCGAACGTTCTTTCCTATTCCCTTGAAGACGGCTCGACTCTGATCGTCCGTCCGTCGGGAACCGAACCGAAAGTGAAAGTTTATATCATGACCGACGGCAGGGATGAGGATGAAGCGAATGCAAAAGAAGTCTGTCTCGAAAACGGCTTCAAGGAAGCATATCCGTGCTGATTTACCGAACGAAACAGAATTGAATTTGAAGAGGATGTCGCCGAGATCGGATCCGGCGGCGTCCTTCTGTTTTTCCGATGTCTTTTCCGAAAGTTATTCCTGAGAATTTGTCGGGAATTTTTGTGGCTTAAATTTATATAAATAATAATTTTATTGACTAATCGGGAAAAGTATGTTATAATATATCCTGAATTATAATGGAAAACTGTATCATGCCGTCTTCGCAAAGGAGAAGAAAAAAAGTATGTGGCTTGCGGATAAATGGAAGGATTTCGAGGTCGTCGACTGTTCATGCGGCGAAAAACTCGAGCGGTGGGGAAAATATTTTCTTGTCAGACCCGATCCGCAGGTGATCTGGAAGACCGAAAAAAAAGCCCGCGAATGGAAAGATCCCGACGCTCTTTACAGGCGTTCTTCGAGCGGCGGAGGAAGTTGGCAGATAAATAAACTGCCGCCATCTTTTCAGATATGTTACGGTAAACTGAAATTTAATCTCAAACCCATGAATTTCAAGCATACGGGGCTTTTCCCCGAGCAAGCGGTCAATTGGGATTTCTCCGCAAAGGCGATCGGCGGGGCGGGACGCAAAATAAGCGTGCTGAACCTTTTTGCCTACACGGGCGCGGCGAGCATCGCCTGTTCCGCGTCGGGTGCCGACGTGTGCCACGTGGACGCGTCGAAAGGCATGGTTGCATGGGCAAAGGAAAACGCGCTCGCAAACGGGATAACAAATATCCGCTTCATCGTTGACGATTGCGTCAAATTCGTTGAAAGGGAGATCAGGAGAGGCAGACGTTACGACGTTGTCATCATGGATCCTCCGTCTTACGGCAGGGGACCCGGCGGCGAGATCTGGAAATTGGAAGACGAACTTTACGGGCTCCTGACGCTTTGCGTGAACGTTCTTTCGGACGATCCGCTGTTTTTCATGCTTAACAGTTATACGACGGGACTTTCCGCGGGCTGTATGCAGCATATGCTCGGCTGTACGGTCGGCGAAAAGTTCGGAGGCAGAGTCGAAGCCGACGAGATCGGACTTCCGGTCGGAAACGGCGGGCTGAATCTGCCCTGCGGATCGACCGCAATCTGGCACAGAGAGGAAATTCAAAGATAAAGTGGCGATAATCAAGACCGAACACCTGACTTTCCGTTATGAGAACACGGACAGGGACGTTATCCGAGATATGAATATAGAGATCGAGCAGGGCTCTTTCGTCGCCGTTCTCGGACACAACGGTTGCGGAAAATCAACGTTTGCATCGCACCTGAACGCGATACTTCTTCCGAGCGGCGGAAAAGTGTGGGTCGACGGTATGGATACGGCGGTTGAGACCGATGATTCTCTTAAAAATATCAGAAAGACCGTCGGAATGGTCTTTCAGAATCCCGACAACCAGATAGTTGCGACCGTCGTGGAGGAAGACGTTGCGTTTGCGCTCGAAAACCTCGGTGTGGAACCCAATGAAATGAGAAAAAGAGTTGACGAAACTCTTGAAAGCGTCGGTATGAGCGAATATGCCCACCATGCGACGCACCGCCTTTCGGGAGGGCAGAAGCAGAGGATAGCGATCGCCGGCGTCATTGTCATGCGTCCGAAGATTCTTGTCCTTGACGAGCCGACCGCGATGCTCGACCCGCAGGGGCGGAAAGACGTTATGCAAATAATCAAAAAACTTCATGAGGGGGGAACGACGGTCGTTCTCATCACTCATTTTATGGACGAGGCGGCGCAGGCTCAGCGCGTCGTTGTCATGAACGACGGACAGATTCTGATCGACGGCACTCCGCATTATGTTTTTGAAAATGCGGGGCTGCTGCGAAGCGTCGGACTCGACGTTCCTCAAAGCACGGATCTGATGTTTCTTCTCCGCCGTCACGGACTTCGCGTCCCCCTGTCCGTTCTGACCGAAGATGAATGCGTCAAAGTCCTGAGGGATGTTTTGGACGGAAAGTACGAGGTGCGGCAGGATGTCAGATAACGCGCTTATAAAAGCCGAGCATCTCACTCATGTGTATTCGCAGGGAACGCCTTTCGAGCATATTGCGCTGAACGATGTTTCGTTTGAGATAGAAAAGGGAGAGTTCATCGGAGTTATCGGTCATACGGGAAGCGGTAAGTCTACGCTTATGCAGCATTTGAACGGACTGATGAAGCCGACGGACGGAAAACTGTTTTTCAGGGGCGAGGACGTCTGGCAGAAGGGATATTCGCTGAAAAATCTCCGATTCAGCGTCGGCGTTGTTTTTCAGTATCCCGAATATCAGCTTTTTGAAGAGACCGTTCGTAAGGACGTTTCTTTCGGCCCGAAAAACATGGGACTGACCGAAGATGAGATCGAAAAACGCGTTGTTGACGCGATCAGATTCGTCGGTCTTGACGAAAGCATTCTCGAAAAGTCGCCGTTCGATCTTTCCGGCGGACAGAAACGCAGGGTTGCGATCGCGGGAATAATGGCGATGCGTCCCGAAGTCCTTGTTCTGGACGAACCGACGGCGGGTCTCGATCCTTACGGAAGGGATCAGCTTCTCGATGAGATACAGGGGTATCATGAAAGCACCGACGCGACCGTTCTTTTCGTTTCGCACAGGATGGAGGACATCGCGAGGAGCTGTTCCCGCATCATGGTTATGAACAACGCGCAACTTGCGATGTTCGACACCGTGGAAAAGGTCTTTGCGCGTTCGGAGGAACTCGTTTCCGTCGGACTTGATATTCCGCAGATAACGCGCGTCTTTCTTGATCTGAAAAAAAGCGGCTATGACATAGATGGCTCGGTGTTCACACCGGAACGCGCGGTCGATGAGATATTCAGATATTTGAACGAAAAAGGAAAACTCAATGATTAGGGATATGACGCTGGGGCAGTATTTCCCCGGCAACTCGGTGATACACAAGCTCGATCCGAGGATGAAGCTGATCCTCGTCGTCTTTTATATCGTTATCCTGTTCGTCATGAAAACGGCGCTCAGTTACGCGCTCGCGACGGCGGCGACGGTCGGGCTTATGGTTTTGTCAAAGATCCCGTTCAAGACTTATTTGAAGGGGCTTAAACCTCTTTTGATAATCGTCGTTTTTACGGGATTGATAAATCTGTTTTACGGCAAGGGCGATCCGCTCGTGCAATTTTGGATATTCAGAATAACAGCCGACGGCATCGTCAACGCGACGAAAATGATCCTCCGAATAGCGCTTCTCGTTATTTCGACGGCGATGCTGACTTATACGACGTCTCCCGTTCTGCTTACGGGAGGGCTTGAACGGTTGCTGTCTCCTTTGAGAGCGATAAAGGTGCCTGTTCATGAATTTTCCATGATGATAACCATCGCGCTTCGGTTTATTCCGACGCTGACGGAGGAAACCGACAAGATCATTTCCGCCCAGAAAGCGAGGGGTGCCGATTTTGAAAGCGGCAACCTGCTGAAAAGGGTCAAAGCCGTTATTCCGATCATCATTCCGCTCTTTATCTCGTCTTTCCGACGTGCCGACGAGCTGGCGATAGCGATGGAATGCCGTTGCTATAACGGCGACGGAAAAAACAGAACACGTCTGACGCAATACAGTTTCCGTTTTCGCGATTACGCGGCCTTTTTACTGCTTTGTCTGTTCCTTGCCGGGGTCATTGTTCTGAATAATTTCTCTTTTACCTGCGGGATGTTCGTGCTATGACCTGCTATATGATAAAACTCCGTTTTGACGGAACGAATTATGCGGGGTATCAGCGTCAGGCAAACGCGAATACCGTCGGAGAAGAAGTTCTGAAAGCACTGACGGCGTTTTTCGGCTCCGTCGAAGCGCTCAGCGGGTGTTCGAGAACGGACAGCGGCGTCCATGCTAACTGTTACTGCGCGTCGTTCCGCTCCGAAAAAAGAGCGGAGCCCGATCGCGTCGTAAGAGGTTTGAACGGGCTTCTTCCGAGGGATATTTCGGTCTTTGACTGTTGTGAAGTCCCCCCGGAATTTCATGCGAGATATTCGGTAAAGAGCAAGGAATATGTGTATTATATCCTGAATTCGCGTATCCGCGATCCGTTTTACGAAAAATACGCGCTCCTTTTTCCCTTGCCGCTTGATACGGAGGAACTGAACAGGGAATGCGAGGCTTTTGTCGGAACTCACGATTTTTCGGCATTCTGTGCCGCGGGAGCCTCCGTCGAGGATAAGAGGAGAACGGTCGAAAGCGCGCGTTTTGAAAGACAAGGTGACCTCGTTTCATTCCGCGTGCGGGGCGACGGATTTCTTTACAACATGGTGCGTATCATGGTCGGGACATGTCTCGATATCGCTGCGGGTAAAATCGAAAAAGGAAAAATAAAAGAGATAATAGACTCCGGGAACAGAAAGAACGCGGGGCATACGGCTCCCGCGCACGGGCTTTTCCTTGACAGTGTCATTTATTGAGGAAGAATTATGAACGAAGAAAAAAAGATAAAGACGCTCGTTTTTGCGAGACGTATCGTTCTTGTCGCGGTGATCGTTTACATCGCGGTGTTCTTCGTTTGGGAATTTTCATCGCTCAGCGTTGACGGTATACGGCGCTCGTTCTTTGACATAAAACAGGCGCTTTCGGGCGAGGTGTCTCCCGGCTCGGTCGTGTTCTCGGAAGACGAAAACGGCGTTTCCGAGGTTTATGCCGACGGCATTGTCCGCGTGACACAGACATCGGCGACCGTTTATTCAAAGGAAGGATACAGGTATTCTTCTTTTAAGATAAGTCTTGTTTCCCCCGCCGTAAGAACGGGGAAGAGTAAGTTTCTTCTCTTTGACAGAGGCGGCAGGAACGTCTATCTCTGCAACAGTTTCGGCGTCATAAGCCGTTATGAGTCGCAGGACAATGTTATCAATGCCGGGATCTCGGAATCGGGAAAAGTTTTTATCATCAAGGAGAAATACGGATACAAGGCCGAACTCGTGGTCTTTAACGGCGATCTTGACGAGAATGACTGTTTTATCTGGGATTCCGCGGAGGCGTATCTGACCGACGCCGTCTTTGCCGACAAAAACACTCTGACGGTCACGGGAATAGTTCCGACGTCGGATTCGTTCAACACCGTTGTTTACCGTATCGACGTCAAAAACGGAAAGAAGTTGTCTTCCTTCGTTTTTGAGGATCAGACGGCTGTTTCTGTCTTCTCGCGGGGTGCGGGCGATGCAACGGTTCTGACAACTTCATCCGTTATCCGCGTCGGCGAGGATGACACGCGCGCCGTTTATTCCTTTGACGGGCTCGGCGTCGATGTGTTCGATCAGAACGGCAGATATATCGTTCTCGCTTGTGTCGCAAGGGTTTCGACGCAGACGGATGAGATAGTTTTCATTGACGCGGACGGCAATGTCAGGTTCACGAAGGAATTTGTCGGCGTTCGGGATGTTGCCGCGGTCGGAGACGAGTGTTACGTCCTCGCGGACGGAACGGTATATGCGTTCGATATTTACGGGAACGAGAAATCGAAAACGGACGTTCCCGACGCGTACGGAATACGCGCGGATAATTCAGCGGTTTTCTGCGTAAGCGCGGAAAAAGCGGTTTGTATCGGTTAAAAAGTCAGTTACAGAGCAGGTGTCGGAGATCCGTTTCCGTCAACCGCACAGAAGGAGACAAGTTTTATGGATGTTGCAATCAGCGTATGTATCGACCTTGCATTGGTCGCGGTGATCGCGGTATTTGTCGCGATAGGTGTCCGAAAAGGGCTTTTGAGATCTGTTATCGGAATAGTCGGGTGCATTATTGCGGTCATCGTTGCGATCTCTTTTTCTTCCCGGGTGGGGGACAAGATCGACGAGAAATATGTCGGAGAGCCGGTCAGAAAATGGGTTGTAAATCAACTGACATCCGATCCCGGCGATGTCGAGTCTTCCGAAGAAGAGATCGATTTTGACGGCTTATTTGAAGACAGTCCGAGCTTTTTCGTGGATTTCTGCAAATATGTCAACGTCGGAGCGGATAAGCTGAAGGAAATATATGATTCGTATCTTTCCGAGAGCGTCGAAGTGGCAAAAGAACAGGTCGTTGACGCTATGGCGAAACCGCTGTCATCTTCTTTGAGCCGCGTTATTGCCTTTGCGATCCTTTTTGTCGGGACCTGGATCGTTATCGGGCTCATTTGGCTCGTTCTGACATTTATTCTTCATGTCCCGGTCATCAGACAGTTTGACAAACTCGGAGGCGGTCTTCTCGGACTTGTGCGGGGCGTTCTTATCGCGCTCATCCTTTCCGCCGTTATGAGTTCTCTTTCGCCGTATGTACTGAAAGACAGGACATTTGCTGAAAAGGACGCGATATACAACAGAACGGTCGTTTATAAAGTCCTGTGTAAGGTCAATCCGTTTACACGGGCCATTGACTGAAAGAACGGTTTATGAGAGAAAGAAATAAAAAAGAAAGAAGTTTTACCGTTCCGAATATACTGTCCTGCATAAGGCTCGCGCTCGTCGCGGTCTTCTGCCTGACATATTTTCTTGCGGATAATCGCATGATTCCGTTTGCCGTTATGGTCGTTTCCGTCGTGACGGATTTCTTCGACGGGTTTATCGCGCGACATTTCGATATGTGCTCCGAACTCGGAAAAATACTTGACCCTGCCGCGGACAAGCTGCTTTCGGTCTCCGTTCTCATTTGTCTGACGGCGGACGGAAAGATCCCGTGGTGGATCGTTTCCGTGATACTGTTCAAAGAGATCTGTATGGTTATCGGAGGACTTCTTGTCTTCCGCCGCAAAGGAGCTCCGATAGGCTCAAAGTGGTACGGAAAAGTCGCGACGGCGGTGCTTTTCATCGGCTTTGCCGTGACGATGTTTTTCGATGCTTTCGGCTTGACGAACGACACGACGGATACCGTCGTTGTCGTGATACTTGCAACAGGAGCGGCTCTTACGCTTTTCGCGGGGATCTGCTACGCCGCATTTGTTGCTAAACTAAAAAAATCCCAACAGGGAGGTAGCTTTTGAGAATGGTAATGTGCTCACGCTGCAAAAAACGCGCAGCGGTCGTTTTTATAACGAAAATGGAGGGAAATGAGGCAAAGAACGAGGGTCTGTGCCTTAAATGTGCCAAAGAATTGAAGATCCCGAATGTCGATACGATGATGAACCAACTCGGGATAGATGAAGATGAACTTGAAAACATAACCGATCAGATGGAAGAGATTTTTTCGGATATCGAAGATGAAAACTTCTCTCCGGGCGGCGCTCCGAGCAAGGAACTCTTCGACAGGATAATGAATACCATCCAAGCCGAGCAGAACGAGGGGATCAGCGACAAGAATCCTTCATCCGACGAGCCCGATAAGAAAGCAAAAAAGCAGGGCAAAGCGGAAAAAGAAGCGCCGAAACTGAAATTTCTTAATTCCTATTGCGAAAACCTGACCCGAAAGGCGAAGGAGGGCAAACTCGACCGTGTCGTCGGCAGGGACAACGAAATGCTTCGCGTTTTGCAGATACTGAACCGCAGAACGAAAAACAATCCCTGTCTTATCGGCGAGCCCGGCGTCGGAAAGACGGCGATCGCCGAGGGCATTGCGCAAAAGATCGCGGACGGAAACGTTCCCGCGAAACTTGCGGATAAAGAAGTCTATCTTCTCGATCTGACGGCGCTTGTAGCCGGAACCCAGTTCAGAGGTCAGTTTGAAAGCCGCGTGAAAGGACTTCTCGAAGAGGTCAAACGCGTCGGCAACGTGATCCTTGTCATAGACGAGGTTCACACTCTTGTCGGCACGGGGGACGCGGAAGGAACGCAGAGCGCCGCAAATATGATGAAACCCGCTCTTTCGAGAGGCGAAGTTCAGGTCATCGGCGCAACTACGATGACCGAATACAGAAAATATATCGAAAAGGACGCCGCGCTCGAACGCCGTTTTCAGCCTGTTATCGTCAATGAGCCTTCCGTTGAGGAGACCGTTGAAATGCTGAAAGGGATAAAGGCGCATTACGAGCAGTTCCATAATATCAAAATTCCGATGCTGCTTGTCAGAAAAGCGGTCGATCTTTCCGAGAGATATGTCACGGACAGATTTCTTCCCGATAAAGCGATAGATCTGCTTGACGAAGCCTGCTCGAACGCGACGCTGAAAGATCCGAGATACAGCCGGCTTTTCAGCGAAAGAAAAGAACTTGCCAAAACTTCCTCCGAACTTGACGCTCTCGAAGCGAAAGAGGAAAGGGAGGAAGCGGATTATGCGAAGATAGCCGAACTCCGCGCTGCGGAGTGCAGACTCAAATCGTCGGTCGAGGAGACCGAAAACGATCTGAAGGACAAAGAGATAACGCTCGACGATATCGTGACGGTCATAGAACTGTGGACGGGTATACCGTCGACTTCGATCAAGGCGAGCGAGACCGAAAAACTCAGAGGACTTGAAGAGACTCTCAGAAAGCGCATCGTCGGTCAGGACAAAGCGATCAAGGCTGTCGCAGACGCCGTCAGAAGGGGCAGAGTCAGCCTTGTTCCCCGCAAGCGACCGATCTCATTTATCTTCACGGGGCCCACGGGAGTCGGAAAAACCGAACTTGTAAAAGTCCTTTCAAAAGAACTGTTTGATTCTCCCGAAACGCTTATACGCCTTGACATGAGCGAATTCATGGAGAAGCACTCGGTATCGAGGATCATCGGATCGCCTCCGGGGTATGTCGGTTACGACGAAGCGGGTCAGTTGACGGAAAAGATACGCCGCAAACCGTATTCCGTTATTCTTTTCGATGAGATCGAGAAAGCGCATCCCGATGTTCTCAATATCCTTTTGCAGGTTCTCGATGACGGAAAGATTACCGATGCGCACGGCAGAGTCGTTTCGTTTGAGCATACGATAATCGTCATGACTTCAAATGCGGGTTCCAATCTCAAAGGCAGCGGAACGGCGGGCTTCAATAAGAGCGTTTCGCTCATGACCGAGGAAAAATCGAAAAAAGCGCTCGGAGAGTTTCTCCGCCCGGAATTTCTGAACAGGGTAGACGAGATCATAACCTTCGATCCGCTTCCCCGCGAACTGTTCGGAGATATTGTCCGTATCTTTCTTTCGGATCTCGCGGACGGTCTTCGCGAAAGGGAGATCGGTTTTGAATGCAGTGACGCCGCCGTTGAAAAACTCGCGGATCTTTCGTACAGTTCAGAATACGGAGCTCGAAATGTCCGCAGGGTCGTTCAGCGCGAGATCGAGGACAAAGTTGTTACCGATATGTGTGACAGCGATATGATCCCGAAAAAAGTCTCGGTCAACGTGAAAGACGGCGAATTGAGCATTGTTGCGGAATAACACGAAATATATGCGCTGCGACGGGATCCGCCGCAGCGCCGACTATATTTCACCGATGCCGTCATATACTTCTCCGAGGGAAAATGCGCCGAAAGTTTTTCCGATGCAACTTCTCTCGATTTTCAGAGAGACTCCGAGAAGCGGAGAAAGGCTTTCTTCCAGCCTCTTTTTTTCCGTAAGCGCTCCGCAGTACGTTCCGGATTTTATGCAGACGGTGAGGTTTTTGCCGTTCTCCGAGTAAGCGGTCAGCGGTCGGAACATATCGTCTCCGAACGCTATGCGCGGGATATTTTCGCCTCTCATCTGCGCGCGGAGAAGAAATCGTCTTTCCGTCCGTTCCGCACACCCCGCATCGGTTGCGTTGATGATATTTCCGTATTTGATCTCAAACCCTCGGTCTGTCGTCGCAATGCCGTCAAACACGGAGACTATCCGAGTTTTTTCAAAAACGCAAGCGCCCGAAAGACGGCAGCGCTCCGCAAGATTTTTGCAGAAACGGACAGCGGGTAGACAAAGACAACCGTTTTCCGTAAATATTCCGTCCGGGACGCTTTGGCGGAAATCCGTCAGATCCTCGCCGCAGACAGATCGGGTTCCTTTCGGGAGTGCCGGCAGCTTTCCCGAGAAAAAATAAAACGGAAGCAGAGAACATTTTATTCCGCCGGCTTCGGAGGCGAGTTCCGTAATATTTTTGACGGCAGATGCGTATCTTGACATCGCGTCGGACTTTTTGAAGTTCGGAACGATGACGCCCGGAACAAAAGATGTTCTGCCCGAACCGATAAAAAATCTTTCGGCAAGTACGACGCGAAGTCCTTTTTGTCTCGCGCGATACGCCGTTATAACGCCTTTCAATCCGCCGCCGACAACGAGAACGTCGGTCTTGATGTCGTTTTCGATCTGCGGAAAACGGAGACGGTAATCGTATTTTTCAAGAAAACCTTTCATATCCGAAGTCTTGACTTCACGGTAAAAATTATTCAGTCGGGAAGATAGATGAAATATATAATCGTTTTTTGCATAAAGATGCTTCCGTTTCTTGTCATCGCCGGAACGGGCGCCGTCCTGTACCGACGGCATAAAAAGCGAAGGCTCGCAAAAAAGAATATCAAAACGTATTTCGGCAGAGATGTCGCCGTCGTTATTTTCGCGATGATCGTCGCGGGTATAGTGTCGCAGACGCTGTTTCCGGAAATAAAACTGAGCGGCGGCGGGATCGAATTTGTTTTTGCCGATTACGGAGAGATAAACCTTGAACCCTTCCGAGTGTTCAAACTCGTTCGCGCCGATTACAGAAGCGGACATAACTACTCTCTGTGGATCAATCTGCTCGGAAACATAGGACTTTTTCTTCCGGTCGGATTTCTCGCCTCTCTTCTGACGGGCAAGGTTTGGAAGGGTATCATGTTTACATTCTTTTTCTCGCTCTTTATAGAAAGCGCGCAGTATTTTGTCGGGCGCAGTACCGATATAGACGATCTGTTACTGAATACTTTCGGCGGTATTCTCGGTGCTCTCGTCTTTCTCATAATCCGCCGAACATCGTTTGCGCGAAAAATAACGGAGAGCAGATAGTTTTTAATCGCAAAACGCCCCCGAAGACGGTTTCTTCGGGGGCGAAATTTTATCGGACGCAGTATCGGAAAAATCCGACGGCGTCAGTTTTTGATTTTTCGGCGGGAGACGAGGTGCATCGTCAGCCCTATCGCAAATCCGACCGCCGCGGGACAGAGCCATCCGAGACCGAGATCGGAAAACGGCAGGTATTTGCTTGTTATCTCTCGGATCACGGTGCTGTCTATGATAGTTACATTCGCATTGAGCGTCATAAACCCGTCGTATACGGCGGGAAGCAGCGTAAAGCCGATCGTCCACGCGTAAACACGCCTGTCGTGTCCGAAAAATTTCCCGAACAGGGCGAGAAGTATCAGAACGATCGCCAACGGATAAAGGAACATCAGAACAGGCAGGGAATAGGTGATTATACTGTTCAGCCCGAGGTTTGCGAAAAGGAATGAAACCGCGCTGAAAATTATCGCCCAGACACGGTAACTCGGTCCTTTTTTGAAAATTCCCGAGAATGTTTCCGCACAGCTTGTTATAAGCCCGACCGAGGTTTTCAGACACGCAAGAGTGACGGTTGCGGCGAGAACGAAAAGTCCCGCGTAACCGAGATAATGCTGTGCGATCTGCGCAAACGCTATTCCGCCGTTTTCGCTCGTTTCGAAAATTCCGCGGCTCTGCGCGCCGACAACGGCGACCGCAACGTATATGAGAGCCATCAGCAGACAACTGAATATCCCCGATCTGACCGTGTTCGACGCGATCGCTCCGGGTTCTTTGACTCCGAGCCCTGAGATGACACGAACGACGATTATGCCGAACGCAAGCCCCGCCAATGCGTCCATAGTGTTATATCCGTCAAGAAAGCCCGTGAAAAAGGGTTTTGAGACATAGTCTCCCTGCGGAGCGACATCGGAAACGGCGGCGGAAGGCGAAATGAGCGAGACTGCGACAAGAACCCCGAGGAAGAGCAGGAAACACGGATTAAGTATTTTCCCGACCACTGTCAGAATTTTTCCGGGGAAAAGCGAAAAGATCAGTGCCGCCGCGAAAAATGCAAGTGTAAACAAAAACAGATAAAGGCGTTCGCGACCGTTGTTCGGCAGGATCTGTTCCAGCCCGACCGTAAACGACGTTGTCGCACAGCGGGGGATCGCAAAAAACGGACCGATAGTCAGATAGAGAAGACATGTGAAGAACAGACCGTAAGGCTTGCCCGCTTTACTGCTCAGGTCGAACAATCCCGTGCTTCGGCTGATACCGAGCGCGGCGACGCCGAGCAACGGAAGTCCGACTCCCGTGACAAGAAATCCCAACACGGACACCCACACGTTTGCTCCCGCCATCTGCCCCATGTGGATCGGAAAAATCAGGTTTCCCGCCCCGAAGAACAGCCCGAACAACATGCTCGCGACATAAACATATTCTTTGAAACTCAGTTTTTTCTTCATTATTCTGATCCTTTTTTCGCTTTCGCGTTTTTTGTTATTATAAATTATATCATATTCTTACTGTTTTTTCAACTATTTGATTATATTTTTTTATATTTATATTTTATTTTGACATGTTTATGCAACAAAAACAGTGCGTCAAACGTGAAAACCGAAAAACCGACCCCGAAATTCATGTCGAGGTCGGTATCCGCATTAAACGGCAAATATTAAAAATTATAAAGAAAACTCAGTCTTCCCATGGGAACGGATTTTCCGCTGACGTAATAATCGTTTATGTCCCTGAAATTTTCAACGCTGTCGGACACCTTGAAATAGATCGATTTACAGTTTCCGTCGGCGCCTATATCAGCGCGGGGGATCGCAACATACATTCTGTTTGCATCAATGCGGACATTCGTTTTTCGGTATGAAACCGTATTGCCGGACATGTTGAGAGCGTCGAAAGAGCCGACACAGCGTCTGTTCACGACGTGCGAATACGTTTCCCAACCGCATCTGTGAGGCTTTCCCGCGCCGATAAAAAGATTCATCCATGACGGGTTCTTTCTTTCCGTAACGGGATCTTCCGTTGTGATACGGAAATACAGAAAATCCGCATCATGCGCGACCTTGATTTCTGTTATATTGTTTTCTGCGGGAGCCTGTTTATAAACTATTTCGGGATCCTGAGACGCAAAATCCCTGCCGTAAGTTTTATCGGAAATGGGAAGGTACTGCGCGGTCACTCCGTCCCACTGTGAGTCGTCGCCGTAAATATCTATCGTTTTTTCGCAACCCTTTTCCTCGTTCTCGGTCTGCCCCTTGAAGCGTCTGACATTCCTGATTAATTGCAGATAAAAAGCGTCTTCGTATCCGCCTTTCATCGGCTCAATATCCCTTGAATACTCTTCATTGAAGCAGTCAACGAAGATTATATCGCCGCCGAGGTTGATCTTCTGCGCGCCCCACTCGTTCCAGCCCGTGACAAACACGTTATTGACGGTCGGATCGGAAAGAGCGGTGTCCCATTGCGCCTGAAAGTTCTGTCCCAGACGGTAGCAGTCGTGGTTTTCGTTCCCTTTGTGATCATATCCTCTTCCCCAGTTTCCTTCGCATTGGAAGAAAGTTCCTTTGCTGTGCTGGGCGACTGAAACGGACATGAAGCCGTTATGGTTCGGCTGAGGCCAGCACCATTCCATCCACGGGAAGCCGTCGGAATAGATCTTCTCGTTCGGCCATTGGCTTTTTCTGACGTCGAAACGGTCAAGTATCTCCTGTTCGAGCCTGTCATCGTTTTCGTCAAGACGGGCTATGACGACAGGTTTTCCGTTCGGCGCGTACCATGCGTCCGGAAAAAGGTTCTTTTTCTCGTAAAAAGCCGCGTACAGCGTTCTGACGGTAGAAACAGACGAAGAATTTGTATAAGCGCAGATCTTCGGCGGGTTCTTTCCTTCTTTTTGAAGTCTGTCTATATTCTGCAAAAGTTTCATGTAAACTTCGGGATAGATAATCGCATTCGTGCAGTCGCAGGCAATGTAGTCAATTCCCGCCGCAGTCAGCATTTCAAGATGTCTTTTGATAACAAAATCATCCTTGCAGTCATAATAACCGAGCAATGGTTCTCCCCAGAAATGGAAACCCCAGAACGGACTCTCATCGGGTCCCTTCATGCTCCAAAGAGTTTCGTCGGGAGTTCCGTCGAGCAACTTTTGAATATCGTGTATTTTGTTGCCCATATCGCCCAGCCAACAGAAATAGAATATACCCACTTCTTTGTCCGTCTTTTTTCCGTTCTGCGTCGGGACGTATCTGCCGTAAGCGTCCATTCCGCAAAGTTTGTCCGTGTACTTGCTCATTTTTCAGCCCTCACTGATGTCTATTCTGTAATGTTTGCCGCAATATTTGCAGTTGACGGAAACAAAGCCGTCTCCGTCGGCAATTTTTTTCAGTTCTTCTTCGTCTATCGCCGACAGCGCCGCGCGAACGCTTCTCCTCGTACATGTACAGCCGAATTTGAGAGGTGTTTCCGCAACTTTTCTGTATTTTTTGAATATGTCAAGACTGCTGTCCGTCAATTCGGTCGCCGTTATGAACGGATGTAGGTATTCCCATTCCCTGTCTGCGGCGTGACTGTATATCTCTTCCGCTTCGCATGTGATGGGGAACTGTTCGACCGAAAGACAGCAGTATGTGTCTCCGAATGTCAGAACCGCACAGCGCGCTTCGACCTGTTGGCTCGTTTTGTAATACTGCGCTATCGCGTCCTCTGTATCCGTCCCTTCGACTATGCTCGAATAGTCTCCCCGAACGGTCAGTTTCTGCGTTACTTCCAGGACAACTTCTCCGGATACCGATCTTTCGGCATTTTCGCACATACCGCGAACGCGTCCGTCGATCTCTGCGATCGCGACATAATTCTTTCCCGCGTCGGGAAATCTGAGTGTGACCGCGACCGATGCGTTGTCCTCTTTTCTGTCCGCAGTCAGGCATTGTGCGATCGCCGCCGCCTGTCCGAGCCTTGAAGCGTCTTCTTCGGAAAGGGCATGGGCTTTCTGCATTTGCCGCACCGCGTCATTCAGAAACACGATATGTATGCGCGCCCCTTCGCATGTGTATTTTAACAGTTTTTCTTTCATTTCTCTTTCTTTCGGGCACAGAAGATCACGCGTTCTTTACGCTTGATTTTGCCTCCGTAAACAAACCCCGCCTCTTTAAGTGCTTCCTTCACGGTCTCTTCGGTGTAATATCTTTCTTCGACAGCGTCTTCAAACTTCGCGTATCCGTTTTCGGATCTTATAAAAGCCGTCAGATCATACCACGCGGTCTGTCCGTCAAACTGCCCCCGAACGATCAGCATATCGCCGTCTTTTTCGCTGATATTCGGCAGAGTCGAGAGTTCAAAAGCGTCTCTCGTCTTAAAATCGAAAATAAAACTTCCGCCGGGCTCGGTGAAATTGTACAGCCTTTTGAAAAAAGCCTTCAATCCGCGCAGAGAAAGTATATGATTGACCGTGTCGAGCGTGCAGAAAACGATATCGTACGCGCCGTACATATCTATCCGTTCAAGATCCTGACATACGAGGTGCGCGCGCTTGCCGTTCTTTTCAAATCGTTCGCGCGCCCCTTCCAGCATCCTTTCGGAGACGTCAACTCCCGTGCAGTCGTAGCCCCTTTGCGTCAGTATCTCCATAAGAACGCCCGTTCCGCAGCCGCAGTCGAGAACGAGCCCCGTTTCTCTCGGATGAAAGCGGCGAAAGACCGTGTTCAGATATTTTTCATAGTCGAAGCCGTCGTTGAACCTGTCATAGACTTCGCTGATGGTGTCGTATTGCATGTTACGCCTTATTTCCGTCTTCCCGACGCCGTGCGTCTGTTGTTGTCAGTCCTTCTGAGGCTCTCTGTCCCGTCTCTCTCCGAAACGCCGTCTTCGCCCCGTGCTTCGCGTCTTCTGAGTTCTCTTCTCTTTTTTCTGCGTTTGTTGTTTGCAATAACGCTGTATACGGCGAGAATAATAATTCCCGCTATGATGACAAGTATGATTATTCCGAGAACTTTAAGTACAGTCAAAACGATGCTTCCGAAAGAGTTCTTTGACTCTTCGGTCAATTCATCGCCTGTCGAAACAGGCTCCGGAGTTGCGAGAATATCGGTCGATGCCTGTAAATACGAGGTTGCAAGGGGACTGAACATCAGATCGGAGTTTGCGGATACGGTAACAGACTGATTTGTCGCCTCCGCCGTAAAACTTTCCGGTACGGTGTCTGTGATGATAAGACTTTCTCTGGGAACATCTTTATGCAGAAGTACGGTGATCGCGCCGGGCAGGGTCAGGGTAGCCCTCGCGATTATCTGCGTCCCGTCTTCCGAGATGACATCAACGGTTTTTGACTTTATGTCGTCCTGTGTCAGCGTCGTATATTCGAAGTTCGAAAAAACGTAATCGAAAAGCGTTCTCGTATCCGTAAAGCGGCCTTCGCCCGTCGGACAGTTAAGAACAATGCATATAAGTTCTCTTTCACCGTTGAGCGCGGATGTCGCCGCAGTATACTTTGCTGTCTTCGAATAGCCGACGATCCCCCCCGTCGCATATTCATAATACTCGTTCTTTTTGAGCAGATTGTGCGAAGTCGAAAGTTCCCTCGCGGCGCTTTTGTTGGTTTCGGGAACAGTGTAGGTGGTCTGCTTGATGATTTGTTTGAAATACGCGTTTTTCATTGCGTATCTCATTATCAGAGCCATGTCGTACGCGGTCGTGACATTATTCTGCCCTGAATCGGACGTCAGTCCGCTCGCGTTGAAAAAGGATGTGTTTTCGCATCCGATCGCCGCCGCTTTTTCATTCATTTTTTTGACGAAAGACTCGATCGATCCTCCGACCGCTTCCGCGAGGACGTTCGCGGCGTCGTTTGCCGATTGAATCAATGCCGCGTACAGCAGCGCCTCAACGGTGATCTTCTCACCTTCGACAAGCGAAATATTCATCGTGTCTCTCGGCACGACCGCGCTGTTGATCGCCGAATCGTTGACAGTTACTTCTTTTTGCAGGTCGAGTTCTTCGAGCGCGATCGCCGCGGTCATGATTTTTGTGAGATTTGCCGGGATCTCCGCTTTTTCGTGGTTTTTTGCGTATAAGATCTGTCCGGTGGTTGCGTCGGTGACAATAAAAGCCTCCGCTTCGATCTTTTCGTCGAGTTCCGCATTTGCATAAGACGCAAACGGGATCACGGCTGAAAAAACAAAGACTGCCGTGAGAATAAAAATCAATATTTTCTTTATTCCGTTCATAGTTGTGCCTCCGTTCAGATTTCCGTTTCGGATCGGCAGTTCTCCCGACCCGTTTCGCAGTCCGGGACATATATTATGATTATACTACAAATATCCGATGTTGTCAAGGTTAAATACACTTTGAAAAGCCTCGGAAAATGTTCATCCGTCCGTAAAAAACGGACATGGAAACAAGTGAACGGGTACGACGGTAACGGACAACAGAAAAAATACGCGGTTGCGGGATCGTGAGGTAATATACAGCTCCGAACAGTTCAGCACAAAATGCTCCAACGCAGAAAAAACCGAATATAAAGCAACAAACCGACTCCGCCGAAAACGAAGTCAGTTTGTTATTAAGTCTGATATTTGTTACCGCCCGTCAGGGACTGCCCCGCATGCTTCGGACAGCGCAAACAGCCCTTCAACGGTACGGATCGCGTTTATCGCTTGCGATAATGTCGGAGATCAGCCTTCATCGACAACGCGAACTCTTCTGTATCTCTCGAGTCCCGTTCCCGCGGGAATGAGTTTGCCTATGATGACATTCTCTTTCAAGCCGATAAGTTGGTCTTCCTTGCCCTTGATCGCCGCTTCCGTGAGGACTTTCGTCGTTTCCTGGAACGAAGCCGCGGAAAGGAAGGATTCCGTTGCGAGAGCGGACTTTGTGATACCGAGAAGTACGGGTGAAACGGTGATCGGAGTTACGTCCTTGCCCGCCGCCTTGTCTTCTTCGTATCTCTTCTCGTAGTCAAGAAGTTCGGCCTTGTCGATGATCGAATCCGCAAAGATCTCGTAAGAGCCCGGGTCGGTGACTCTGACCTTACGCATCATCTGACGGATGATGATCTCTATATGCTTGTCGTTGATGTCAACGCCCTGTCTGCGGTAAACCTTCTGTATCTCCGCGATGATATATTCCTGAACGGCGTGTTCGCCTTTGATCCTGAGAATATCCTGCGGATCGGAGGAACCGGAAGTCAACTCCTGACCCTTTTCGACAACGTCGCCCTCTTTGACTTTAAGACGCGCGCCGTAGGGGATAAGCACCTGACTTTCTTCTCCTGTCTCGGAATTTGTGATCGTCGCGTAGACAGCGTTCTTCACCTGACTGAAAGCGATCGTTCCGGAAATCTCCGCGAGGATCGCCATAACTTTCGGGTGACGGACTTCAAAGAGCTCCTGAACTCTGGGAAGACCCTGTGTTATGTCACCGCCGCCGCTTGCGACACCGCCGGTGTGGAATGTTCTCATCGTCAGCTGCGTACCGGGCTCACCTATCGACTGAGCCGCGATGATTCCGACGGATTCGCCGACATTTACGGTCTCGGACGTGGCAAGGTTTTCACCGTAGCATCTCGCGCAGACACCGTGTTTGCAGCGGCATCCGAGAACCGAACGCACCTGAACCCTCTTGATGCCCGCGGCGGAAATTCTCTTCGCGTCCGCTTCGGTCATCGGTTTTTCGCAGTCTTTTGCGACGATGACTTCGCCCGTCGAAGGATCGACAATGTCGTCAACCGGGAATCTGCCGAGAAGTCTGGACTCAAACGACTCGATCTTCTCGTCGCCTTCGCTGATCTCGGAAACCCAAACGCCGGTCGTCGCTCCGCAGTCGTCGTCTCTGATGATGACATCCTGCGAAACATCGACAAGTCTTCTTGTGAGGTAGCCGGAGTCGGCGGTACGAAGCGCCGTGTCCGCCTGTCCTTTACGCGCACCTCTCGAGGATATGAAATATTCAAGAACGGTAAGTCCTTCACGGAAGTTCGCTCTGATGGGAACTTCGATTGCTTTACCTGCCGTGTTCGCCATAAGTCCGCGCATACCGCAAAGCTGACGGATCTGGTCGATCGATCCGCGCGCGCCCGATACAGCCATCATGTTGATCGGGTTCTTTTCGCTCAGGTTTTCCTGAAGTTTTTTTGTTACGGCAGATGTCGTGCTGTCCCAAACGGAAACTATCTGGCTGTATTTCTCCTCGTCGGAGATCATGCCTCTCTTGTAAAGTTTCTCGACTTTTGCGACTTTCTGTTCGGACTCGGCAATGATGCTCTGTTTCTCGGGCGGAACGATCATGTCCGATACGGATATGGTGATAGCCGCCTGCGTCGAATACTTATAGCCCTGAGCCTTGATCGCGTCAAGGACTTCGGATGTTCTGGTTATACCGTGAACGCGGATGGACCTGTCAATGATCTTTCCGAGTGTCTTTTTCGTTACGACGAACTTGATCTCGGGATCGAACATGCGTTCGGGGTCGTTCCTGTCAACAAATCCGAGATCCTGAGGAATGGGGTTGTTGAAGATCAGAAGTCCGACTGTGGTCAGAACATTCTTTATCTTCTTCTCTCCGTCAAAGGTCTTTTCCATGCGGATCATGACCGGAGCGTGTATCCCGATCGCTCCCGCGTCGTAAGCGACCATCGCTTCATCGACGTTTCTGAACGATTTTCCTCTCTTGACGGGTTCGCCGTTTTCGTCGAGTTTAACGCGGAGCGAATCGTCCTTGTCTTTCTCGACAGCCCATGCTCCCGCTTCGTCGTCGCGGACGATCGTCAGATAGAACGATCCGAGGATCATGTCCTGAGTCGGAACTGCGACGGGCTTTCCGTCCTGAGGACGGAGAAGGTTATTTGCGGAAAGCATGAGGAATCTTGCCTCTGCCTGCGCTTCCGCTGAAAGGGGAACGTGAACCGCCATCTGGTCTCCGTCGAAGTCCGCGTTGAACGCGGTACAAACGAGCGGATGCAGTTTCAACGCTCTGCCTTCGACAAGAACGGGCTCGAACGCCTGGATTCCGAGACGGTGAAGCGTCGGCGCACGGTTGAGCATTACCGGATATTCCTTGATAACGCTTTCAAGCGCGTCCCAAACGCAATCTTCCGCTCTTTCAACGGCTTTCTTCGCGCTCTTGATGTTCAGATTTTTGTCGAGGTCTGTCAGTCTCTTCATAACGAAGGGCTTGAAAAGTTCAAGCGCCATTTCTTTCGGAAGACCGCACTGATAAATTTTCAGCTCGGGACCTACGACGATAACGGAACGTCCCGAATAATCGACACGTTTTCCGAGCAGGTTCTGTCTGAAACGTCCCTGCTTGCCTTTCAGAACGTCGGAAAGCGATTTCAGCGCTCTGTTGTTCGGACCGCTGACGGGCTTTCCTCTTCTGCCGTTATCGATGAGAGAATCGACCGCTTCCTGAAGCATTCTCTTCTCGTTGCGGACGATGATCTCGGGCGCGTGAAGGTCGAGAAGTTTTTTCAGACGGTTATTTCTGTTTATTACTCTTCTGTAAAGATCGTTGAGGTCGGATGTCGCAAATCTTCCGCCGTCGAGCTGAACCATCGGGCGTATATCCGGCGGGATTACCGGGATAACGTCGAGGATCATCCATTCGGGTCTGTTGCCCGAAAGACGGAAAGATTCAACGACTTCAAGCCTTTTCAGAAGTTTGATCCTCTTCTGTCCGACGGATTCCTCAAGTTCTTTTTTCAGAGATGCGGAAAGTTCTTCGAGATCGATCTCTTTGAGCAGTTTTTTGACCGCTTCCGCGCCCATTTCGGCTTTGAACTCATCGCCGTAGCGCTCTTTCATCTCAACATATTCTTTTTCGGAAAGAGTCTGCTTCTTTTGCAGTTCGGACGCGGGGATAGCGGGGCTCGTTTCCGTTACGAGATATTTTCCGAAATAAAGAACCGTTTCAAGCTGACGCGGCTGGATGTCGAGCATCTGTCCGAGTCTGGAAGGAATTCCCTTGAAGTACCAGATATGGGAAACGGGAGCGGCAAGCTCGATGTGTCCCATTCTCTCTCTTCTGACCTTCGCTTTTGTTATCTCGACTCCGCAGCGTTCGCAGACCTTGCCCTTATAACGGAATCTCTTATACTTTCCGCAGTGGCATTCCCAGTCCTTCATGGGACCGAAGATACGCTCGCAGAAAAGACCGTCTTTTTCCGGTTTGAGAGTTCTGTAATTTATCGTTTCAGGCTTCTTGACCTCACCGTGAGACCAGGAACGGATCTTTTCGGGGGAAGCGAGACCTATTTTGATAGATTCGAAAACGTTGTCCTTTTCGATCTCTTTTTCGGCGGAACGGAGAGCGTCTTCGTAAAGGTTCTGTTCTTCAACGCCGTTTTCTGCGATGTTCATTTCATCTGTCATTATTATCCGTCACCCTCCTTTATTATAAACCGAACGTATCGTCGTCCGAATTCTCGGATGCGATCTCGTCGTCGAGGAAATCGGACGCGTCGAGGTCTTCGGTGAAGAAACCGTCGTCGTCGATCTCGGTCATGTATTCGTCTTCATCGCCCATTGCCTCAGAAATTTCCTTCTTATCGTCGCGGATGGATCTGAAATCGTCCGGATCGTCTTCAAGCGAAGTGGAAATGTCGATCTCCTGCTTCTGCTTGTCGAGAACCTTGACATCGAGCCCGAGGGATTGCAGTTCTTTTACAAGAACCTTGAAGGATTCCGGAACGCCCGCCTTCGGAACGTTCTTGCCCTTGACGATCGCTTCAAACGTCTTGACACGGCCGATTATATCGTCCGATTTTACTGTAAGCATTTCCTGAAGAGTATAAGCCGCGCCGTACGCTTCGAGCGCCCAAACTTCCATTTCTCCGAAACGCTGACCGCCGAACTGGGCTTTACCGCCAAGGGGCTGCTGCGTAACGAGCGAGTAGGGACCTGTCGAACGCGCGTGGATCTTATCGTCAACGAGGTGGTGCAGTTTGAGGAAGTACATATATCCGACGGTAACGGGATTGTCGAAACGCTGACCCGTTCTTCCGTCGCGGAGCGTTACCTTGCCGTCAATGATCTTGACTTTCTTCTCCGCAACGAGCCTGTCGAACTCCTCTTTGTTTTCGCCGATCCACTCTTTGTCTATCCTTTGAAGGTCTTTTCCGCCCTTCTCCGTGTCAACTTCAATGAATACGGCTTTGTTTTCTATTTCCTCGCAGGGATATATATCTCTTGTGATCTTTGCAAATTCAAGCGCTTTCGAGATCTCGGTCTCCTTTGCGCCGTCGAAAACCGGAGTCATGATCTTCCATCCGAGTTCCGCCGCGGCTCTTCCGAGATGGACTTCAAGCACCTGACCGATGTTCATTCGGGAAGGAACGCCGAGCGGGTTAAGCACGATGTCGAGCGGTCTTCCGTCTTCAAGGAAAGGCATATCCTCCTGCGGAAGAATTCTCGAAATAACGCCCTTGTTACCGTGACGTCCTGCCATTTTGTCTCCGACGGAAATTCTTCTTCTCTGCGCGAGATAAACGCGGACGATCTTGTTCGTCGAGGGAGAAAGCTCGTTTGAGTTCTCTCTTGTGAAGACCTTGACATCGACAACTATACCGCTCTCTCCGTGAGGAACTTTGAGCGATGTGTCGCGGACTTCTCTGGACTTTTCTCCGAATATCGCGCGGAGAAGTCTTTCTTCCGCGGTCTGTTCGGTGTCGCCTTTCGGCGAAACTCTTCCGACGAGAATGTCTCCGCTGTGAACCTCCGCTCCGATGCGGATAACGCCGCTTTCGTCGAGGTTCGCGAGAAGATCTTTTCCGACGCCCGGAATGTCGCTCGTGATCTCTTCGGGTCCGAGTTTCGTCTCTTTCGCGTCGATCTCGTATTCTTCTATATGAATGGAAGTGTATTTATCCTGCTTTACGAGGTTTTCGTTCAGAAGAACGGCGTCCTCGTAGTTGTAACCTTCCCATGTCATGAAGCCGATAAGCATGTTCTTTCCGAGGGAAAGTTCACCGTGATCGGTGGACGGTCCGTCGGCGATGACCTGTCCCGCTTCGACTCTCTGATCCTTCTTGACGATGACATGCTGGTTGATACAGGTCGCCTGGTTGGAACGGAGGAACTTGACCGTCTGGTATCTGTCAAGAACGCCCTCGTCGTTTCTGATAAGGATCTCTTTTGCGTCAACCTTTTCAACAACGCCGCCGTTCTTCGCAAGAATGCAGACGCCCGAATCGGTTCCGGTGCGGTATTCCATACCTGTTCCGACGATGGGTGCTTCCGTCTTTATGAGGGGAACAGCCTGACGCTGCATGTTCGAGCCCATGAGGGCGCGGATCGCGTCGTCGTTTTCAAGGAAGGGAATGAGAGACGTTGCGACGGAAACGACCATGCGCGGAGATACGTCGATATAGTCAACGTTCGTTCTCTCGGTCTCCATGATCTCGTCTCTGTAACGGACGGCAACTCTCTCGTTTTTCAGGCACCCTTTTTCGTCGAGCGGTTCGTTCGCCTGAGCGACTACATAGGAGTCCTCTACGTCGGCGGTCATATACTCGACTTCGTCCGTGACGAAACATTCGATCTCGCCGTTTTCGTTTTTCCTCTTTTCAACTCTGCGGTAAGGCGCTTCTATGAACCCGTAAACGTTCATGCGCGCATAACTCGAAAGATAAGAGATAAGACCGATGTTGGGACCTTCGGGGGTCTCGATCGGACACATTCTTCCGTAGTGCGTATAGTGAACGTCGCGGACCTCGAAGCTTGCGCGGTCTCTCGTAAGACCGCCGGGACCGAGGGCGGAAAGTCTTCTCTTGTGGGTGATCGCCGCCAGCGGGTTCGTCTGATCCATGAACTGCGAAAGGGGAGACGATCCGAAAAATTCTCTGATCGCCGCGCTGACGGGGCGCGTGTTCAGCAGATTTGTCGGGGTAAGCGTCTCGATATTCTGCATGTTCATGCGTTCTTTGATCGTTCTCTCCATTCGGCTGAAACCGATGCGGAACTGATTCTGGAGAAGTTCTCCGACGGAGCGTATACGGCGGTTTCCGAGGTGGTCGATGTCGTCCACCGTTCCGACGCCGTGGTTGAGTCCGAGGATATAGTTGATCGAAGCGAAGAGGTCTTCGTTGCAGATCGTCATCGGAATAAGTTCGGAAATCCTTGTTTTCGCCGTCGCAAGGATCTCTTCTTTCTTGGAACAGGAATCGAGTATCTCTCTGAGAACATCGAGCTTGACCCATTCCGTAACGCCGTTGTTTTCAAGTTCTTCGCGCGTGAACTCAAAGCCGTTACGCTTGCAGAATTCAAGCATATCGACCATTCCGTTCGAGAAAACGCGGATCTCTTTTTCGTCAACAACGATATAAACGTCGAAAACTCCGGCATTCTCTATCTCTTTTGCTTTTTCTCTCGTGATGACTTCTCCCGCATCGATGAGGATCTCTCCGCTGATGGGGTCGCATACGGGTCTGGACGCGGGACGGGAAACGATCCTGCCGCCGAGAGAAAGTTTCTTATTATATTTATAGCGTCCGACTCTCGTCAGATCGTACGTTCTCTCGTTGAAGAAAAGATTGTCGATGTGGGCAATCGCGCCGTCAACCGTTGCGGGTTCGCCGGGACGGAGTTTCATATAAAGCTCTTTGAGAGCCTGATTTCTCGGAGTTTCGGAAACGCCGAAATCTTTTTTCGTCGCGTATTCCTTTTCAAGCGTCGCAAGAACGCATTCGTCCTCGCCGAAAGTCTCTTTGATCTTCTCGTCGGTATCGATACCGAACGCTCTGATAAGAGTCGTGACGGGAAATTTCTTTCCTTTGTCGACTCTGACGAAAAGAACGTCGTTCGCGTCTTTTTCGTATTCGATCCACGGCCCGCGGTTGGGCATAACGGTTCCCGCGAAAAGTTTATTACCCGTTTTGTCGACTTCTCTGGTGAAGTACGCTCCGGGGGATCTGACAAGCTGGGAAACAACGACACGCTCCGCGCCGTTGATGATGAAAGTTCCCGTCTCCGTCATAAGGGGGAAGTCGCCGAAGAATACGACCTGTTCCTGTATTTCTCCGGTCTCTTTGTTCGTAAGACGGCATGTAATGCGGAGGGGAGCGGCATACGTCGCGTCTCTTTCTTTACATTCCGCTTCGGAATACTTGGGTTCCTTGTCGATCGCATAATCGATGTAATCGAGAACGATCGTTCCCGTGTGGTCGATTATGTTGGAAGAGTCTTTGAGAACATCTTTCATTCCCTCTTCCACGAACCATTTGTACGACCTGAGCTGAATGTCGATCAGGTTGGGGACTGCCTGGATCTGTCGGATCTTCGAGAAATCAACTCTCTGAAGCTGACCCGGCTTGAGATCCGTTGACCAGTGCGCGCCGACCTCTCTGGGATCGAGATTTGCTGTCATCGGTAAAATCAACTCCGTTCAAATTTATCTTATAACCGTAATTATTAAACGACTCAGAGTCCGCGAAGCCGCGGAGCAACGGGAAAATATTCATCGGCGATCGGTTTTTCCGTCTTGGCTCTTTTTCGCTTTCCGCTTTCGGAAAACGTTAAAAAAAAGTCATTGAAATCGCTGTCAAACAGCGTAAATTCACATAAAAACCGTTTTTAACATCGCAGATGTGCAAAAATTCCCATTTTCATTGTCATTAAGCGGGTTATTATACCATATATAAAAGCATGATGTCAAGAGTGTCAAGAGTAATTTTTTCTCACGATGATAAAATTTGTGAAAATACCACAAGAATTATAAAAGAATTACTTATTTTTTTCTCTTGCGTAAAAAATGAATTTTTTATGTCGGTGTTAACTTGCCGACTCTTATCCAAAAAAAATAAGGCAACTGTTGACAACCGAAGATTTTTGTTATATAATAAACAAAACAAATCGCGTGTTGCGCGTTTGAAGAAAAAAACGCGCGTTTCGCTTGTGAACCAGATCTTTTATTTTTCACGGAAGGTGCTTTATGAAACAGGGACAGGTTTGGGCATTGACGTTCTGTATCGTCTTATTCATAGTTTTGGGTATAGTTTTTCCCTTCATCATTCTTGCGGACAGAACTTGGGAATCAAAAATAAAACTCGTGTTTATCGGCTTCGGCGCGTTGCTTTTCGGTATCGCCGTCTGCATCCCGACTCTTCTTCCGAAGTTTAAGGAAATGAAAAGACGCCACGATATCAAAACCGGAAAGATCGTTCCCGGCGCAAAGAGATATCACAGAGTAAGAAGAAGACTCGTCGATCTCGACGATGTCAAAGACGATTATTTCGGCGAGGATGACGGAAAGGATATTCCGCCCCGTCCCGGTTCTGACAGCGCAAGCGCTTGGTAAACGTGCGTTTGACCGCGGATGATCCGCGGTCATGATCATGTCAACAAACTGCAAGCGGTGCGGTCGCGGGGATGCGCCGAAAGGTTCTCCCTGAGGAAAGTCCGAGCTCCCATGGGCAGGATAACGGATAACGTCCGCCGGAGGCAACTCCCGGGAAAGTGCAACAGAAAAGAACATCCGAACAATCGGTTAAGGTGAAAAGGCGAGGTAAGAGCTCACCGGGACGGCGGTAACGCCGCCCGTCAGTGTAAACCCTATCCGGAGCAATACCGCATATAAGACATATACGCCGCCCATCGTGTCTTGAAGGTAGCTGGAGGCGCGCGGTAACGCGCGTTCGAGATAGATGATCGCAGCGGAGGATAATCTCCGAACAGAACTCGGCTTATACGCTTGCAGTTATTTGAATAAAAACCGACAGACGCCGTCACGGCGTCTGTTTTTTGTCGGCGGAACCGTTGTTTGACATAAAAGGTCTTGACAAAAATAAGCAAATGCTGTATAATCAAATTACTAAATATATAAGTAAGGAGATTTTTGTCATGTTTCTGAAACCCGAGATCGAATTTGCCGAGACGGAAGATGTCATCACGGCTTCTCAGCCCGTTTCTCTTGCGAACGGCGGAGAAAACACGGAAGGCGAATGGCAGCCGTGGTTCTGATCGGCGCGGCATTTTTAAGATTTTCTGCGAAATAGAGGTTTTTTTATGAAAAAGAGTATTTTACGCCTTATCGCCGCAGTTCTTATGGCGGGACTCGTTGTCGGTCTTATGACTTTCGCATCGTCAGCGAGCGGCGAAACGGAAGGTGCTCCGATTGCCGGGACTCTCGGCGTCAAGGCACAGCTCAGATCCGGAATTACTTCCGACTCGGAGACGGCAGATCTTCGCATAATAACAACTCTTGACAGCGCGAATTATTCATCCGCCGGTTTCTTTATAACCGTCGGAGGGAACGAACAGCGCGTTGATCTGAAGGCTGTTTACAGTTCGATCAAAGCCGACGACGGAACCGTCTATAAACCGTCCGATGTCTCCGATACGTCCGCTTTCTTCCTGACCTATGTTCTGACCGGCATTCCGAACAGCGCATTTGACACGGCGATCAATGTCGTTCCTTTTACGCAGTCTTTTGAAGGAACGGTAGTGCGCGGCACGGGAAGGGATATTGTTATCGGGGATCAGTTCCCCGAAGCCCCGAAGGAAGATTCCGAATATGTCAAGTATGTCAAGAGTCTTTATCCCGATTATCAGGAGTCCGAGTACGGTCTTGACATCACATTCAAGGACGATCTCGTAGGTATCTGCTATTCCACCTGGCACGATTATGCGAGAGAGTATAACTACGGAACGATATACGATCTTTCCAAGATACTTGCCGGAAACGGTTCTTACGGTCCTACAAACTATTTCCACTATTGGTCCGAACCCGCGCTCGGATATTATTCGAACATGGACGAGACCGTTATCAGAACGCACATGACTCAACTCTCGAACGCGGGCGTTGATTTCATAGTTCTCGATAACACAAACATAACCACGGACCCCGGCTGGACAAGCACGACCGTCGGCAACAGCGGCATCAGCGGCTGGGATCTTTACGGCGCAAGACCTGCTGTCTTCCTCCTTGAGACCTGCCTGAAAATGCGCGCAGAGGGTCTTGATACCCCGTATGTCGTTTTCTGGAACAGGAACGTTGAGGGATGGAATGTCTGCAACAAGATCTACGACGATATCGTAAGCCTTGACAAGTATAAGGATCTGTGGGTTTATTGGAGAGTCGATGCAAACGGACTTGCGAAGCCTCTTATGCTCGGAACGGGAATGACCGATGTCGGGACGAAGGATTACGGCGCAATGTACGATTCCGCCGTGGGAAAGATTACTCTTGCCAAAAAATTCAATTACAGAACGATGTGGGGGCTTCAGAACTCCGAGACTCAGAACTGGAGTTTTCTGAACAACACAGTCAACAATCCCCGTCATCCGATCACGGATACCGCGACCGGCAATGTTTATTATGAACAGATCTGCGTCTGCGCGGCGGCTCAGGCAAATTATATGTCCAATCCCTCCGCCACATCGAGAAAGCACGGAGTGACCTTCTACAATCAGTGGTTGCAGGCATTCAAGTACAGACCGAAGATCGTTATTCTGACATGGTGGAACGAGTGGGTTGCCCAGCGCCAGCCGAACGGTGGGTTTGTCGATCTGTATTCTCCCGAATACAGCCGCGACCTCGAACCGATGAAGGGCGGCTTCGGAGATCAGTATTATCAGTGGATGATACAGTATATCTCGGCATACAAGAACCACAAAGACTGTCCGCGTCTCGTCGAAGCGGGATATTAACGGAAAAGAGGTTCTGATAATATGGCATTGTGCCGTATTACATAATAGTTTGAAAGGTGAATAGAAATGAAAAAGACGATTTGCATATCCATCGCGATCGCTTTCGTTCTCTCTTTGTTTGTCTGCGCGGTTTCCGCGTGCAAAGCGAAGGATAACTTTACGGGAACGAAATGGACGCTTTCTTCTCTGGAGATGGAAGGAATGAGCATGTCTTCCGATCTTTTGGCTTCGTTCGGGTTCAATGGCGTCCTTGAATTCGGAAACGACGGAAAGTTCACGTTGACATTGACCGGAATGGACGAAGATGACAGCGGAAGCGGTACATTTACCGTAAAGGATGCGAACACGGTCGAAATGACCGTTGAGGGCGAGATTGTGACCGCAACCGTCCTGGACGGATCTTTGGTTCTTGAAGAAGACGGCGCAAAAATGACTTTTGTCAAAGAGTGATCGACCGAAAAACATATGATGAGCGCCCCGTGAAAGCGGGGCGCTCATTGTTTTCTTGCGGTTAAGTTTTTTCGGTTAAAACTTCCGATGTTATCTCAACTTCTTTTTTTGCTGTCTTTCCGTCAGAAAGATCGAGGCCCTGTCCGGAAGAAGCCTTGTTGCGAATTTCAGAAGACGGATGTCCGCTCCCGGAACGATCAGTTCTTTTCCTTTCAGGAATTTTCCGATCGCATATTTCGCGACGGTTCTTGCGTCAAGTCCTTTCAGGCTTTTTGAAACTCCCGCGCGACCGTCGAATTCGGTTTTTATCGGACCCGGGCAGAGAACGCTTATCCTAACGCCGTGTTCCCGCGCTTCCTTTGCAACGGAGCGCGTAAGCGTGTAAAGATACGATTTTGTCGCGTAATATGACGAAAAATACGGTCCTGCCGGCATGAATGCCGAGGATGACGCGACATTCAGTATCCGTCCCGATCCTTTTTCCGCAAATCTTCGGTAGAAAACTTTTGTCAGTATGTGCGGTGCGACAGCGTTCGTTTCGATCATTTCAAGTTCGGTATCGAGATCGGAAGACAGAAAATCCGAAACGAGTCCGAAACCCGCGTTGTTGATGAGAATATCCGCATCTTCGTCTTTTACCGCGTCGCAGAGCGCGAAAACGCTGTCTCTTTCGGACAGATCGCATACGACCGTTTTTACGTCGCCGCCGAGTTCCTTTTTCAATTCTTCGAGTCTGTCCTCTCTCCGCGCGGTCAGAATGAGCGACGCTCCGCGCGCCGAAAGACAGCGCGCGAATTCCTGTCCGAGGCCCGAACTTGCGCCTGTTATGATCGCTTTCATTTGCTGTTTATCTCCGTCTTGCCGATGATCTTTCCGGTCAGCCTGCCCGCGCTTTCGGGCAACATCTCGGGAAAGTTCTCTGCTTTAACAGCCGCTGTTACCGTGTTCTTGTCAAGTTCGACGCTGACGGTCACGGTGTGAGGATCGGAAAGATGTTTCATCCTGATAATAAGTTTCCCGTCTTCGACCGTGAACGATGACGCGAGACGCACGGTTTCGATTTTTGACGCATCCATGAAAAACAGTATTTTCGGGGTTATGCAAGGGAACGTCAATTCGCCGGTTTCCCATCTGCCGTTGCCTGCGCGGAGAGTCTGCGCTCGTGTTCCGTTCAGGAGAGTGAGCGCTATGCCGGTATCGGTTTTTTCGGCTCTGACGGTTGTGATCCCGATGGGGTTGTTCTCAATGACCGCCGTCTTTCCCGTGAATGCGGAAACGTCTTTATCCGTTCCGAGAGGCGCATAGCAGAGCGGGGCAAGCGGTTCGCCGTTCTTCCCGATCAACTCTTCGACGAGCGTTATCGCGTCGATGACCTCTTCCTCGGTGTTTACGGTACACGCGACGATCGAAACGACGGCGCCGTATTTCGGCATGACCATGCAGAGCTGCCCCTTCAATCCGTCTCCGCGATAGCCGCCCTGTGCCGATTGCCAGAACTGAAAGCCGTAACCGCTCGTCCAGATCCCCGTGCCGGAATCACCGTTTTCTTCGCTCGAAACCTGAGCCGAACACGCCATGTCCACCCACTCTTGCGAAAGGATCCGCTTCCCGTTGAAAACGCCGCCGTTTGCAAGCATAAGTCCGAATTTTTCTATGTCGCGGCAGGAGATATTAAGACCGATTCCGCCTTCGTTTACGGGAGCCGCGCATTCGGTCCAATATGCGTCTGCAATACCCAAAGGCTCAAGAATTTTTTCGTATGCGTAATCGAAAAGTCTTCTTCCCGTTTTCCTTTCAAGGATCAGTCCGAGCATGCACGATGAGCCCGTGTTATAGACAAAATATGTTCCCGGTTTTTTGCCGACTTCGCTTTGCAGAAAACCTCTCGCGGGGTCATCGGAAAAAGCCATCGCGCTCATGACGCACGCTTCATGCCCCGTTGTCATTGTCAGACAGTGACGGACGGTCATCTCGCCGAGATTTTCGCTGACCTTTTCGGGAAGTTTGTCGGGGAAAATGTCCGTCAGTTTTTCGTCAAGGTCGATCAGCCCTTCGTCCCATGCGGCTCCGATCGCCGCCGATGTGAAACTTTTTGAAAGCGAATATATCTCTCTTCTGTCATAGGGCGAATACGGATCGGCGGAAAACGAAAATTTCTTCTCGTTGTTGATATATATGCTCATGGCGTGTATGTCATTGTTCTTTTGCCGGCATTTTTCAAAAAACATATTTATCGAATGCGCGTTTACATCCGGTGCCGCAAATAATTCATTCATAGTTTTTTCTCCGTTGTTTTTTGTTGTTGAGAGCGTGTCCGTACGCTCACGACTTTGCTTATACGATTATACAATATTTCATCTCATTTTTCAAGGGCGAAACGCACATCTTTGAAAAAACTGCTCCATAAAAAGTACACAAAAACATTTCCGTCAATTTGGTGATAGTGCACCAAAAAGACACAATTAAATGGTATTATATATCCGAGAAAGAAAGAGGACGAGAAATGATATACATTCTTTTGGGCGTAATGTCCGTTTGTTTTGCCTTGCAGGCGTTTTTTTCAAAAAAATTTTCGGATCACTTCCCGGGAGACACTTCCTGCGCGGCAATTGTTTTTTCCGCCCTTTACGGGCTTGTCACCGCGCTGATCAACATGTTTTGGACGGGCTTTAACCTTTCAACGAGCCCGTTGACGCTTCTGATCGCTGCGGTCAACGCGGTCATGCTGATTCTTTACAATTTCGGACTCATAAAAGCCGCTTCGCGGGGATCATATTCAGTCGCAACGGTTTCTTCGCTTTTCGGGTCTCTGATAATTCCGGTCACGGTGTCGTTTTTCCAGACGGTGGTTCCGACTGTAGTTCAGATCGTTGCGGTAGGCGTCATGCTCGTTGCGTTCGTCTTTCTGAACGTTGAGGGTTTCAGACAGAAAACGACGTCAAAAAAATTCTACATATACTGTCTGATAATCTTCCTGTCGAACGGCATTTACTGTTCTCTTCTTTCTGTTCATTCAAGCCTTTATCCCGACGAGCATACCGAACTCATAGCCGTTACATATCTTATTTCCGCGATATTTGCGATCTTCTGGCTTATATTCAAAAAAGGAAGACGCTTTGCCCGCGAGTTTGAGATAACGCGGAAGTCGGTCATATATCTGGTCTTGACCTGCATCATTTCGACCGTCGGGCTTCAACTGGTTTTGCGTATCCTGCCCGTTCTCGGAAACGCGATCACATATTCCGTTGAAGACGCCGCGATACTTGTCATAAGCGTTGCTCTTTCCGTGATCCTTTTCAGGGAAAAACTTACGCCCGTCAAGACCGTCGGAATAATTCTCGCGCTCATCAGCGTTCTGATGCTGACCTGCGGAGATCATGTCCTCTCACTTATTTTTGCCTGATCCCCTGTAAAAATTTTTATAAAAAGAGAAGTCCGTTCTAAGTGCAGGAACGGACGTTCTTCTTTCTTATGTATACGAAAAAGGCTTTCATTATATCCAATGAAAGCCTTTGTGCATAATGAGATGTACCTGTGTTATTGCTGAGTTTTCTTGTTCATTACCGCTCCGATTATGTAAAGCACGGGGAGAACAAGCCCAATAAGAAGGGAAACTATCTGGTCGCCGAAAGAGTTTCCGCCTGCGAGTGCGAGGATTGTGCTGAGAACGGTTATCGCTGCAACGATGATGCCCCAAACAAGGCATGTGGTTGCTTTGTGAGATTTTTTGCTGTTCGCCACGCCTACGATTCCTGCAACAAACTCAAGAACCGATCCGAGAAGAGCAACAATGCTCGAAGCGTAAAGAAGGCCTGCAACAGCGCCTCCGGAAAGGTAATCCAATGCTCCGACTGCGAGCAATGCGATTATCGACAGAATGAGTCCGATAGCTCCGCCGATTATCATGAGAATGCCTGTGACTTTGAGGAAATTTCTTCCTTTTGCGTTGTTCTGATCCATAAAAGCTCCTTTTTCTCATACGGGTGGATATCCCCGCACCTGATAAATTTTTATTAGGATATTCCTGCCCTGAAAAATTTCTCAAAACAGTTATCCTTTTCCACTATATTATAACATATTATTTTCATTTTTGCAATAGTATTGCAAATGTTTTTTTGCAGACGCAGTTGTTTTTATATATGATGAAAAAAAGCAAATATAATGAACACAATGCGGCAATGAAATGTTTTACGGTCAAAAAAGGCGTGCGGTTGAACCGCGCGCCTGTATATATGCTTAATATTCTTCCGCGAGTCTGAACCCGTTTTTTGTCGCAACGAAGATGTTGTTGATACCCCGCGCGCGCAGTCGATTTTCCGTTTCGTCGAAAAAGCCCCCGAGTTGCTCTTTTCGGTGACAGTCGGAGGTGATAACAAGCCCGCACCCGTGTTCGGCGACATAATCCGTTATGAAATCCGCGGGGTAGGGGCGGGAACGGTAGCCGCGGGTCATCGCTCCCGTATTGATCTCGAAAAAAGGTTTTGACGGGATCAGTTGTTCGAGAGTTTCGTAAACGGTTTTTTTGTATCTCCCGGAGTCCTCGTCAAACATTTTTCCGTTCTCGTTGTACTTTGTTATCAGGTCAAAATGTCCGATGACGTCACAGCACGTTTTTTGAATTATCTGCGCTTCCTGCCGGTAATACGCCTCGACAAAACCGTATATATCGCCGCCGAAAAACTCGTCCGCGGCGTATTTTTGCGCCGCCGCGCTTTCGTCAACGGTCAGATAGGTGTTTCCGACTCTGACATAATGAGCCGAGCCGATCACATAATCGTATGCGTGCGAGTCGGGGTCGGCGAAAAAGTCCCGCTCCGTTCCGAGGAGTATATCTATCCGGTCTTTGTATTTTTCTCGGAGTAAAAGCACTTCGCCGATATATTTTTCCGTGCCTTCTTCCGACATACACCATCCGCTGTCGAAAGATGTGTAAGAATGACCGGAAAAACCGATCGAGACAAAATTCTTTTCGAGCGCCGCGAGGACCGTTTCCTCGGCGCTGTTTTTTCCGTCGCAATAAGTCGTGTGTACGTGTATATCCGAAAAAATCATTTCTTTTCGCTCTTTTTCAGTTTTTTAAGCACGAGACGGTAGCCGTCGCTACCGTAAGTCAGGCATTTGTTGACCCTGCTTATCGTTGCCGCACTCGCTCCTGTTTTTTCCGTTATTTCGTTATAGACGCATCCCGCGTCGAGCATCTGCGCGACGGTGAGCCTCTGCTGCATATCCTGTATTTCTTTTATCGTGCAGATGTCTTCAAAGAATTTGCGGCACTCGTCCTTGTTTTCGAGCGAAAGTATCGCATCGAAAAATCTGTCCGATTCTTCCGTGAATCTGAAAGCCATATAAAGTCTTCCGATCCTTTCTTTTGATGATATTCCGTTTCTTTTATATTGTAGCACTTTATCATGTTGAAGTCAAGCGGCATTTTCCGAACTTCGTGCGTCACAGCAGCATTTGCGGAATATCTTTTATGCCGTCGCAGATCGTCGCGGAAGTCGTTTCGAGGATGCGTCTCGCCTGGTGTCCGTTCGGGATAAGGATGCAGTCCGCATCTATTGCGCGCGCGACCTCGCAGTCATGAGTTGTATCTCCGATAAAGACCGCTTTTGACAGGGGGTTACGTTCTCTCCACAACATTGCGATATTTTCTTTTGAGCGCGCGTGTATGTTGTCGAGCCCGAGCATTTCGTCAAAAAAACCGTCTATCCCGAGAACGCGCGTCTGAGAAAACAGCGTCGTTCTTTCCGATGCGGAGATAATGCTTTGGTGCGCTCCCGCCGCCGCAAGTTTTTCAAGCGTTGTTTTCGCTCCGTCATACAGAACGAGATCGGAGCGCGATCGGTAATATTCCGTCCACTCTTCGGCAAGTACGGCGTAACCGGTTTTTTCAAAGTCGAAGCCCGCCCGCTCGTAGTATTCCTTTATCGGGAACGTAAATATGTTTTTGTATTCTTCTTCGGTATATCTTCCCGATCCGTGATGCGCAAGAAGTTCATTCAGACAGTCAACGCATATCTGCACGTCGTTGAGCAATGTTCCGTTGAAATCCCATAAAACGTGATCGTATTTCATCTCGCTCTTCCTTTCTTCGACACAGTATATCATATCCGCCGTTTTTTTTCAATATATTCTCGGAAACGGAAATATATTTTTCGCAGATAAAGACCTTGACAACGGATAAGATTTGGTGTACAATGTAATTGAAAATAAACGAACGGAGTACAATTGATTATGGAAGATAAGCACGAATGCGGCTGTGGATGCGGTTGCGAACACGATCATGAAGCGGAACACGACAAAGACTGTGACTGCTGCGAGGAAGGCGTTCTTTCTCTGACCGACGAGGAAGGGAACGTTACCGATTTCGTCGTTATCGACGGCGTTGAATCGGAAGGCAGTCTTTATCTTGCCCTTGTTGAAAAAGAGGATATGGAAAACGAGGAGAGCGAGTATATCGTTCTGAAAGTCATCAACGAAGGCGAAGATGAAGAAGCCCTTGTTACAGTTGACGACGAGGACGAGTTCAACACGGTCATCAAACTTTTTGAGGCGAAAGCCGACAACGCGGGTCTTTTCGATTTCGACATTCCTTCCGAGGATTGATGTTTTCGGGTTCCGAGCCGTTCACGGAGATTGTGTGCGTCCGTGAGTAAAAAAACAAAAAATTTCTGCGCAATGCGTTCAGACGCGGTTCTTGTATAAAACCTACACCTTGATTAAGGGATTTCGGCTTCTTATGCGGGTATGCAGGCCTCCCCGGCTTCTGTCGGGACGTTGGAAGCACAAAACATGAGAGCGATTTTACCCCACCTGCCTTCTGACAGGTTTGTTCGGCCGTGTCACTGTCCGTCTTTTCGGCGGATCGACCGGACGGTTGTGCGGATTTTTTTATGAAGAGCGAAGCGCTTTTCCCGCGCCTCGTTCTTTTTTTCGGCTTGCGTCCGCATGCAATGTCTGCGAAAGATCACGCAACGGAGAGTATATGCCCGTCAAAGTGTCGAAAATATATAAAAAAGACTTGTGAACGTGTACAAAAACCGCCGCATAACTTGACATTTAGAAAAAAAAATAGTATAATAGGTAAAACAGATTGCAGCACGGACTGCAAATCGTCCCGAACGGCGAAACAGGTCGCAAGGCGACCGTCCCGAATTTTTACGCTCGGAGAGTTTTCTCCGACGTTGTTTTTTCGGCAGAGATCGCGCGATCGTCGCGTTTTCGGTGGCGACTAAAAAAGTTAGGATGGATGATTTTCTATGGCAAAGACAAAGAACAAGCAGAAAAAGGATTTTCCGATATTTACGGTCTTCTGCATCGTTATCGGACTTCTTCTCGCTGTGGGCATCACTCTGACCGTTCTGGACAATACCGGTTTCGGAATGAAGAGAAAGACTGTTCTGACGGTCGGCGACGAGAGTATAAACGCTCTCGAATTCAATTATGCTTATTCGACCGTGTACAACAGTTACTCAACATATCTGTCGTATTTCGGTGTTGATACTTCCGCTTCCGGTTGGGTGGACGGAGCGAATACTCTTGACTCTTCCAAAGGCGAGACATGGAAAGAGTATTTTGTGAATTCGGCTGCGGAGACACTCAAACAGGAACTTGCGCTGTATCAGCTTGCCGTAAACGATGCCGATTTCACGATAGACAAGGACGCCATTGACGAACAGATCAACGCCTCAATAGAGTCGGACAAAACATCGGCTGAGGCTTACGGCGTCGATATCGACACCCTTTATTCCGCTCAGTTCGGAAAAGGCTTCAAAGAGTCCACGATGCGCAAGATGCTCGAATATTCTCTTGTTGCCGACGCATACAGAACGCATTATTCCGAAGGCCTTTCTTATGATGACGCCGCGCTTGAAAAGTATTACGGTGAACATAAGACCGATTTTGATGTTTACAGCTTTATCTCTCTCGACTTCGCTTACGAAGAACCCGAGAACGAGGATAAGGACGAAGACACCGAGAAGAAAGAGGCTTCCGATGCTGAAAAGGCCGCAAAAGCGGACGCCGAGGCTTATGTAGAGGCAAACAAGGCGAGTGAGGAAGACTTTGCCGCAGGAAACAAAGACACCGTCAAATCCGAGAAGAAGACCTATTCGGAGGTCAGCACCTCCGTCGGCTCCGAGGGACAGAAATGGATCTCCGATTCCGGGAGAAAAACCGGTGACACGACCGTTGTTAAAGGCTCGGGCGATAAGTATGTCGCTTTGTACTTCCTCGGTTCCGAGAGAGACGAGTATAAACTCGCAAACGTTCGCATCATCCGTCTCGATCCGACGGTTGCAGACAGCGACAAGGGAGCGACGGACGAAGAACTGAAGGCTCTGAAAGAGAAGGCGGAGTCTGTTTTTGAAACTCTGAAAAAAGATCCGACCGAGGACAAATTCAAGGAACTTGCTTCAAAGAATTCCGCCGACAAATCGACCGCATCCGACGGAGGTCTTACGGAAGGTATGACCAAGACGACCGCGAAGGTTTATTCAGCGGATCTCGCCGCGTGGGTGTTCGATTCCTCCCGCAAACAGGGCGATTTTGAGATGTTTGAAGGCTCGAAAACATATTATATCGTATATTACCTGTCCGAGGGCGAGGTTTATTGGAAGAATACTTCCGAGAGCAATCTCAGATCTTCCGATACGAGCGATTGGATAGAGAAGTGCATTGAAAGCCTGAAGGATCGGACGGAGTTCGATTCCGCCGCGGCGATCGAAAACATAGGCTGACGGAAAAACGGTATTATCGGCAGGCGTCGTGAGATATAGCGAACGGAGGCATTAAAAATGAAAAAGTTTTTGGCTTTTGCCGTTATTCTGTTTTCCGTTCTGTCTCTCGCCGCCTGTCACGATCAGTATTATAACGACGGCTCCGACTATGCCGCACCCGGTTTTCAGCAGGGGAAAACGGATTCCCTGTCCGTATACCCGAAGAGCCTTGATGAACTGAGTGATTTTGAGCGCGGTTTTATTCAGGATATATTCGGAGACGGGTATTCATTCTGCGGTTACGATTCCATGACCGACGCAGATAAAGACAAGATTAGGGCGTATTTCAAACAGTATAACGAGGGATATTATTCCGTCGGGTTCGAGAACGGGTTTTTTTACACTTACAATGAGATAGAGGGCAAAGAGACGTATTCGATCCCGTGGGGTTACGAAACGCTTTCCGACAAGATCCCCGAACCCGATTTCGGAGAAAGAACGAAGACATCTTTTTCGGAGTCTCTCGGATTCACTGCAGAATATAAAAATGTTGATCGCGACCGTGTTCTCGAATATTGCGAGAAAATGGAAGAGTTCGGATTTGCTCTTGATTATGAGGAAAAAACCTCCGAGTTTGACTCGAATGAGAATACCGTCAACCGAATTTACAAAGATGCAGATGTATATGAGGTCAACATGATCTTTTCGGACGGTGTTTTCCGTCTGAATATAACTTCCGTGCCAAACGTTGATAAGGAGAATAGCAAATGAAAAAAACGATATTGCTTCTGACCGTGATAGCGCTTCTTGCAGGGCTTTGCGCCTGCGGAAACGGAAACAATGAAGGCGATCCTTCCGGAACTTCGTTCACGAATTCCTCGGGAGACGTTGTCCCCGGTTCCTCGTCCGGAAATCAGGACAAAGATGACCCCTCTTCTCAGGCTTCGTCATCCCCGGCAGATGATTCGGATTGGGGATCCGATGAATTTACGGCAAACGTTCCCAAGCCGGAGTGCGGCGTTTTCCGGAGTAAGACCCTTTCCAAAACGGGATCTCTTATGACGATCTCATACACGGGCGTGACTTATGATCAGGCAGAAGCATACCGTACGATGGTTGTCAAGAGCGGTTTTTCGGAAAATACAAGCGAGATGTCGACAGAGGAGACGATCATGTTTTATGCCGATGACGCGGACGGACGCTTTAATGTCGGTGTCGGTTTTTCGGATGGCAAACTCGTCATTATGATCTTGAAGTACTGAAAACGGGAAGAACTGTTCAAAAAAACGGAGCGGACACAGGGATTGACCCTGTATCCGCTCTTTGAAATTGTTAAACTTAAAGGATGATTTCAAATTTCTCGTTTTCCGCAAGAGGCACGACCGTGCAGTCGTTCGCGTATGTGCATTCCGGAAGGATGATCATCGCGCAAAGTTCGTCTTCGTTTTTAGGAAGGGGCGCGAGATGCCAGATCGCCGCATTGATCTTGACGAGCGTGTTTTTCGGAACGATAAACGCCTGCGTCAGGTCGGTGACGGGCGTTCCCGCCGAAGCAGGGGCAACATGAATGATCATATCGTCATTAAGCGGCATTATCATTTCCCACGTCGTCGTGTGATACTCGATCTCTGTAACTGTCATTTTTTCGGGCTTTTTTACGAGTATCGGCGAGTACCCGACATTGTGCGTCGCGGACGCCGTCAGCCTGTCCGGGAAGAATTTGTGAATCTCGCCGCAGAGAGCGTAACCTTTCGGGTCAGCCATTGTGTAGAACTGTCCGAACGGAGCAAAGCCTTCGTTTGTGATAGGAACCGCTTTGATTTGTTTCATAGGTTTATGCCTTTCTTTCGTTAATATATTTTTGAACGTCTCCCGTTCTGATGTCCACCGCCGTTGAATCGTCCGCGCAGACAAGCAGAATCGAAACGTCATTTTCGGCAGAGTTATAAACGTATTGCAAACTGATCCTGTCGTTTATCTCGAATTCGATGACATAGGCGTTTTCGTCTCCCGAAAAAATACAGGCATAATCCCTGAGATCTTCAAGGCTCGGCTCGTCTTTTTCGGAAATGCGAATGACGTCTTCTTCAGTCAACTGTTTCGTCCCTTTGAGAAACGGAACGATCTCTTTCGGCGCATTTTCAAATTTGAAATAGTTCTCTATCGCTGCCGAATCGTTTCTGTCTATCGGATCGGCATCATTTTTGCCGCACCCGCTTATAAGACAAAAGGAGAGCAACACCGAGAACACTGCGATAATTCTTTTCAGCATAGTCCGGTCCGTATATTATGATAAAGGTATTATATCACAAATTTTTTTGGAATGCAAGTCCCGATTATGCGTCCGAAACGGAGGGTAAGCAATGATTTTTGACGATCCTCAAAAATGCGAGGAAGCGATGAAAAAGTATATAGGACGCGCTGTCGTAGGATTGCGGTGCCTCGGAGACGCCGTGTTCCTGCGCCGCGAATACATAGAAGCCGCCGTATACAACCGCCTTGAAAGACTCGGCGATGGCGATCGCGATTATTGGTCGCGTTTCGATAATATTCCCGATGATTTTCAACTTGTCCGACATACCGTCGTCGAAGCCGCATTTATTCTTGACTTTGACGGAGAAGAAAGTCTTTCTGTCTTCTTTCCCGAAGAGGAAACAGTCGAAATCGGGAGCGGAACATTCACTTCGGAAAAATCCGTCAATTTCATTCCCGACAGGTTCTTTTGCCGCTGTGTCGGAAAGAAAATAACCGACATCCGCGCCGAAAAAGGTGAGAAAGGTGTCGGAAAACTCTGCGTTTTGCTCGAAAACGGACAGAAACTTCATTTTTACGGAATGCTCGGACTTTGTGCCGTCAGTCTTATCGGCAGAAAGGGAACAGTTTCTCCCATAACTTTCGGAGAACTTAAAGACTGTTTGAAGCAGAATTAAGCAATCAACTGAAAACAAGGCTCCGTTTTTTGAAAACGGAGCCTGTTACTGTTATATTATAAAACGGTTATTGTCCGTTTGCTCTTTTTCTCTTCGCGAAAACAAATGCGATCGCGGCGAGTGAGAGAACAGACAAAGCGGCAAACGGAACGATCCCCGCGACATCGGAGGTTTCGGGATCTTTCTCTGTTGTACCGGTTGTTTCGGTATCGGGAGTCGTGGGCTGAATGTCGGGAATCTCTTCCTCCTGATAGAAAAATACGCCGCTTATTATCGTGTTAGATTCATAGAGACGCGCTCCGTCGAACACATCGGTCAGTTTCCATTCATCGTTTTCCTTAACTGCTTCGTAACGTATCTTCGCCTGAGATATGCCGTCTCCCGTGAATTCTTCATACTGAGGAACGTCAAGATCAAAGTAACAGTGATCCTCAGTCAGTTCAACCATGATTATTTTGTATTCGCTGTAAATTGAATAATGTCCGAAACTTACGTCATTGTAGGGGATTATCCAGAGTTCTCCGTCTTTATCGATATAAAGCTCCAGATCGAATAAAGCGTCAACAACCCGATCCGTGTATGTAGCCGCGATAAAATCTTTCAGATCTTTGAATGTCGGAAATCTTTCAAGGTCAAGCTTGAAAGCCGCATCGGGTTCGGTATGTCCTCCCATTTCGGCAGTGGTAGGAGGTTTGAGCAGCATTGTAAGGGTTACAATGTTGGCGTCAACAAGTTTTTTGACCGTCTGACGCATTTCATCGGAAATCTCAATTCCGCTGAATTCGGGATCGTCCGGAACGTACTGAGTTCTTACAGACTCATCGTATATTCCTTTCAAAATGTTTGTTTTTCCTTCGGTTCCTTCCGCAAAAGCGGACACGGAAAGCCCGAGACAGAAGATGACCGCGAGAATCAGGGTGCACAACTTTTTCATAAATAAACCTCTCTTCGTTAAATTTATTATGCGTTTCAAAAGACATTACTGTCGGTCACATGATAATTGACAGTCCCGAAAATATGTGAGTGTTCCGGTATTTCCCCCTTTTACTGTCGGTATTTTTTTAAAGATGCGTATCAAAACGTTTGTCTTCGGGATAAAAACTTCGGAAATCGCTTTTGCGGAAAGTGTATTTTTACCCCTCTGTTTATAATAACGTTTCAAAGAGAAAAATGTGACGGAAAAAGACAAAAAATTTTTCCGCAGACGCAAAAAAACGGAATATATGCGATTATGTCCGAAGATGAGACACTTTGTTGTGGGAATATTATATCATATTGTTTTTTTAATGTCAATATTTTACCGGAAAAATTTTCTTTTGTTATTGATTTCACGTTTGATACGGGGAAAACGAACGTCTGCGAAAATTTTGAAGGTCTCAGATATATATTCATCTTGTTGTTTTCGATCGGTTTTGTCAGAAAATTACATATCTTATAATATTTTCCGTATTATATTTTACACCGTTTCCGCTGCGCAATCAATTGATTTGAAAGAAGTTTCGTTCATCAAAATTCGACGGTATATGACAATCCTCGACAATTTTCGACAAGCATGCCTGCGATCGGGAAAATTTGCGGCGAAAAACCGCTGAGATCGTGAGATAACATTTTTATGCGAAAAGAAAACCCGCCGTTCTCGGCGAGTTTTACGTTAAATCAAATATGATCGCGGATTTCCGTAAGCTTCAGTATCCGTGTCGTTCGAGCCAATCGTTCGCGTCTTGCAGGACGGTTTTGGTGTCTCGGTAGGTTATGCGTTTAAGCGCTTTGTCATACGGCAAGAGCGTGATTCCCCGTAACTCGTCGCGGTTGACGGTGTACGGCTGCGCTTTATATTCCGCAATGAATAAAACAACTTCTTTGACGTTTCCGTTCGGAAGACGGTAATTGACCGTTTCCCTGAATCCGGGAACGATCTTCGCGTCAATGCCTGTCTCTTCTTTAATTTCGCGAAGTGCCGTCTCCTGTTCTGTCTCGTCGTCTTCGACATGACCTTTCGGCAGACCGAAGTAATTTGATTCCACTATCAGGTATTTTTTTATGCCTTTTTCAACTGTGAACAGCACCGCGCCGCAGGATTTCTCGTGAAGCATCTTTTCATCCGATCCCGATCCGAACACATAGTTACTTGTTCCGACCGAATTTTCTCCCGTTTTTCGGAAATTAAAAAAGTGTGATACATATTTCCGAAAACTCTTTACGAAAATATTATATCACACTTTTTTCACAAATGCAAGACCTGAATGACAAATTGAACCGTGTCACGGAAAAGTTCTTTCGCGACGGCTGAAAAACAATTCGTTTATTCCGATCTTAACGCTTCGACGGGATCTTTTTTCGCTGCGATTTTTGCCGGAAGAAGTCCCGCGATCATTGTCAGCAGAACGCTTATGACAACAAGAATAATGCCTCCGATCGCCGGCAACGCCGCCGAAAGATCTCCGATGCCCGTCAGATGATGAATTATGGCGTTGGTCGGGATGCAGAGCAGAAGAGTGACCGCGATACCGAGAACTCCGGAGGAAAGTCCGACCATGAATGTTTCGGCGTTGAAAACTCTTGAAATATCGCGTTTCGACGCTCCGATCGAGCGCAGAATACCGATCTCTTTCGTTCTCTCGATTACCGAGATGTAAGTGATTATTCCGATCATGATCGACGAAACGATCAGGGAGATAGCCACGAATGCCATGAGAACATACGATATCGCGCTGATGATGGTCGTTACGCTCGACATCAGAAGAGCGATGTAATCGGTATATTTAATCTGCGACTGTTCGTCTTTCCCTTCATTGTACCGTTCGATTGCTTCCGCAACTTTATCCTTATCCGCAAAGGTTGAGATATAAAGATCTATCGTATCCGGACTGTCGGGATCGACATAGCCGAGTTTTTCGAGATTCTTTTCATAGGTCGAGTCCGAAAGCGTTGCGGGCAGTATATATTCGTACATCATCAGATAGTCGGCATTCGTGAACTCGGCGTTGTCAAACAGCGCGCAAAGCTGTTGCGTCGGATACTGCGAAAGCGTCGCTTTTACCTGCGTTGCATACTGAGCCGCGTATTGCGCGGAAAAGATCTTTTCGGCATTCTCTTTCAGTTCGCCGTCGCTCATATCCGCGATATAGTCGTCAAGCGTGCTCTCTTCGACCTGCATCTGTTGCGCGATCGCAGTCTTGACGGCTTGTTCCATACTCTCTCGCGTCTGTTCCTGCATCATGTCTTCGACGACCTTCTGCATTTCTTCTTCGGAGGGCATGCTCATTATGCTGATATATACAACCGCTTTTTCAGTGTCGCTCAGTCCGCTCAGATAATCCGTAACAGCCGAGATCTTCTCTGCGTCGGGGATCTGTTCGTCGGAAGGGAAAGGGAGGTTTTTGAGAATGTCGGTGTTCTTGTTTTCGAGCTGATCGCGAACTATCTGCGAATCGTTCGTGTTTTCGATCACATAGTCCGTCAGCTTTGATGTGTAGGCAAGGCCTCCTTTTATCATTGCTGCCGCTGCGTCTTCCCTCGGCTTGATGATCCCAACGATCTTCAATGAAGTTGATTTGTTGGAATAAAGATATTCAAGTCCCGCTTCTGTGGCTCTTAGATCTGTGTAAGTTTTGCTTTCGGCGTCAAACGTGTAACAGTCGGATGCGAGTATCAGTTTCGGACTGATATTCATTATATCCTCGTAACTCCACGAGAGCTGTTCGATGTTTACGACGCCCCCGTCCATATATTTGTTGAACTCTTCTTTGAATTTATCAAGAGTTTTGAGACCGAGAGCATACGTCGTGAAGTCGTTTATCTCATTGTTCTTGCTGAGAACGAGAACGACCTCGTCGTAGTTTTCCGGCCATGAACCCGCGACAACGTCGTACTGTCCCTTGACAACGTCGCTGACCGCCTGCCCGTTTTCTCCGGGGAGAAGCTGCGACCATATTTCAAGCGCGTCGTAATACGTCGCCATGATTTCCGCTCCCGCGATATCTCCGTACATATACTGCATCAGCGATTGTATGTCCGATTTGCTGATCGATCCGGTTGCGTCTTTTGTATATATCCCGAGATCCGCATTGTAACCGTAGCGTATGCCTGTCAGATATTCATCCATTCCGCTGTTTCCTCCTTCGAGAAATTCGCGGAAACTCTTCGTGTCGTTGACGGATTTGTTCGAATTGTTTAATTTGTTCATCATCTCGTACATCGCCGAGTTTGCGTAGACTTTGTCGTTTTCATGCTCTCCGCTTTCGGCTTTGTCGGTCAGAGTTGAAAGCATTGATGTCATGTCAACGGATTCCGCCTCGATCGTTATCGGATAAGATGTGAGCGTATCTTCCTGGACCTGCGCTATGTAATTGTTAACTCCGGTGGATACGGACAGTATCAGCGCAATGCCGATGATTCCGATACTTCCTGCGAAAGCGGTCAGGATCGTTCTTCCCTTTTTGGTGATAAGATTGTTGCGCGAAAGCGCGAGTGCGGTGAAAAAGGACATCGAAGGCTTTTTAACCTTTTTCTGTTCTTTCTTGCTCAACGGTTCGGTCTTTTCATCACTTTCGTAAGGCGCCGAATCCGATATGATCTTGCCGTCGAAAAGTTTGATCGTTCTCGTCGAATACTTTTCCGCGAGTTCGGGATTATGCGTGACCATGACGACAAGCTTATCTTTTGCAACTTGCTTTAACAACTCCATGATCTGAACGCTAGTTTCGGAGTCGAGAGCTCCGGTCGGCTCATCGGCGAGCAATATGTCGGGATCGTTGACGAGCGCGCGTGCGATCGCAACTCTTTGCATTTGTCCTCCCGACATCTGGTTCGGCTTCTTTTTCAACTGATCTCCGAGCCCGACTTTTTCGAGCGCTTCGATCGCTCTTTTCCTTCTTTCGGCTTTCGGAACACCGGAAAGCGTCAGTGCGAGTTCTACGTTTGAAAGAACCGTCTGGTGGGGGATAAGGTTATAACTTTGGAATACAAAACCGACGGAGTGGTTTCTGTAAGTATCCCAATCCCTGTCTTTGAACTCTTTTGTGGAGCGACAGTTGATGATAAGGTCTCCGGATGTGTAGCGGTCAAGCCCGCCGATTATATTCAGCAGCGTGGTCTTTCCGCAGCCGGACGGACCGAGTATCGCAACAAATTCGTTTTCACGGAATTCGATGTCTATGCCTCTGAGCGCATGAACCTCGGTATCACCGGTTTTATAGTCCTTCACGATGTTTTTCAGCGATAACATAATCTTTCTCCGAATCTTATAGAGTAAAACTATTTTAACATTGTATTTTAGATTTTTCTTGTCCTAATAAAATACATTTTATGGATTTTCCGTTATTGACTTTTTGTTTGGCAGGTGTTATAATTTGTTAAAAGGGGATCGCTCACATGAACAATAAATTAACAGAATCCGACATAAAAGAAATGAAAGATGAGCTCCATTACCGCATTTGCGAACTTCGCGGAGAACTTCTGAAAGAGGTCAAACGCACCCGTGAATACGGAGATCTTTCGGAAAACGCCGAATATAAATGCGCGAAACAGGAGCAGAACAAAAATGAGCGCCGAATACGGTATCTGACGAAAATGATCGATACCGCCGAAGTCATCGACGATTTTACCGTCGGGGACGGTATCGGGATTTTTAGCCGTGTTACATTATATTTTGAGGATGACGATGAAGAACAGACGGTGCTTCTCGTTTCGACCGTCAACATAGATATTGACAAAGATATGATAAGCGTCGAGTCTCCTGTTGGGCGGGCGCTGATGGGACATAAAGAGGGAGATCGAGTGACTGTAAGCCTGAAAAACGGCGGCGGTTACGACGTAATTGTGAGAAAAGTCGAACAGACCGATCACGGCAGACCTGTGTCGGACAACGACTCTGAGGAGGCGCGCTCTTGAAACTTGTACTTTTGACGGCTTTCGGCGTCGGCGGCGCGACCGTTATCGGCGCATTGATCGGCTTTGCTTTTAAGAAAATATCGCATAAGTTCAGCGATATTATACTCGGTTTTGCCGCGGGCGTAATGCTTGCCGCGGCTGTTCTGGGACTTATAATACCTTCAATTGAGCGCGGAGGAAAGTTTTCCGTTCTCGTCACGGTTGTCGGTATCTTTTGCGGAGCGCTGTGCCTGAATGTCATCGACCGCCTTGTTCCGCATCTTCACAAACTTGCGGGAACCGACAGCGAAACTCACCCTCACGGCAATTCCGCCGTCGATAAGGTCATGCTCTTCGTTCTTGCGATCGCGATCCACAACTTTCCCGAGGGTATAGCCGCGGGTATCGGCTTCGGTTCCGGAAACACCGCCGAAGCGCTGACCGTCGCGGGCGGTATCGCCCTTCAAAATATCCCCGAGGGAATGGTCGTTATCGCTCCGATGCTTGCCGCAGGTATTAGCAGGAAAAGAACTCTTCTGATCGCTCTTTCAACCGGGCTCATCGAGGTTGTCGGGACGCTTGTCGGATATCTTGCGGTCCGTATATCAACAGTTATCCTTCCGTTTGCGCTTGCCTTTGCCGGAGGAACGATGCTGTATATCATAAGCGACGAGATGATCCCCGAAACGCACTCACACGGGTGTGAGAGGGGAGCCACTTATGCGTTGCTCGTCGGTTTCTGTCTGATGTTGGCGGTGGATTTTTATTTGGGTTGATTTTTTTCTGTCGTATCGGTATATATAATGCCCGCGGATCATTCCGCGGGCATATGATTTCAGTTTTTTTCTTCTTCTCTCATCATCTCTACAACGGATCTGAGCAAGCCCGCGTGCCCTCCCGCGCCTGCGGCGTGGAACGCTATGACATGAGGATTTCCGATTTTGAAAACAACGTTCTGATCACCCGCGCCTGCGAGATAAAACTCGTTGTCTTTCATGTATGCAGTCTTCTGAACGGCATAACCGTAGCCTCCGAAGTTATCAACTTTAAGAACATTTGTCGCAAGTTTTATCCATTCTTCGGACAGGTATCGCTTGCCCTCGTATACGCCGTTGTTCGCATAGATCATTCCGAGTTTCGCCATGTCGCGTGTTCTCATCGAAAGCGCGGTGCCGCCGAAAGAGTGTCCCTGCGGACATCTGCTCCACGAAGCAAATTCGAAATGAAGCGGATTGAACAGATTTTTGAGTGCCCATTCGTCAACCGGCATACCGACGACTTTTTCGATTATGCGGGAAATAACATAGTAGTTGCTGTCGCAATAAACGATCTCTTTTCCGATTTCGTAAGGAAGTTTGTCTTCAAATATGTAGCAAAGAAAATCTTTGTCTCCCGGTTCGCAAAGGTCAATATGTTTGTTCCATTGCCCTCCGCCCGAACCTCCGTTTCTGTGCTGCAACATATTTTCAAGCGTCACGTCATACCACTTCGGGTCTACGTCATCGGGGAAAAATTCGGAAAGATAGTCTGCGACTTTGTCGGTTTCGCGGATAAGCCCTTTATCGCGGAGCATTCCGAACACCATCGAGACCACGCATTTCGTTATCGAATACGAAAAATGTGTCGGTTCCGACGGAAGGAAAGTTCTGTCGTCGACATTGTCGCCTTTGATTTCGCACATCTCGAACACATTGTATCCGTATTCAATGCATTCGGCGGTCATTTTGTCGAGAACGGACATTCCGAGAGACATATTTCCGAAAAATTCGGGCTTGTGAAATGCCGGAACGGGGTTTTCGATCCTGTTCCATGTCAGATAAACATCTTTGTCTTCACAGCAGAACTGGAAATTTCCTCTGAAATTTCTTTCCGTTGTCCGGAAGTGTTTATCAACGAAATTGAAAGGAATGAAAAACTTGATCTTCCATCCGTTTTCGCCGATATATTTTTCCGTTTCAAAAAAATCGTCGCTGTGAGGAATATATGTTCTGTCAGCTCCGTTCGGTCCCTTTTGCACGAGAAGCGCGCCGCCGAGACTTTGCTCAAAATTCAGATAATTCCCCGCCTCGTCGGGACAGGGTGCAAGAAAAAATTCGACGCAACTGTCCGTCCATGCGGGCTGATTTGCATGGCTGTATTTTGTTACGGGATTTTTCTCGTCTCCCTCAAATCTAACCGTCAATCCGTATTTGGTGCAGACACCCTGCGCGGTCACGTTGATCTTTTCCGCATCTTTCCCGCAAAAATTGTCGTTGTCGAGAACGGCTTTTTCGATATCGTTCCAAACGGGCGAGTCAAGAGAAGGTTTTTCGTCGATGAATTTAAAAGTGTAGTTTTTCATTGTATATACCCCGGCTCTCGGTTTTTTTATATATTATCATTTATGCCGCGTTTTTGCAAGTGCTTTTTGCGAGTTTTTGCGATGCGTCATTTTTTTGTCAAATAATCTCAGATCAGGGGAACGGCTTTTCGGTAAAAAGAATCCCCGACGCCCGTGCGTCGGGGAAATGGCTGTGAAAAGTTATTCTTCGCTCTTCTTTCTGCCTGCGAGCAGTATGTATGCGAGCGCCGCCAATGCCCCTCCGACCAACGGAGCGACAATGAAAACCCATACGTTTGAAAGCGCGGCTCCGCCGGTGAACAGCGCCGGACCGAAACTCCTTGCCGGATTGACGGAAGTGCCGGTGAATTTGATTCCGAAAAGGTGCACGAGCGTCAGCGAAAGTCCGATAACAACTCCCGCAATATTTTCGTATTTCTTTTTCGCCGTGACGCCGAGAACGGCAAGCACGAAAACGAAGGTCAGCGCGACCTCGACGGCAATCGTTCTGATCGGGCTGCTGTAAAACAAATGGTTCGCGCCGTAGCCGACCGCCTCATGATATTCTGCGGGGATGATAATCCAAAACAGCCCCGAAGCGGCAATTCCTCCCGCAAACTGAGCGATCACATATCCGATGAAATCACGGATGCCCATTCTGCCCGAGATGAGCATCGCCAGAGAGACCGCGGGGTTAATGTGACAGCCTGAAACATTTCCGATCGAATAAGCCATCGCGACGATAACGAGACCGAACGCAAGCGCCGTCGGAACGATCGAGCCCTTTGTTATTGCCGCAACGCCGCAGGCAATGAAAACAAGGGTTCCCGTTCCGAGAAATTCCGCAAAATACTTTCTGAAAGAGTTCATTTCCGTGTCCTCCCGAAAATTGTTGAAAAAAGAGATCCGCAACTATTGATTTACGGATCTCTTATTCAATTATACAACTCTTTTACAGATTTGTCAATATTTACTTGGATTTCTTTTTAAGACTCGGTCTTACGATCGCATTTACAATAATTCCGAGGATAAGCGCACAAGCAACCGCAGTGAGTGTAACGGTGTGGCCGCCTCCGATGTTGAAGCTTACGGTAAGTCCGCCGATACCGGAGATGAGAATGACCGCAACGGTGAAGAGGTTCGCGTTGTCGTTGAGATCCACATCCTGGATCATTTTAAGACCGCTGACCGCGATGAAACCGTAGAGCGTCATGCAAACGCCGCCCATTACGCAGTTCGGAATGCTTGCAAGAAATACTACGAACGGAGTAAAGAACGAAATCGCCATGCACATGATAGCGGTTGCAAAAATAGTTACAACAGAAGCGTTACCGGTGATTGCAACGCAGCCTACGGATTCGCCGTAAGTCGTGTTCGGGCATCCGCCGAATATTGCGCCCGCAACTGAACCGACACCGTCGCCGAGAAGCGTTCTGTGAAGACCCGGGTCTTCCGTAAGATCCTGTCCGATGATGGATGAAAGGTTCTTGTGGTCTGCAATGTGTTCCGCAAATACTACAAATGCGACGGGAACGTATGCGAAAGCAACGGTTGCTATGTATCCTGCATTGATTTCTTTAAATCCGCCGCCGATAAGTGCATCGATGAAAGTGAATTTTGGGAGTTCAAGAAGACCGAATGCGAATTTTGAATTATCAAATACCGCGGTAAATGCATTGAAATCAATAAGTTGGAGTGCTACGTTATTGGTCTTGATTCCGATAACTGTGAATATTGCAGCTGCCGCATATCCCGCAAGGATACCGATGATGAACGGAATGAGTTTTGCCATTTTCTTGCCGTATACGGAGCAAAGGATAACAACGAGAAGTGTGATAAGTCCGCAGAGAAGCGCAATATAGGGATTTGCGAGAGAGTTGCCGCCCGCATCAACGACTTTACCTTTCCAAAGGTCGGAAACCGCATTGCCTGCGAGTGAAAGACCGATGATGGAAACGGTGGGACCGATAACTGCGACAGGCATAAGTTTGTTTATCCATTTAACGCCTGTGAATTTAACGATGATTGCGATAACGACATATACAATACCTGCAAACGCCGCGCCGATTATGAGACCCATAAAGCCCATTTTTGCGGAAGCCGCACCTGCAAATGCCGCAAACATAGAACCTATGAAAGCGAAAGACGAACCGAGGAAAACGGGGCTACGGAATTTGGTGAAGAGCAGGTAAACTATCGTCCCGATACCTGCACCGAAAAGAGCCGATGCCTGAGAAAGGCCGTTTCCTACGATTGTCGGAACGGCAATGGTGGCTGCGAGGATCGCAAGCACCTGCTGGAACGCGAAGACGAGCGTTTTGCCGAAGCCGGGTCTGTCTTTGACTTTGTAGATGAGATCCATAAAGAAATCCTCCCGAAAAAATTTGTTGTATATAATATTTTTTTATATCTCGTAAAGTTCGACGGAATTTTTTTCGTCATACTCGGGAATGTTGACGCAGATGACTTCTTTTTGAGAGGTCGGTATATTTTTTCCGACATAATCGGCGCGTATCGGAAGTTCTCTGTGCCCGCGGTCGATCAGAACCGCCAGCTGTATGCACGCCGGTCTTCCGATTGAGAATATCGCGTCTATCGCCGCTCGCGCCGTCCGCCCCGTATATAGAACATCGTCAACGATCACTATGGTCTTTCCGTTCACGTCAAACGGTATATTCGTGTTTGCAACCGTCGGCATATCGTTTTGCTTTGAAAGATCGTCTCTGTAAAGAACGATGTCGAGTTCGCCCGTTTCCGGTCTTTTTCCGTAGATCTTTTCCATGTTCTCGGCGATCGTTTTTGCGAGAGGAACGCCTCTGCGACGGATCCCGATCAGAAAAACTTCTTTGCCTTCGTTCTTTTCTTCGATCTCATGCGAGATCCTCGTCAGAGATCTTCTCATTGCGTTTTCGTCCATAATGACGGCTTTGAGTTTCATAGGCTTTCTCCCTGAAAAACAAAAAAACACTGCCGGAAGCCGACAGTGCGCAGTTTTCTTGCATGAAAATTGCCCATCCGCAGATGGTGAAGCGTTTCTTGTCGGTCTCTCTGTCCCGAATTAAAGATTTACTTATGTCGATATTGTACCACATATTATAACATTTGTCAACCCGTTTCGACAAAAAATATTTGCTTATTTTTATGTATATCCGAAACTCCGGAAATTCTTATACGCGCACGCTCATATATATAAAAGGTAGAAAAGTGCGGAAATTTGACTGAACATGATACCGCAACCACATTTTTTGACGTTCGCGGAAACCGTTGCGAAAGGCGGAATATTCCGTTGATTGCGCGCGTATAATATAAAAGTGACAAAAAAGAAAACACTGAAAAAAACGTATTGACAAAACCGGAATGCCGTGGTATACTGTTTAAGCCCTCGAAAAACGGAGGGCGAATGAACCTTGAAAATTAAACAATGATACAACCCTGTTAATTTTAACAAACGAGAAGAAAACTCGGCGCAGAAGCGCGTAAATTGAAAGAGAAACGAACCAGATAAACTTAGGTTGGTTTCAAAGTCTTTGGAAGTATATGATCTCTCCTCGGAGAGTTATATAACCATATTTTTCAGAGAGTTTGATCCTGGCTCAGGATGAACGCTGGCGGCGTGCCTAACACATGCAAGTCGAACGAAGCACCTTTTAAGATTCTTCGGATGATTGATTGGTGACTGAGTGGCGGACGGGTGAGTAACGCGTGGGTAACCTGCCCTGTACAGGGGGATAACAGTTGGAAACGGCTGCTAATACCGCATAAGCGCACGAGAGGACATCCTCTTGTGTGAAAAACTCCGGTGGTACAGGATGGGCCCGCGTCTGATTAGCTGGTTGGCAGGGTAACGGCCTACCAAGGCGACGATCAGTAGCCGGTCTGAGAGGATGAACGGCCACATTGGAACTGAGACACGGTCCAAACTCCTACGGGAGGCAGCAGTGGGGAATATTGCACAATGGGGGAAACCCTGATGCAGCGACGCCGCGTGAGTGAAGAAGTATTTCGGTATGTAAAGCTCTATCAGCAGGGAAGATAATGACGGTACCTGACTAAGAAGCTCCGGCTAAATACGTGCCAGCAGCCGCGGTAATACGTATGGAGCAAGCGTTATCCGGATTTACTGGGTGTAAAGGGTGCGTAGGTGGCAGTGCAAGTCAGATGTGAAAGGCCGGGGCTCAACCCCGGAGCTGCATTTGAAACTGCATAGCTAGAGTACAGGAGAGGCAGGCGGAATTCCTAGTGTAGCGGTGAAATGCGTAGATATTAGGAGGAACACCAGTGGC
>OLPF01000096.1_pt1 | contig 99415 bp, 88 predicted proteins | sample 1673121 | NCBI WGS metagenome assembly OLPF01 (sample SAMEA3136756, study PRJEB25190) | human gut metagenome
ATCTCCACCCTTCCCTTGACTTCCTCGCTGCGCTTTGGGTGTAACCTATGTTTGATACTCTTACAACAAAAATCTATTGACAGGAAAATGACAAATTATTATACTGAAACTGCTTTAGGGAAACTGCGGAATTCTCAAAAGAAATGAAAAAAATCCGCGAAAAGGCTTGACATCTGCCGCCGGGCCGTCCAAAATTTTTTAATGGCAGAAAGGAACCTCAGAGGACAAAACCTCAGAGGACAAAACCTCAGAGGGCAAAACAAAGGAAAGTTCTCGGGGGAGATACGGAAGCTGGCAGCCTCCTTCGGGACGAAGGAAGGCTTTTCTTATTATATGGGGTTGTTTCCATAGAGGGAAAGGCCGGAAGGAACAGGAGAAGCAGGCCGCCTCAAGAAGCTCCGGAAGGAGTATTTTTTTGGAGGCTTAGTTAGCTGTGGCTAATTAAAAGAGACAGCCTGCCGTGAAAACCGATATACCAGGATGGGCGAGCGAGAAGCTTGCTCTCCTGACCAGAAATACAGAGAAGGAGGGCTCATACGGTTCAGAAAAATCGAGCGCCGTAGAAGCGGCAAAAATTTTTTCATTGTCGGTTAGTGAATTCTAACCAAAAAGGTACGCTCCCACAAAGGGAAGAAAACGAAATGGAGGTAATCAAAACATGACAACGACAAAACAGTCGTGGCTCAAACGGAGCCTGGCAGTCCTGCTGGCCGTGATGATGGTCATGAGTATGGGCGTTGCTAATGTGTTTGCCTTAACGACTTCCAAAGCGTCGTTGGCGGACGGGACATACAAGGTTCCCTTTAGTTTTAACTATTACATGGCCGGTACAATGTATGAAATGGCGGCGGGAAAGCCCAATGCGCTTATAAAAACTCCTGCCACCGTCGAAGTTAGGGACGGAAAAATGACGGTAACGCTTTCTGCCGTGAAGGATGGGACAGATTATGTAACGGGGTTCCAGTATCGCTTGCAGAACGAAGAAAATTATACGCAGGCAACTGTTAGTGATACAGACCAAGACGGCAATGTGGATCAAATCAGTTTTACGATTGATTACACAGAGGACTATCTTGTTACGACCGTACATTATACGACATCTGTAGAAGCCGGATTTGAATCCGCTCTCTGCTTTGATTTCAGCAAGGCCGAAGCGGAAGACGGCGAGCAACCGCCTGTTGAAGAGGAGACTAAAGTTACCCATACGATTAAACTGGAAGTAGATTCCGATAAAGCGTCGGAAATGATTCAGATTCCTGACGAAGACGGAAACATAATGACTTCCAGTGGCGGAATTGACAACGCCATCAGCGCTTATACAGATGAAGTGGAGCTGGTCGAAAAAGATGGGGAATATACTCTTCTGCTCCGTATGGCGAGGACAGGTATGTTCTCAGCGACCATGAAGGATTTCCATATCGTTGAGATCGATCCGGAGGACAGTGATAAGCAGACGCATACTGCAATTACGCCTATTGAAACCACATACAACGGAGCGGAGATCTACGAATTTCACATTTCACTTGGAACGAAAGAGAAGCTTGGAAACACGATCTATATGTGGTGTGAGGCATCTGCTTCCATGGGCGAGATGTCCATGTCGTTCTACAGCAAGGTAGGAATCACCCCCCAACCCGATTATCTGATTGATCTGGCTGAGGATGCAATGATTGCAGACGGTTCCTATACAGGTAAGGTGACTGTAGAATATGGACTGCCATCACAGCAAGATTATTTTGTAACAGATGATGTGGCGATTGATGTAAAAGACGGAAAAGCAACCCTCCGGCTTACAGTGAGTAAAGATTACGCTTACGGTAAAACCGGAAATCTGTATTATGCAATTTATGGAAAGGAGACAAGTTCACAGACAAACACCGCAACGTTGGTTCCTGTAAGCGGAGAAAAACAAAATTATGTATTTTTGGAAACAACAGACCTGCGCCGCCCGATCTATACTGGAACATCTCCCAGTACAAATAGTTCCAGCAATGGTCTAACTTTCAAAATCGATAAGGATAAAGTTTGGTTCCGACGTAACATCTCAGTATGTGGATACAGTCGGCCGAAATAAGAAGGAGATTGCAGAGTATATAAGGAATCAGCTGCAAGAAGACATAGCCAACGATCAGGTGTCGATGAAGGAATACTATGATCCGTTTACGGGGGAAAAGTATTTCGGCGGCAAAAAATAAGGCCGCTTTAGCGGCGGCCTGAGAAAGAAATGCGGTTGGCAGATCTTCATGCGTCTTAAGACGCGGCTGGTAAAAGACCCTTATAGGGTCAAAATCATGCCACCAGTTCAACTGGTGGTCATGACTCGTATCCGGCGACTTGCTGAGTCGTTGATTTTGCTTGCAAAATCAGTTCCGTACCAATTTGGATGACAGCTAGTGGGCTGAATTTGCTTCTTCCACACGCTCATCAGGCATTTAACCTGCATCATGGGGGACGCAGGCATCGTTTATAGCGGAAATATTGCCGTAATTTGTAGCGACTTTTCATCCTTGGTGCTGGCGAAAATTTTTCCCTTATGCGCTGTTACAATGGCCAGAGCAATGGAGAGGCCCAGGCCGTGTCCACCTGTTTCCGAGTTGCGGGACTGATCCGCACGGTAAAAGCGGTCAAACAAATGCTCCAATGCTTGCCTGGCAATGTGCTCAACCGTATTGTATACGCCGAGCTGTATGCTGTTGCGTTGTTTCGTCAAAGTCAAATGGATTTGACCGTGAGGAGCACTGTATTTAATGGCATTGTCCAACAGGATGGTAATCAGCTGCCGGATGGCATTCTCATCCCCGCACATGGTAATCATCGGTTCAATGGAAACGTCAAGCTGCTTCTCTTTGGTTTTGGCCAGCGCCTGGAAAGTATCTGCCGTTTCCGCAGCCACATCGGAAAGGGGAAACTCGATCATTCGAGCCTGAGGCTGACCTTCGTCCATGCGGGCCAAAAGAATCAGTGCACTGGTTAAATCGGCCAGACGCGTGGTCTGTGTTCGGATGTCCTGCAGCCACTCATTTTCGCCCAGATCCATTTGCAGAATCTCTGCATCCGCATCGATAATGGTAAGCGGCGTTTTGAGTTCATGACTTGCATCCGTAATAAATTGTTTCTGCCTTTCATCATTCCGCAGGAAAGGCTTTACAATTCGCCCGGACAAGAGCAGCAATAAAAGCAATACTGAAACAAGCCCTGCCAAGGAGGCAAGGATACCGGTGCGGATAAAGGAACGCAGCGTTGCAAGATTTCGGCTGCAATCCAGAAAAAGCATATGCGTTTCATCCTGAACTGCATAAACCATGTATCGGTAATTGCCCAAAAAACCGCTGGTACGTCCGCTTTCCCAGATGCTTTGGGCATAAGCAATGGCGGTGGAGGTATCCACGGCCTTGATTTTTCCTGTATTGGTTGCAATCGGTTGGCCACTTTGATTCAGGAAAACAGAAAAGTAGCGGGATTCATAGGGCAGCTCGGGGGAAAGTAAACGCTCCTTTTTTCGTGGGTCGTTTTCCGGGGGACGTTCACCTGCGCCGGGGATATCGGGAAACGAACCATCGTTTTCTGCCAAGATCCCTAAAATCTGATCAGCATCCTCGATCACGCCACGATAATTCAGCAGACTGATTGTTCCCATGACAATCAGTAAAACGGTAAAAAGCGAGACCATGGACGCAATGATCAGTTTGATACGTAGCTTTCGAATCATGAAAGATCCTCCAGCGAGTAGCCAGCGTTTCGCGTGGCTTTAATCTGGACATTGGCCTGGAGGGCGGATAACTTTTTCCGCAAATAGGAGATATAGACCCAGACCACATTCACTTCCGCCTGGCTATCATACCCCCAGATTTTTTCCATAAAACGCTCCGTAGAAATGAGGCTCCATAGGTTGCTCATGAGCAGCTCCAGCATCTGAAATTCCTTGTTCGCAAGGCGAAAACTCCCCGTAGGTGTGGACAGCTCAAAGGTGGCACGGTCCAGGGTTACGTTTCCCACTTGCAGGCGAGTATTGGTCTGGGCATGCTGCGGGCGCGTCATGGCACGAATACGTGCCAAAAGCTCCTGAACGTGAAAAGGTTTGGTCAAGTAGTCGTTGGCGCCTGCATCCAACCCCTGCACCTTATCGTCTATTTCCGACTTAGCCGTCAACAGCAAAATGGGAACGCGGTTTCCCTGGTTACGGAGCTTTGTCAGCACGGTGATTCCATCCATTTTAGGCATCATGATATCCAGCACCATGCCGTCGTAATTCCCGGACTCCGCATACGCCAAAGCCGCTTGGCCATCATAGACCGGATCGACGGAATAATTGTTCCGTTCCAGAATGGTCACAAGGGCTTTTGAAAGCGCCATTTCATCCTCGGCAAGCAATATTCTCATGACACAGCGCTCCTCCGCTTTTTCACGACAGCTTCAACCTGACATTCGTATCTGCCGAGTTAGCTGCCTGGGCATTGATTTTGCTTCCTTAAAAAGTGGTAACGCTCACTTTTTAATATGCTGAAGCGCATCTTGTCCGCTTCAACTGCATGTATTATGGTAAAGGGGCAACCTAAAACAGAGTTAAAATACATACAGTCTTGCAATAAATTTTCAGGCCATCATAGGCGCTAAAAGGGAGCAAGAGGAGCACGACGGCTCCTCTTGTTTCAGCATGTCCCAAAAGTGGCAGACGCCACTTTTTCGAGGAAGCAAATTCGGTCAACCAGAGGTCGCCCGAATTTGTAAGGAATTGATTTTGCAAGCAAAATCAACGACCCGCGAAGCCCACAAAGCCGGCTTACACAAATGAAAGCCAGAGGGACTGCGGCCCTTCCGACACCTCCCAAAGCTTTTTACTTGCATTGCGTTATGCTTGCATCAATTGCCGGAGTTCCTCCGTTAGTGGCGCACCATACTCATTCCACTCAAAGGCCTCGGCATACTTTGTACCTGGGGGAAGCAGCTGCTGGCATGTCTGAGCTACACGTGCAAAACGCTCTCGCTGTAAGCGGCGCAATACGGTTGTTTTCTCCTCAAAGGTTTGTGCTTCCAGAACCTCAGTCCAGCGGTCGCACCATGGAAGCCACTCGTAAAATTGCGATACGTGCGAGAGCATTCCTGTCAGCTTTTGCTCTATGACATCATCAATGGGGACGGCTACGTCGGCACGGAAAGGGGTAGGACGGGTAAACGCATCCCACATGGACAAAATCACGGGAACGGTCTGGGGCACAGGTGCTTCTGGGCAATACAGCGGCACACTGACAAGGTAGGAGCAGTCGGTGACAAGCTGACCGCACGCCCGATGATCCGGATGGTAATCGCAGGAGCGATGCGTAATAATCACATCTGGCGCGTAGGCGCGGATCTCACGCATAAGCATAGCGCGGTTTTCCAGAGAAGGGGTGAGATATGCGTCTGGCGCGGATAGAATTTTGTACGTTACACCATAGATCTCCCCAGCCGCGGCAGCCTCCTTTGCACGACGCTTGATCAGTTCTTCCCGGGACATGGTCTGGTGACCTGATCCTCCGTCCGTCATGGAAAGGAACATGACTTGATGCCCTTTTCTGCACAGGCGGATGGCCAAACCTCCGCAACGAATATCCGCGTCATCGGGATGGGCGCCTACAACAAGGAAACGATACTTGCGCATGGTTATTCCTCCTTTTCCATAGAAACATTCATTGCTATGACGGCGTATAAGAAGCATGAAGAACACCACAGGATGCAATTACGCTTGCTTATCGCTGTACATGCAGTAGTAAAAGCATGCCTTTTTCTAAATATACGATAATATAGACACTGTACATTTGTCAAGGCCTTCTTGAGATGTTTGCAGTTTGACCAGAATGCCATGAAAAAGATCCTTTTTGCAACAAAACATCATGCTTTCAACGACAAATTTCCTGCGGGGGGCTTGTGTTTTTTCTCTCAATGTGGTATGATGACAACGCTGATTTCGAGGAGGTTGCACGCAATGGATGTACTGTATGTTATTTTTTCCGTGGTGATCGTCATTGCCGCGCTGATCATGATTGCGACGGTGCTGCTGCAGCAGGGCAATGTTCGTGGTTTGGGTGCCATTACCGGCCAGCTGGATAGCTATTTCAGCAAGAACAAGGCCAAGACCGTAGAAGCCAAGTTGGCGCTCATCACCAAGATTAGTGCTGCGGTATTTGTGGTGCTTTCCCTGGCACTGCTGATCGTGGATAAGCTTGCCTGAAAAAATACGCAGTAAGGAAGCGGAGCGTCTCCGTGGAGACCTCCGCTTTTTTGCATATTCGGGAAAGAAAATCCCCTTTGTCGACAGCTTCTTCTACTGGCGCGACGTATGTATTTGTGCTATAATATTTCCAGTATGTTGCCCAAAGAAGCAGGTGGATTTCCTGCGTAAGCCGGGCACCGTGTTTTTTTCGTAAACAGCAAGGAGGATGCCGCGCCCATGTTTACACCGAGGGTGAAGAATCCACAAACGGATTTATTGATGAAAGCCGTGCTGTCCTTGGAGAACGAGGAAGAAGCCTATCGTTTTTTTGAGGATGTATGCACTGTGGCAGAATTTAAGAGCATGGCCCAACGCTTGGAAGTAGCCGTATTGCGACGCCAGGGCGTAACTTATCAGGAGATTGTAAAGCGCACCGGTGCTTCCTCTACAACCATCAGCCGTGTCAACCGTGCACTATTATATGGGGCAGAGGGGTACCACCATGTACTGAACCAATTGGAGCAGGCGCATGAGCTCCTCCAGGACCCCACGGCGGAGTAATGAAGGCTCTACATTTTACGATATGCTGATGATACAGGCGCGGAAACGCGCTTGTTTCTTATTCGTTATGTTGTTTCTTTGTGACATGGAGATAAGGAGTAACAAGACATGGATTTAAGCATGCTGAATCCGGAGCAGCGGCAGGCTGCCGAAACCCTGGAAGGCCCTGTACTGATCCTGGCAGGAGCAGGTAGCGGAAAAACCCGGGCATTAACTTATCGGGTGGCCAATTTGATGGACCATGGCGTCCCGGCCTGGTCCATCCTGGCGCTTACTTTTACCAATAAGGCGGCCCGTGAAATGAAGGAGCGTATTACCCAGCTTGTGGGAGAAAAAGCCGAGAGCGCATGGATCTCTACTTTTCATTCCACCTGTGCGCGTATTCTCAGGCGGGATATTGAAAAGCTGGGGTATACGCGCTCCTTTACGATTTATGATGATGATGACCAGGGCACAGTGATTAAGGAAATCCTTAAGCGCCTGAATATCGATGAAAAATTTCTGCCACCCAGAGAAGTCAAAGCAAAGATTTCCGATGCAAAGAATAAGTTAATGGGCCCGGATGAGTGGTTTGCGAAAACAGAACGGGACTTTCGCAATCAAACCCTGCACGATGTGTTTGTTGCCTATGAGCAGCGTTTAAAATCTGCAAACGCTCTGGATTTTGATGATCTGCTGCTGAAGACCCTGGAATTGCTGGCGGACCATCCCCCCGTGCTGGAAAGCTATCGTGACCGCTTTCACTATGTGATGGTCGATGAGTATCAGGATACAAACTATGCTCAGTATATGCTGGTAAAACTGCTGACGGACAAGAGCCGTAACCTTTGTGTAGTGGGTGATGATGACCAATCCATTTATGGTTGGCGGGGGGCCGATATCCGCAATATCCTGGACTTTGAAAAGGACTATCCAGATGCCAAGGTGATTAAACTGGAGCAAAACTATCGCTCCACCGCCAATATTCTGGATGCGGCCAACCAAGTGATTGCCCATAATGCCGGGCGAAAGGAAAAAGCGCTGTGGACAGAAGCCGGCGCAGGAGAGACCATTAAACTGTACTGTGCCGGCGATGAGCGGGAAGAAGCCGCTTGGGTTGCGGACCGAATTCGGAAAATGAACCGTCACGGTGAGGAATATGGCCGCATGGCTGTGCTGTATCGCACCAATGCCCAGAGCCGTGTGCTGGAAGAAATGCTGATGCGGGCCGGCATACCGTATAAGGTATTTGGCGGCCTCCGCTTCTACGACCGCAAGGAAGTCCGGGACGTTATTGCGTACCTGCGTGTAATTGCCAATCCTACAGATGATGTGTCACTGCGACGGATTATCAATGTGCCCAAGCGTGCCATTGGAGATGCCACCATCGCAGAGCTGGTCCGCCATGCGCAGGAACAGGAAATGCCGCTGTTCAGTGCGCTTACCGATCTTCCCTCGAGCTTGTCTTCCCGCCCGCGCAAGTGTGTGGGGGATTTCTTTACCATGATGACAACGTTAATGGCCATGAAAGACGCCATGCCTCTGAGTACGTTCGTCAAGCAGATGGTGGATCAAACCGGGCTCATGGAACAATATCAGAAAGAGGATTCCGACGAAGCCCGCAGCCGCGTGGAGAACATTCAGGAGTTTTTGGGTGCGGTGGAGGAATTCGACCGTCAAACCGAAAACGCTACCCTGGAGGACTATCTGGAAAACGTTGCCTTGGTTACCGAACTGGACCAGGCAGAGGAAGAAAAGCAATATGTTACTTTGATGACCTTGCACAGCGCCAAAGGATTGGAGTTCCCCAATGTATTTATTACAGGCATGGAAGAGGGAATCTTTCCTTCGGGACGTAGCCTGATGGACGAACAGCGTATGGAGGAAGAACGGCGGCTGTGCTATGTGGGAATTACCCGGGCAAAAGAACGCCTGTTCCTGTCCAGGGCCAGCCAGCGCATGCTTTATAATCAGATCAACCATAATGCTCCCAGCCGTTTCCTTTCGGAAATTCCCAGCCGTTTGTTGGAAGATGAATGGGAAGCCAAACGGAAACAAACCTTCAAGGGTGATCCCATACCCCAGCCGAAATCCTATACCAGCGGATACGGGCTAAAATCGACCCCCAGCGTCAGTCAACTGGGGCAACCCCGGCTTACGCTGGGCGGCAATATGCTGGAAATTCCAGGTGTGCAGAAAGGTTTTACACCCTCCAAAGCGCGCCAGAATGTATCGGCGCTACAAAATATTTTCAAACCCGGCGATCGCGTAATGCACCGCAAATTTGGGGAAGGTAATGTGGTTGCCCTCAAGGGGAGTGGCGCGGACACGCGCATATCCATTGAATTTACCGCCTATGGCGTCAAGGAATTCTCGCTCTCCATTGCTCCCATTGTAAAAATCGAGGAGGAGTAACCGTGGACCAAAAAGCGCGCATGCAAGAGCTGGTAAAGCGGCTGAACGAAACCGCACACGCTTACTATGTTTTAGGCGAACCTGTCATTTCAGATATGCAATGGGACGCCATGTATGATGAGCTGACAAACCTGGAAAAGGAAACAGGGACGGTGCTGCCGGATTCACCGACGCATCGGGTGGGCGGTGAACCGCTGAAAGGCTTTGAGCAGCACCGGCATATTACCCGATTGTGGAGCATGGACAAGGTGCAAACCATGGATGCCTTGCAGGACTGGATTCGCAGAACGGAAAAATTGGCCGGACGTGGGGATCTTCCCTATTTTGTGGAGTACAAGTTTGATGGGCTTACGCTGAACCTGACCTATCGGGAGGGACAGCTTGTACAGGCGGCAACAAGAGGCAATGGCGAGGTGGGCGAGGCTATTTTGCCTCAGGCAAAGACAGTGCGCGCTGTTCCGTTGACCATTCCCTATCAGGGGCTGCTGGAAGTGCAGGGCGAATGTATCATGCGCTTAAGCGTGCTGGAGCAGTATAATAAAACTGCAAAGGAACCGCTGAAGAATGCACGCAACGCTGCGGCCGGTGCCTTGCGTAATCTTGACCCCGCGGTAACGGCTGCGCGCAGACTGGACGCCTTTTTCTATCAAGTAGGTACCATTGAGAACCCGCCATATCATACCCAGCCGGGTATGCTGGAGTTTTTGCGCAAAAACGGCTTTCCCGTAAGTCCCTACCTTGGAGAGCCGAAAAACGCGGAAGAGCTGGTTGCCTGTATTCGCCATATTGAGGAGATCCGCAATACGCTGGATTTCCTGATCGATGGCGTGGTAATCAAGGTAGGGGACTTTGCGCTACGGGAACGCATGGGCTTTACGGAGAAATTTCCACGCTGGGCGGTTGCCTATAAATTTGAAGCGGAGGAAAGTGTTACAACGCTGCGAAAAGTTACCTGGGAGCTGGGCAGAACCGGGAAACTCACACCTTTGGCGCATTTGGAACCCGTTGATTTTTATGGGGTAACGGTGCGCAAGGCAACGCTGAATAACTGGGGGGACATCCAGCGGAAGCGCGTAGCCTTGGGCGCACCGGTATGGATTCGCCGTAGTAACGATGTAATTCCCGAAATCATGGGGCGGGTTGGTGAACCAGGCCCCGGCGAGAAGCCGATCGTTAAGCCGGATCATTGCCCGGCCTGTGGTGCGTCCTTGGTAGAGCGCGGTGCCCATCTTTTTTGTATGAATCGTGTCAGCTGCCGCCCTCAGGCCGTGGCCCGCTTGAGTCACTTCGCCAGTCGCAATGCCATGGACATTGAAGGCTTTTCCGAAAAAACAGCCGGACAAGTGTACGATCAGATGAATGTGCGTGATCCTGCTGACCTGTACACCTTAACCATGGAGCAAGCGTTGAGCCTGGAAGGATTCAAGGAAAAGAAGGCAGGAAATCTGCTTGCAGCCTTGGAAAAAAGCAAGAGCTGCCCCTTGGACGCCTTCCTGTTCGCTCTGGGTATCCCCAATGTGGGTCGGAAGACAGCCCGTGACCTTGCGCAGGCGTTTGGCACCCTGGAAAAGGTAGAGCAAGCCACGGAGGAGGAATTGACAGCCATCCAGGATGTGGGGGAAATTGTAGCCCAGAGTATTACTGAATTCTTCTCCTTCGCAGAAAACAAGCTTATGATTGATAGGCTTCTGGCCGCAGGGGTACATCCCCATGCAGCGGCTGGACCTTCGGCAGGACCGCTTACAGGCATGACCGTGGTGGTCACGGGGACATTGCCTTCCCTTTCCCGCGAGGAAGCAGAAGAACTTATCCGGCAAAATGGGGGTAAGGCATCTTCCTCCGTGAGCAAAAAAACCACGTTTGTTCTTGCTGGAGAAGCTGCGGGGAGCAAACTAACAAAGGCGCAGGCCCTGGGCATTCCCATTTTGGATGAGGCAGCCTTCCGGCAAAAATTGCAATAGGCGAAAAAAAGAAGCGGAGGACGCTGCCGCAAAGCAAACGTCAACCGCCTCTTTTTTTGCTCCGTGCTTATGGACGCAGGTTCTTTTTCCACTCATCAATGCGTTTTCCCACCAGCAGAATGGTCAATACATCCGTAAGGCCATCGTAAATCAGGCTGGCGCCAATAACGGCCACTGCCACCTGTGCAGATGCAAAGGGATTCAAAACGAGCACAAGTCCAAGCGCTATGGTCAGTGCCGCCATGAGCAGCAAAGCCACCCAGCGCTCGTAGCCGGCACGCTTTGCATCCATGGAGCGCTGCACGCCGCCAATGCCACTGGCCAGGAGAGCGATGCCAAAGATTACCGGAATAAAGCCGGCCACAAACTCAATCCTGAAAACAATGAACAACCCAATGGCGATCAGGAAAAGTCCAATCATCAGGTCACCGCGAAAGAGCTCAGCATATACCTCGCTCTGCCGGGTGTAGCGAATCACCCGGCCAATCCCGTAAAGAATCGCCAGTCCTCCCAGCAAATAACAAACCACCTGGATGGTAATCGAAGGGAAAAACAAAAGTATAATCCCCAGCACAATGGAAAGAAGAGATGAAAAGATCCAGGCCTTTTGCAGTCGCTCAAAGAATTTTTTGAAATTCATTTTCAAATCCTCCTACGCCGTTGGCACAGTCGCAACCGACTGTACAACATTATAATTAGTTTACTACATTTGCCTGGAGAATGCAAGGAAGAGAAACGGAAGAAAGTTTGGCATTATATACGAACTTTTTTCTAAAAACCACTTCCAATATTCGCTGTTTTATGCTATAATCCCAACGATACGTCAACATAAAGGAGCGACTACCGTGGAAAAGATACGCCGCAATGAGCGCATGAGCGCCATGATGAAAATACTCTCTGCTTCGCCCAATCGCATTTTTACACTTTCGTACTTTTGCGAATTGTTTGGTGCGGCAAAATCCACCATGAGTGAAGATATTGATATACTCCGGGATGTGGTAAAAACCTTTCAGCTGGGCGAGCTGGAAACGGTAACGGGCGCTGCAGGTGGCGTCCGCTATCGTCCGCGGACGTCGAAGGCTTCTTCCAGGGCTTACATTGCTTCCCTGTGTGAGAAGCTCAGCAATGAAAATCGTGTACTTCCCGGTGGTTTCCTGTATTATTCTGATATTCTTTCCACACCGCAAATTGTACAGCGTATGGGAGAGATCCTTGCTGCGGAATACTATGAAACGTCACCGGATTTTGTATTGACCATGGAAACAAAGGGCATCCCTGTGGCGTTGATGACGGCACATGCCCTGGGAATTCCCCTGGTTATCGCCCGGCGCTCCAGCAAGGTTTATGAAGGCTCGGCAGTGAACATCAACTATGTTTCCGGTTCCTCCGGGCATATTGAAACCATGTCTCTTTCCCGCAGAGCCGTCCAGGAAGGACAACGTGCCCTGATCATTGACGACTTTATCAAGGCAGGCGGAACGGCGAAGGGCATGATCGACCTGATGCATGAGTTTAATGTGACAGTGGTCGGCTTGGGCTTTGTGATGTCCACCGCACAACCTGCAAAGAAACGCGTGCAGGGAGAAAAAGCACTGATGGTAATGGAAATCTCCCAAGAAGATAATCCTGTTGCCAAGGTGCAGCCCGCTCAATGGCTAAACGGCTAAAGAAAGGAGCCCTCCAGTGAAGACCATTGCCTTGATTCTTGCCGCAGGACGAGAAAATCAAATGCACTCCGGAAGGGCCAAGGAGCTCCACCAACTGGTGGGCAAATCCTTGCTGGAAACTACGGCGGAAACCTTGCGGCCCTTGGCGGGAAAAACCATTGTGGTATTGGGGCATCATGCCCAGGAATTGCAACCTGCTTTACCGGAATGGTGCCTGAGTTGCATTCAGGATTTTTCTTTGGGCTTTGGTACAGCAAAGGCAACGCTGGCCGCGCTGCCGCTAATGGAGGAAGACGCAAAGATTGTTATCACTGCCGGGGATAAGCCCTGCCTTTCTCCTGAATCCTACCGTCGGCTACTGAACGCAGTGGATGGACAACGCTATCAGACGGCCCTGTTATACGCGGATGTGGACCATCCAGAGGGATATGACCGTGTCGTATTCGACGGTGATGGTGATGTGAAACGCATTGCCCACGCTGACCGTTTAATGCCCCAGGAAGAAGAGATATCCTCCATCAATGTGGGCGTATACTGCTTTACCTATAGTGTGCTGCGCAAAGCGCTATTGAACATGGAGCCGGATATACATCACGTATATCACATCAGCGATCAAATTGACCGGCTAGGCAGTGAGGGGCATCGCATTGCCGCCATCGCAGTGGAGCATCCCCAGGAAGGGCGGCGCATTGTCAGCCGCGCCGATCTTGCTGAGGCGACGTCCTTCATTGTACGTAGAAACTGTCAACGGTTGATGCAATCCGGCGTTACGCTGCTTGATCCCGCCAATACTTATGTGGAAGGGGATGTGGAAGTAGGGCAGGACACCATCATCTATCCTGGCTGTGTTTTACAGCGCGGCACGCGGGTGGGAGAGCGCTGCGTGCTATATCCGGGCTGTCGCTTGCTGCGCACGGTGGTAGGCGATGAGGCCATTGTGGAGCAAACTATCGCGGAGGATAGCGTTATCGCGCCTGGCAGTCGGGTGGGCCCTTATGTACATTTGCATGCAGAGCATCGGTAATCCAAGCAAATTTCATGAATTTAGCAGGAGAACGGTGGCAAAAGATCGAATGAAATCACTTCGCGGGGCGGAGGAACCTCCTCCCCGCGAAATGGCGTTTTTGGGGAAAAGAGGGAATATCCCATGGAGAAGGAAACCTGGATCGTGGTAGGGCTGGGAAACCCTGGCCTGAACTATGCGCATACCCGCCACAATGTTGGCTTTGAAGTTACAGACATACTTAGCCGTCGCTGGAACGCACCGCTGACGAAAAAAAGGTGCAAAGGTTTATTGGCTGAAACCGTGGTGGATGGGCGGCGGGTGGTGCTTTGCCAGCCACAGACCTATATGAACTTAAGCGGCGAGTGCGTGGAAGAACTGCTGCAGTGGTATAAAGTCCCCTTAGATCATCTGCTTATTATTTATGATGATATTGACTTGCCGCTGGCTAAGCTGCGCGTACGCAAAACCGGCAGTGCCGGCACCCATAACGGTATGCGTTCCATTATGGCCCATGTGCCCAGTCAGGAATTTCCAAGGATTCGTGTGGGCGTAGGGGCAAAGCCTGAGGGCTGGGAACTGGCCGATTGGGTGCTGAGCCGCTATGCCATCCGGGAAGAGCAGGAAGCTATGGCCAGCGCTTTCCAAAGCGCAGCCGATTGTGTGGAAGATTGGCTTGGGCATGGCATTGACGACGCCATGCAGCGCTTTAATCACAAGTAATCAACGGGGAGGGCATCATGAATCAAGGACTGCTGACGGGTGGGAAAACCGCTGCGATGCAACAGCTGCTGGATGCACTCAAAAATCAAAAGACGGCTACGCTCTATGATTTGCCCGAGAGCCAGGCTGCCTATATCGCCGCGCTGGTAACTAATATCACAGGCAAGCGTGTATTATTGGTGCTACCCAATGATCTGGCAGCTGGAAAAGCCGCGGATGACGCACAGCAGCTGCTGGGGGGACAGGCAGCCTGCTTTCCAGGTGGAGAAATCGAGCTGGGTCACGGAACCTCCAGTCATGAAGGTGACTGGCGGCGCTTGGAAACCCTGCAGCGAGTTGTGAACGGTGATATCCGTTTGCTGTGTGCATCCATGGATGCGCTGATGCTGCGCATGGCTTCCCCTGATTTGTTTAAGGCATCCATTCTTCGCCTGGCCCCCGGAGACCGTTTCGGTCCGGATAAGCTTATCTGCGCCTTGGTCTGCATGGGGTATGAGCGGGTAGAGATGGTGGAAGGGAAGGGGCAATGCGCTTTGCGCGGCTCCATTGTGGATTGCTATCCTCCTTCGGGGAGCGTTGCGCTTCGTCTGGAATTTTTCGATGATGAAGTGGACTCTATACGCACCTTTGATTGCATTAGTCAGCGCAGCCAGGAAAAGCGTGCTTCCTGTGTGCTGGCCCCGGCTACGGAGGTAATCCTTTCCCAAAGCGAAATGGCTGCCGGCGCGGAACGCATGCGTGAAGCGGCTACGCAGCTGGGGACAGAAACTTCCGGGGAGAAGCCCCTATTTGATGATCTGCCTCCACTACCGGAGGACGATGAAGAACTGCCTTCATTCTTTGACGAGCAGATTACGCCGCGCATGCAAACGGCACAGGTTGCCGCAGAGCTGGATCGTCACAAGGAGCGACTTCTGTCCGACGCGGAACAGCTTACTGGCGGCGTGCCGCTAAAGCGCATGCGCTCCTGGCTGCCGGTTGTGACAGATGCACTGTATACCCTGAACGATTGGTATGATGCTCCCTATGTGTTTCTGGTGCAACCGGATCAGCTCCGGCAGCGGGTAGAAGAACGTAGCATAGGCTTTCGAGAAGATCTCCGCAGCGCCATGGAACGCGGGGATGCTGTATCGGCCCAGGAAAAGCTGCTGCTATCCTATGAGGAAGTCATGGATTCCTTCCAGGGCCACAGCCTGGTGACCATCACGGAATTTCTCCGGGGCATGGGAGGAATTCAGCCAGAAGTCGTGATTCCCGTGGGGAGCCGTGGTGTGGCCGGATATCAAAATCAGGTGAAGGTACTTCGGGAAGACTGCGAAAAGTGGCGGAAGGAAGGCTGGTGCGTGGCATTGCTTTCCGGTGGTGTAGCCCGCGGCAAGCGCTTGACCGAAGCATTATCCGAGCTGGGAACTCCTGCAACTTTCTCGGAAAATCTAATGGGCAACCTGATTCTTGGTGAGGTATTGGTACTTCCCATGACCTTATCCAAGGGGTTTATCTGGCCCGATGCCAAACTGGTTATTGTATCCGATACGGATCTGTATGGAGCGGGTTACCGGAAAGCAAAAACACGGCGAAACAGCGGCGAACGCATTGCAGCATTCACGGACCTAAAGGTGGGGGACTACGTTGTCCATGAGGACCACGGCGTAGGCATTTATCAGGGTACGGTTCGTCTGCAAAGCGAAGGAACCTATCGGGACTATCTGGCCATCCAGTACCTGGGCAGCGATAAGCTGTATGTTCCCACCGAGCAGCTGGACAGAATTCAGCGCTATATTGGTAATCCCAACGCCGCGCCAAAGCTCAACCGCCTTGGAGGTGGCGAATGGCAGCGCCAGAAAAGCAAAGTCAAAGCCGGATTGAAAGAATTGGCCTTCGATCTGGTGAAGCTATACGCGGCCCGGGAACAGCATAAAGGCCATGCTTTTGGCGCGGATACCCTATGGCAAAAGCAATTTGAAGACCAATTCCCCTATGAGCTGACACCGGATCAGGAGCAATCCGTCCGTGAAATCACTCAGGATATGGAATCGGACCGCAACATGGACCGTCTGCTGTGCGGAGACGTAGGGTATGGCAAAACGGAAGTGAGCCTTCGCGCTGCTTTCAAGGCAGTCATGGATAACAAGCAGGTAGCGATTCTAGCCCCAACAACCATTCTGGCCCAACAGCACTTTCATACCGTTGAGAAGCGATTTGCAGGCTTTCCAGTGGAGTGCGACGTACTCAGCCGGTTCCGCACCGCCAAGGAACAAAAGGATGTGCTGAAGCGGCTGGCCGAGGGGAAAATTGACATCCTGGTGGGGACGCATCGCCTTTTGGCCAAGGATGTCAAGTTCAAGGATTTGGGCCTGTTAATTGTGGATGAAGAGCAGCGCTTTGGGGTTGCACATAAGGAAATCATCAAAAACATGAAAAATCAGGTGGATGTGCTGACGCTGTCCGCAACCCCCATTCCCCGGACGTTGCATATGTCCATGGTGGGTATCCGGGACATGAGCGTGCTGGAGACGCCTCCTGAAGAGCGTCTCCCGGTACAGACCCATGTGGTGGAATACTCTGACGCGGTCATCCGGGATGCAATTCTCAGGGAGTTAAGCCGCGGCGGACAGGTATATTTTCTGTACAACCGTGTGCACTCCATTGAGCAGTTTTATCAGCGCCTGCGGGCATTGGTGCCTGAGGCGCGCATTGGCATTGCGCACGGCCAGATGAAGGAGCACGGTCTGGAAGACGTGATGATGGACTTCTATGATGGCAACTACGACGTGCTGCTCTGCACCACCATCATTGAAAGCGGCTTGGACGTTCCCAGCGCCAATACATTGATTGTTTTTGACGCCGATCGCTTTGGGCTTAGCCAGCTGTATCAGCTTCGCGGCCGGGTGGGGCGCAGCAACCGCCAAGCATATGCCTATTTCACTGTTCGACCGGACAAAATGCTCTCGGAGGAAGCAGAGCAGCGCCTTAGCGCCATACGTGAATTCACCGAGTTTGGCGCTGGCTTCCGCATTGCCATGCGTGACCTGGAAATTCGTGGCGCGGGCAATCTGCTTGGACCTGAACAGCACGGCCATTTGGCCACGGTGGGCTATGACATGTATTGCAAGCTCATGGAGGAAACCTTGCGGGAAGTGCAAGGGCAACCCATGGCGATGCAGGAGTTGGCAACGCGGGTTGATCTGAAGGTGGACGCCTTCTTGCCCGGGGACTATGTCCATGATGAACGTCAACGCATGGAAATGTATAAACGCATCGCTTCCTTACGCACGGATATTGAACGGGAGGACATTGAAGAGGAAATGATTGATCGCTTCGGCGACCTTCCCGCTCCGGTGGTCAACCTGCTGGATATTGCTCAGCTACGCGCTTTGGCGCAGGGCCTGGGCGTGGCGCAGGTTATCTATCGTGCAAAGGGGCAGCTGGTGATGCGCCTGGATCAGCGCTATATTCCTGATCCGCAGCTGCTGACACAGGCTATGATGGATACAGACAAGCGTCTGTCCCTGACGCCTACTCAGCCGGTATCCCTGATGCTCAGGGACCCCAAGCTAGGAGAAGGTGACATGCTGCTGGAAGGCGTGAAGGTACTTAAACAGCTTTCCGCTCGTCTGGATCAGCTGAAGGAACAGAAAGAGAAGGCCGAGCCAAAGGCATAAGAAAGGTCCCGTCGCTTGCACATTTGGCAGGTGACGGGACCTTCAGCGTGTCGAAAAAGTGGCAGACGCCACTTTTTCGAGGAAGCAAATTCGGTCAACCAGAGGTCGCCCGAATTTGTAAGGAATTGATTTTGCAAGCAAAATCAACGACCCGCGAAGCCGGCAAAGCCGGCTTACACGAATAAAAGTCAGAGGGACTGCGGCCCCTCCGACACCTCCTAAAGGTTTTTTGACAGTCTGAAGGTCCCGTCCGCTTGCACATTTGGTAAGTGACGGGACCTTGTAGTATATGCACTTATTTTAGCAGGGTGGCGGTAAACCAGGTTTTGTAGCAGCGGCCTGGTTCCAGTAACGTGGCGAAAGGCTTTTCCTCCATGGCGCCGCTTTCGGTTACCTGAGCAGGCATACCGTGCCAGGGTTCCAGGCAAAGATAATTGGCGTTCATAAACGGCTTGGTCCAAACTGCCAGCACTTCCATCTTCGGAAAGGAAAATTGCAGCCCTTTGCCGCTGTGCTGATGCTGCAGCGTAACGCTGCGGCTTTTCAACTCGGTAAACAGCAACGCGTCACGTTCATCGAAAAGCTCATGCCGCAGAGGGAGAATTTGTCCATCCCGAAAATCAGGCAAGATTTCTGCACCGTCAATCAATCCGCCGCCGGGAGCAAGGGCAACCCTGCCGCTTTCCTTTTCCGGGAAAACCAACTGATAATCCGTGAAGGAGGCATCCTCCTCCATGGGGCAGATAAACGCCGGATGCCCGCCCACGCAGAAAGGCATCACACACTCCGAGCGGTTCTCCACCAGGAAAGTGGTGGTATAGCCATTTTCAAACAGGCTGTACGTAACATGCAGCACAAAATCAAAGGGGTACATTGCCCGGGATTCTTCTGTAGGTTCCAACACCAGCTCTACGAAATCGTCGCCAAGCTTGGCCACCTGAAAGGGTGCGTTGCGGGTAAAGCCATGCTTTTTCATGGGATAGGTTTTTCCGGCAATGGTTACCTGATCATTTTTGACAGAGCCGCACACGGGAAAAAGTACCGGTGCATGCTGGGGCCACACGGCAGGATCAGCCTGCCAAATGGCCTCACGTCCATCGCTGCCGCGCAGAGAGCATATTTGCCCTCCGCGCAGTAACACTTCAGCGCGGCAGTCGCCATAACGAAGGGAAACGCGCTCCGGACTTGCCATGGAATCTACCTCCTTTATGCCAGGGGATGGAGTAAATTGAAATCACGGGGCAAGGATGCTTCCACCCAGAACATACCATAGCATTGATTCTCGCCCACTACGAGCCCGGCACTGTTTTTCACCTGGTAGGCAATCATGGAATCCGGAAGCACCTCCAGCACATGATCCCGCACTTTTTCCGCCGCGCTCTCGCTGTAACTGTCAATGGCCAGCAGCTGCTTTACGCCCTGAACTTCCCGGGCAGCTACCAGCGCAACAATGTGTCCCACACGCAGGTTGCACAGCGCAACGCCGTGCTCCACCGCAATATGCTGAAAAAGCGTGTCCAGGTCATTCCGCAATCCGTCCCCGGCATAGGAGAAGCCCAAGGGGACATTTTCTCCCCGGAGCATCAACGCCTGCAAAAGGGCCGGCCGGTCGGTACCGTCATCTCCACGGCCACCTTCTCGCACAGAGAAATCTGCCAGGGCTTCCGCATTGGGGCAGCGCCCCGTCAGCCATTGCGCCGCGTGGCACAGGGCGAAAATGCCGCACCCGGAATTTGCCAGATTTCCCTCTCCCTGATAGGGATAAGGGTGGGTCCATTCCTTGCAGCGCTGGTTATGAAACAGTAGCGTTCGGTTTCCAAGATTGATTTCCTTCGTTTTACCGGTCATAGCAAGCTGTTCCTCCTTCGTACCGTCGCGCACCTGCGCCCTGCGCCGGCATATATTGTGGATGACAAGAAGCCATTGGAAAGGGGACTGAATTCATGCGGGAACCAACCAAAACCTCGCCTTTCGCGGCATTGAGCCCACAGGAGCAAAAAGAACAATGGATTTGGTGGCAGTGTCAGCATCCCGCCGGGCAACGGGAAACCGATCTCACAGCCGCGCCCACCTTACCCAAGGAAATACGCACCGATCTACCGCAGCAGCCCGCACCCGCGCCACGGCACGATCAGTATAACGCTGTTCTGCGCCGCATGCGGGAAGCTGGAAAGCACGCGGGAGATTATCAAAGCTGGCAGGGCTGAACCACCCTACAGGCCTGTGTGTCAAAGCATACATCCGCCCTGGAAGCAATCCCGAATGCTGCAAAGTACGTTTCCTCCAGGGGAATCCATTCCTCCGCAAAGCGTGCCAGCATGGCTTCGCCATTCCGGATACGGATACGCTCCCGCTGCGTCTCCGATGGAACGCTGAGAAAAATGGACATGGTATAGGGAACGCCGGCTGCTGGATGCAGGCTATATACGCCTTCGATGACGGTCAGCGGAGCCCGGGGCAGGGGAATCGGTTGCCCCAGTGTACCTGTCCGGCAGGAGTACGGCCGGTAGCATACGGGTTGACCCTTTCGCAGGGGTTCCGCCACTTCCAGGGTAAAGCGTTCTATATCAACGTTCCCTCCCGGCTGCGACAGCCGCTGGGGGGTTTTTCGCACTGCGGGAAGAAAAAAGTCGTCCATATGCGCCACGGAAGCGCCAAACAGCATCTGTAGGCATGATGCCAGGTCACTTTTTCCCGAGCCGCTACGACCGTCAATGGCCAGGAGGACGCTTTCGCTTGCCTGTAAGCGGGCCTCTATGGCCTGAAGAAGTGGGAGCCAGCGCACAATTCGTTCCTGGACTACCCGATAGGCCGGATGATACATGTCCCGGTATGTCTGGGAATGGCTCATCGCGGGGTAACCTTGAGCTTTCCAGGCAGCCAGGGATGCATGCCAGTGCTCAGGAGAGATGCCTACGGCTTCGGGGTGCAAGAGCGGCAGCGCCTTTTCCAAGGAGGCATAGTCCGCACGCGTTGGTGCGGTGACCGAAGAAAGGAAAATGCGCAGTACCAGCGCTTGCGAAACTCCTGCGGCCTTTGCGGCCGCCAGATGAAGCCGTGCATATCCTCCGCCGATGGATTCCCAAAGGGGAAGGCTAGCGTCCGCGGCAACCTGACGCCACTCCTTTTGAAGGCGCTCACGGGCTTCATCCTCCGCCGGGGCAAAATGCCCGCACCCACAGTGCCGTTGATACATCAGCTTCAACAGATCCTCCGCTTGCCACTGCGGATGCCGGCGGTATTGTTCCCATATCGTTTCGTCCAAGAAGGTACCTCCAACCAATGCAGCTTTCCTATCAGAGCCGCCATATAAAGGCAAGGCCCCGAAAAAGCGCTTGCTGTTTCGAGACCCTGCTGACTGTATCCAAACAGTACATGGGGCATATTATAAATTCTGCTTCAGAATGGCAATTCCTTCCCGAAGATGCTCCCAGGAGATATTCAGCGGCGGAAGGAGTCTCACTTTATCCTTTGCGGTCAGCACCAACAAGCCATTTTCCAAGCAGCGCTGCGCAACCTCCCCAGCGGGACGGCTGGCGGAAATGCCCAGCATCAGTCCCATACCGCTGATGCGCTGCACGGCGGGACATTCCTTCAGAGCATCCTGAATGGCCTGGGATTTTTCGAGCACCAGTTGGAACAGCGGCTCATCCAGGCGCTCCAGCACGCTGCATGCTCCTGCCGCGCAAATGGGATTTCCCCCAAAGGTGGAACCATGGTCACCCTTGCCCAGCACCGTCGATACCTGCGGCCCCAGGAGCGTGGCGCCAAGGGGAAGGCCGCCGGCCAGGCCCTTAGCGGTGGTAACCACATCAGGATGAAGCCCATAGTGCATGTAGGCAAAAAGTTTTCCGGTGCGCCCGTTCCCGGTTTGTACTTCATCCAGCATCAGCAGCAAATGGTGAGCCTGGCACAGCTCTTCTGCCAAGTGCAGAAACGCTGCATCCAGAGGCTCCACACCTCCTTCGCCCTGGATGGGCTCCATCAGGATCGCGCACACATCCGGTTGCGACAGTGCCGCTTTCAGTTCTTCCTGATCTCCCGGGGTGACATAGCGGAATCCCTCAGGAAATGGCCCAAAGTGCTTGTGAAAAACTTCCTGGCCTGTGGCGGCCAAGGTGGCAATGGTGCGCCCATGGAAACTGTTTTTAAGCGTTACGATTACATGCCGGCCGCCGTGCTCCTCGCCCCATTTCCTGGCAACCTTTAAGGCGCATTCGTTTGCTTCCGCGCCGGAATTGCTGAAGAACACCTTCTTCATTCCCGTGCGCTGGCAAAGCATCTGTGCCAGGCGCGTCTGGGGCTGCGTATAGTATAAGTTGGAGGTATGCCCCAGGGTATGCAGCTGCCGCGTAACGGCCTCCATCCATATGGGATCGCAGGCGCCAAAGGTATTGACGGCGATACCACTTCCCATATCAATGTAGTTTTTTCCGTTCTCATCTGTGAGCAGGGCTCCTTGGCCTTTCACCAGTGCAATGGGAAAGCGTCCATAGGTGGGCGCGATGAACTGCTGATCCAGCTGCTGGGTCATCATGACACATCCTCCTTTACAAACATGGTACCGATGCCTTCATCGGTAAGTGTCTCCACCAGGATGGCGTGGGGGATGCGGCCATCGATGACAAATACTTTTTTCACCCCGGCCTTGATAGCGTCCATGCAGCAGGCCACCTTGGGAATCATACCCCCGGTGATGATACCATCATCCACCAGACGTTGCGCTCGAACCAAATCCACCTTGCGAATCAGCGTTGATGGATCGCTGGGATCGAGGAGTATGCCGGGAATATCGGTCATGGAAATCAGGCTTTCGGCGTGCAAGCTGGCGGCGACTGCTGCCGCGGCCGTATCTGCGTTAATGTTGTATACGTGACCGGAAGCGTCACAACCTATGCTGGAAACCACCGGGATATAGCCTTTTTCCAGCAGATCAAACAGAGGCTGCGGATGCACTTCTTTGATGCGCCCCACATATCCAAGCCTTTCGTCCAGCATTTCCGCCTGAATAAGCCCGCCATCCATGCCACATATTCCCATGGCCCGCCCACCCAGATTATCCAGCTGTGCAACCAGGCCTTTGTTGATTTTGCCTGCCAGCACCATCTGCACGATTTCTGCGGTTTCCTCATCCGTTACCCGTAGGCCATCCACAAACACGGACTCCTTGCCGACGCGCTTAAGCATTTGAGAAATTTCAGGCCCACCGCCGTGTACCAAAACGACCTTGACACCGATGAGGCTTAGCAGCACCATGTCTCGCATAACCGCATGCTTAAGTTCCGCGTTAATCATAGCATTGCCGCCATACTTGACCACGACGATTTTTTGATTGTACTGCTGGATGTAGGGGAGCGCCTCCACCAGCACCTCGGCCCGTTGGCCGTTGGTCATGCCCGCTGTCATCAGGCGTCCTCCTTTCAGGTTCGGTAGTCACCGTTGATCTTCACATAGTCATAGGTAAGGTCGCATCCCCAAGCCGTTGCCTCCCCAGTGCCATCCTGCAACGTAATCAAGATTTCCACGGCGTCTTCCAGCAGGATCTCCTTGGCCTTTTCCTCAGAGAAATTGACGCCCGCGCCGTACGCGCACACGGTTATGCTTCCTTTGGCAGAGGCAAAGGTAACTCCCACCTGCGCAACGTCCATCTTCGCACCACTGTATCCCAGTGCGCAGAGCACACGGCCCCAGTTGGCGTCTGCTCCAAAGATGGCAGCCTTCAGCAGACTGGACCGAACGACTGCCTTGGCGGCTATTTTTGCATCCGCCGTGGTCTTTGCACCGGAAACTTTGCAGGTAATTAGCCGTGTGGCTCCTTCACCATCCTTGGCAATGGCCTTGCACAGCGTTTGTGTTACCATGGCCAGCGCCTCACGGAAAGCGGAGAAGTCCGCCCCCTCCGCGGAGATTTCTGCATTCCCGGCCAGGCCGTTGGCCAGGATGGCCACCATATCGTTTGTGGAGGTATCCCCATCCACGCTGACCATGTTGAAGGAATCCTTTACATCCTTGCTCAAGGCCTTCTGCAGCATGGATGAAGAAATGTTTGCGTCCGTGGTAAGAAATACCAGCATGGTTGCCATATTGGGGGCAATCATACCGGAGCCTTTGGCAATGCCGCCCAAGTGACAGGTCTTGCCCCCCACGACAAAAGAGACCGCCATTTCTTTCCGAACGGTGTCGGTTGTCATAATGCCTTCTGCGGCTTGAGCACTACCTTGTTCACTGAGTGAGGCGGCCAGCGGTTCCATGCCCGCCGCGATGGGCGCCAGAGGAAGTGGTTGCCCGATTACGCCGGTGGACGCAATAATGATGTCAGTGGGTTGTAGTCCGGTTGCCTGGGCGGCCATGGTGCACATGGCCTGTGCAATTTCCACACCGTCGGCATTGCAGGTATTGGCGTTACCGCTGTTGCACAGAATTGCTTGTGCACATCCATCCGACAGATGTTCCTTTGTCACCAGGAGCGGCGCGCCTTTGACCAGGTTAGTGGTATAGACCGCCGCCGCGTGCGCCGGTACCGTACTGACAATCATGCTCAGATCACGCTTGGATTTATTTTTCCGTATGCCGCAGTGAATGCCGCCGGCCTTGAATCCTTGTGCGGCGCAAACGCCACCTTCCACAATTTTCATGGGAAAACCTCCTTTGTTTATAGCACGAGTCCCGTGGTTTCCGGTAAGCCAAGCATCAGGTTAAGGCACTGTACCGCTGCGCCGGAAGCACCCTTCCCCAGGTTACCAAACCAGGCAGCCAGCTGCATTCTGTCATCATTGCCCAGGACCATCAGCTCCATGCTGTCTCTGCCTGTCATGGCGTGAGCCGGGAGGAAGCCTTGCCACGCTGCAACTTCTTCCTCATCCAGTACCCGCATCACCGGTGATGCGGCATAATGTGTTGCAAGGCATTCCTGCAGCGCCTGCTTGGGATGTGCTGCATGGACCATAGCTCCATGAATGGGTACCAGCACCAGCATACCGCTGTAGTAAGGAGCAACAATAGGGGAAAAGACCGGGGGAAGCGTAAGGCCAGGTATGGCTTGCATTTCTGGAAGATGCTTATGACGCTGATTGAAACCGTACACCTGTGGGCTGATTAAGCTCGAATCAGGCTGTTCAGCCTCATACTGCGCAATCATTCGCTTTCCACCGCCACTGTAACCTGTAATACTATGGCAGGAGAGGGGAGTATCCGGGGACAAAAGTCCTGCAGATACCAGTGGGGAAATTAACGCGATAAAGCCACTGGCATGACACCCAGGCACAGCCACGAAGCGCCCGCCGATAATGGCCTCCCGGTGCTGTGCCGAAAGCTCCGGAAAGCCGTAGGCCCATCCTGCGTGCGTCCGATGCGCCGTGGACGTATCCAGCATACGTGTATGTGCGTTATGCAGCAGCGACACGGACTCGCGGGCGGCATCATCCGGTAAGCACAGCAACGTTACATCGCTGGCATTGATGGCATCCTCACGGGCATGCAGATCCTTACGCAGGGCATCGGGCAGCTGAAGGATTTCCAAATCATCGCGTCCCTGCAACCGTTGAAAAATCCGTAAGCCGGTGGTGCCTTCCTTGCCATCAATAAACAGTTTCATAGCTTTGCCGTCCTTCACAATGTATTTATGCGGTAAAATGAATAATAATTCATTGCCTATTATACACTTTCTGTGAACGACGTCAAGACCTATTGCGTAAAAAAATAGATTTTTCCCATATGAAAAGCCGCTATCCAAACGATAGCGGCTGAAGGATATAGGGAATTTTACGGCCAGAGGTCCGTACTCGTACCCGGGTTCACAGGAGGCACTGTGACAATAACCGGCGGCACGGTCACAGGAATCATGGTCGGCGTAGCAGTGGGCGTGGTAGGCAGCGGATACGCCGGACCAGCTTGACCATAGAGCAGAATCAATGTGGTCTTATCGGCTTCACCTGTTACGGGAATACCGCTTGCAAACTGGAAGCGTTCTACCGCAGCCTTGGTATTTGCACCATATACACTATCCAATTCACCGGGATTATAGCCATTGATGTACAAGTAAGTCTGAAGGATCAACACACGAATGCCGGAATCGTTTTTCTTCAGGCCCCTGAAAGCATCATAGGTGGGAGCACTCTTGGCATACAGCTTCTCCTGGGTGGAGGAGTTGGCATACTTGCGCTCCGTATAGCCCACGTCACCTTGGAACAGGTTCAATGCATACAAGGTGTTATCCCCGAACACACCATCCGCCGAACCGACGGGATATCCCAGCTCCGCAAGGCGCTTCTGCATTTTCTTCACACTCGAACCACTGCTGCCATAGCGAATATTGGAGCTGGAAGAGGAGGAAGGCTTGGAGGTAGGTTTGGAGGTAGGCTTGGGCGTAGCCGTGCGCTTAGGTGTAGCTGTGGGTTTAGGCGTGGGCGAAGGAGTCGCTGTAACCGTTGCAGGCGTGCTGGTAGCCAGGGCCAGACTATCCTGCTGCAAGTTAATCTGTCCGCCCACATGGTACACGCCATCCTGATCCTGCGTATAATAATACAGCTTGGTACCCACCAGCAGGCCCAGCACCACATCCGTGGAGGGGGCTGCCTGATAGCTGTAAGAATTATTAGTCAGGTTGACAATAATCATGGAATGATCAGCAGCGACAATGACAACGCCATTTTCCGTGACCGTCATGGACAGCGCCCCTGCAGAGCCCGGACCAATCTGCGTTGCAGCCACCAGGGTGTCTCCGCCAATGCCTTCCAGCGGCATGGACTTCAGTGAAGCACCGTTATTGTCCAGGAAATAAAGATTGGTGCTATTTGCACCCGCCAGGGTTACCCCCGTGGCCACTACCACCGGTGAGCCCGTGCTGCCTGTAACAGAGAGCGTACCATTTTCCAGGGTATAGGGTTTCTTGGCTGTTACAGTATCAATGGCTTCCTGCGTTGGCGCAGAAGAAATCACACTGGTGGTGGAAGCCGCCAAATCAATATCGTAGAGCCGTCCATCCATGGTCAGACAATACAAATGCGTATCTGTCATGGAAAGCAGCTCTTTCGTAGCTGTTTGAAGTACCTTGGTGACCCCTGTGGGATCTTCCAGATAGGTATAGTCATTTTCGCCGATATAAGCAGTGTAGCTGCCATTGGTAACATAGCGTTCAGCATTTGCTCCCACAGCAAACGCTAAAAGCGCCAAAACCAACAGGCATATGATGTGGAGTTTCCGTTTCATGTCGTCATTTCCTCCTTTTTCCTTCGCTGAAAACCCCCTGGATATTCCTGGAACAAAACATATGAAAGGCCCTAACCCTTCATGCCCTGCACCGCGTCAGGAGTCGTTGCGCACCGGCTTGTACCGCGACTCGGGGAGGAGTAAAATCGTCCCATGATTTCCAGTTCATTGATGCAACGCATCAGCGATTGTATTTCATCCGTTCCATTGCTGCTTTTTTACATTTTCTTTTCAGGATCAGAGCACATAGAGGTAAATGGCAAAAAAGTGCAGCACTGTGCCTGCCAGGCAAAAGAAATGAAACACCGAATGGAAATACTTTACCTTGGCTCCAATGCCGTACAAAATTGCCCCTACCGTGTATGCTATGCCGCCCCAAATCAACAGCGAAACGCCCTGTGGCGCCAGCGCTTCAGCCAGCGGCTGAAACGCCGCTACGATTGCCCAGCCCATGACCAAATAGCATGCCACGGAAATCTTCGAGAATTTCTTCAGATTCACCGCATTCAGCGTAATGCCCAGTACAGCCATTCCCCAAACAATTCCGAAAAGCACCCAGCCTATGGTTCCGCGTAAGGTTACCAATGTAAAAGGTGTGTAGGTACCGGCAATCAGTAAAAAAATTGTACAGTGGTCTATAACCCGAAAAACACGTTTTGCCATATTGACTTTCAGCGCGTGGTACAGGCAGCTCATAAGATATAGCAGCAGTACAGTTACGCCAAAAATGCTTCCTGAAACAATGCGCCAGGGATCCCCGGTGTTTGCGGCCTTGACAATGCATAGCACGGTGCCCACGATGCCAAAGAGCGCTCCCAGCCCGTGGGAAATAGCATTAAGAAGTTCTTCCGAAAGGGAATATTTCGGGATGGAAATCCGGTGCGGCTTTTGATCTGTCATGGCAACACCTCACGATTGCAAAATACGATAAAGGGATACAACCTTTCCCAAAATGGTGACCTCATCCGTATAAATGGGGTCCATGGTCGGGTTTTCCGGTTGTAACCGGAAATGGCCGTGCTCTTTGTAGAAACGCTTTACCGTGGCGCTATCTTCGATCATGGCCACAACAATATCGCCGTTATTGGCTTCCTGCTGCTTGCGCACGACCACATAATCCCCATCCATGATCCCAGCCTGGATCATGCTTTCACCCTTGACCAGCAGGATAAAGTGTTCTCCATCTCCTAGCATGGCATCAGGGATGGGAATATACTCATCCACGTTTTCCTCAGCCAGGATTGGCTGGCCAGCCGTTACACGGCCCACCACCGGAATGGCTGTGGTTGCGTTGCGTACGAAGTTTGGATCTCCAATCACTTCCATGGCGCGGGGCTTCATGGCATCACGGTGAAGCAGCCCTTTTTTCTCCAGGCGTGTTAAGTGACCGTGCACCGTGGAGGTGGACTTCAACCCGACGGCATTAGCAATTTCCCGCACGGAAGGCGGATATCCCTTGGTTTGAATTTCAGATTTAATATATTCTAAAATACGTTGCTGATTATCGCCACGCGGCCGTTGCATGCTATCCCCACCTTTTGTTTACTTTGGCTTAGTATATCATAGCGCCTATAAAAAAGTCAAACAGTTGTTCGGAGGAATTGCTTCCTGTAATTTCTTGTGATATAATATCACCACCATAGGGAGGCGGTAGCGATGGGGGAACCCAAGATGTGCGTGCTGTATGACCGTGTTTGCATTGGCTGTGGCGAGTGTGACCGCTGCGACCTGGACCCGGAAAAAATATGTGATAACTGTATGAAATGCGTCAATGGTGACGCGGCATACCGTGCCATAGCCATTGATAGCATCCAGTTGGAAGAGGAATACCGTCAGGAGCAAGAGCGCAGGCAGTAAAGCAAATCCCCGCAGTAGCGGGTCCGTAAGGAATGCCTTACGGGCCTTTTTTGTTCGCTTCGCTTTCTGGCGCGGATTTGTCTTCGGCGACTTCAGCAGTTGGCAGATGTACATGCTCGGCCGCTGTCCGACGGCGCTTGTCCGTCATGTCTGCATAGTGCTTGCGTGTGGTGTCCACGGAAGTATGTCCCAGCACATCAGCGACCAGATAAATGTCGCCCGTGGCGTGATACAGGTTCGTTCCGAAGGTGCTGCGCAGCTTATGCGGACTGATGCGCGGCTTCAAAGGCGCGGCGTAGGCAGCATATTTTTTTACCAGATTTTGCACGGCACGCTGCGTAATCCTTCGCCGCTGTAGGCTCAGAAAAAGGGCGTGTTCATGGCCGGGTAACGCATCCATTTGCACGCGCTGCTGATAATAGACCTGAAGCGCATCGGCAACTTCCTGAGGAAAGTAGAGCACCACCTGATTTCCGCCTTTGCGTGTGACCAAAAAAGCGTTCTGTGTAAAATCGATATCTTCCAGATCCAGTCCCACACATTCAGATACGCGAATGCCTGTACCCAGAAACAGCGACAGCATGGCATAATCCCGTGCGGCGGTTAACTGATGAAACTTCTGCTGCCCTTTGGTCAAATGATCGCCCGTTTGAGACATTTCAAGCATTTTCTGCATTTCATCCAGCGTTAGGCGCAATATAGGTTTTTCGTGAATTTTAGGCAGGGATACCAGTTGCGTCACATTGGCAGCCAAGCGTTTGCTTTTGAACATATAATCAAAATACGAACGCAGTGATGAAAGTTTGCGCTTTATGGCCAGTTCATGATTCACCACAGCCTTGGCAAGGCCGGGTTCAGCAGCGTCGGTAGGGGATTCCTTGTAGTACAGAGAAAGATATTCCACATAAGCCTCCAGGTCGCTTTGAGAGATCCTGCCAATATCGGCGTCGTCAAACTGCGTCAGCGGCTTTTGCGAAAAGGCGACCCGCTCGTCACACAGGTAATGGAAAAACGTGCGCAGATCCAGTGCATACGCAAGCCGGGTAAAGGTACTGGTAGTCATGGCAATGCCACGCATAAAGTCTGCGCAGGAAGACGGAAGCTCCTTCGTAATCTGACGAATGTGCTGAATTCGTTGCTCATCCACAGTTGCGCGGTAGGATGATTCGGCCATGACGCATGCTCCTCCTGTTTCTCCATGCTCAACTATTCGTGAAACTATGGTTTAGCGAATAGTTGTAGGCGTCTGGAAAAAGGGAAGTCCCCTTCCCTTTTTCCGTGCAGGTTTTATTCTTCAATCTTGTGTGGCGTATTGATCCGCCGGAATTCCTCAATGGCAGCGCGTGCCAATTCATCGCACCGGTTGTTTTCAGGATGATCGCTGTGGCCCTTGACCTTCAAAAATTCAACTTGATGCTTTTTGGTGAGCGTAATGAGTAGCCACCACAGGTCTTGATTCTCCACAGGGTCCCCCGCCGCATTTTTCCAGCCCCGTTTCTGCCAACCGTCAATCCAATGATCCTGAAAGGCCTTCACAAGGTAGCTGGAATCGGAATACAACTTGACATCACATGGTTCCTTCAGCGCCCCTAATGCGCTGATGGCGGCAAAGAGCTCCATGCGGTTATTGGTGGTGCCAGCCATGTAACCGCTCATTTCCTTGCGATGAGGCCCAAAGACCAGGATGGCCCCCCATCCTCCAGGACCTGGATTTCCTGAACAGGCGCCATCGGTATAAATCTGCACCTGCTTTCTGGGCGAAGCATTTTCCATGGAAGGCTTCCCCCCTTTACTTGGACATCTCTCTGGATTTGTCTGCGCAGGCAGCCATTGCCTCCAATACCGCGCTGCGGAATCCCGCACGCTCCAGGGCAGCAACGCCTTCAATGGTAGTACCAGCCGGCGAGCATACCGCGTCCTTCAGCGCACCGGGATGCGCACCGGTCTCCAGCACCATTTTGGCACAACCGAGCATAGCTTGTGCAGCCAGTTCGTAAGCTGTCTTCCGCGGAATGCCTTCACGGACTGCGCCATCCCCCATGGCTTCCAGCATCATGTACAGATATGCCGGGCTGCTGCCGCATACGGCAATGACCCCATCAAACATCCGTTCCGGGAGGACGACCACGCGGCCGACAGCCTGAAACACCTTTTCAATAAAAGCATAATCCTCGCCCGAAAGGGTATATTCCGCGCAAAGGGCCGTCATGCCCTCGCCCACCAATGCCGGCGTATTGGGCATTGCACGCAGTACCGTGGCTCCGGTTCCTTCCAGCGCCTGGTTCAGCATCGCCTGTGTCCATCCTGCGGCGATGGAAATAACCGCTTTGCCCTTTAACTCATCCCGTATTTCAGTCAATACATCCCGCAGGAACTGCGGCTTAACTGCCAGCAAAATCATCTGGCTTTCCTTTGCCACTTGACGGTTGTCCGTGGTGGTGGTTAGTCCAGGATACAGTTGCGCATAGCGGGAAAGCTGGCCTTCCGCTTTATCACTGACCATGACCTGATCGGCGGTAAGGCAGCCTTTCCGCAGCAGACCGGATAAAATCGCGCCCCCCATATTGCCGGCGCCAATAAATCCCAAACGCTTCATGGTATTTCAGTGCCTCCCCTAAAGAATGGGAATATTATATCACGAAATATTTCCTTAAGCAAATAGCCGCCGATTGCATCAGCGTACGGTTACCTTTACAACGAATGGCAAATCATTGCGCCTATCCCCTACCGGAACGATTAACGCCTCGTCTTCCCATCTCCATGCGGGCTTTTGTTCCATCCCAAGCACCGTAACATCCTCAATCATCCCCTGGAATGGTGCCGGACGATGCCCATCCCAACGCGCCAGGCTGCGAATGCGCAGGACGCCATCCTCCGGGCAGGCCATGGCGATGGCATAGATTGCCTTGCCACGGCAAGTAAAGCGAAAATCTTCTCCAGTGTAGGATTTTGCCACGCTATCGGTAAACTGACCTTCCTTCACGCGCGTGGGACCTTCCTGAGCAACCCGCCAAACATGACTGTGATAAATGGCTTCCCCATTTACGCGCAGCCATGCGCCAATGGCTTTCAGGATGTGAGCATCCTCTGCGCCAATGGTTCCGTCGCTCTTGGGGCCAACGTTTAGCAACAGACGCCCATTTTTGCTGACCACATCAATCAGGTCCCACAGCACTTCCCGCGGCTCTTTGTACACGTTTCCTTCCGTATATCCCCAGCTGTTGCGCGCTACCGCAGTATCCGATTGCCACGGGAACGGTTTCGCCTCGGCAAATTGTCCACGTTCCACATCCGGTACCGCACAGCCAAAGGCAAAGGCATCATGCTTGTAGAAGATAACTCCGCCGCCCCAGGATTCTGCCCGATTATAGTAGTAAGCCGCAAAGCGTTGCAGGTAAGGCAGGACGCTCTCATGGCGAATCCACCAGTCGAAGTAAACCATTCTGGGATGATAGCGGTCCACCAGTTCGCAGCAGCGCAGCAACCAATCGGTGAGGAATTCTTCGGAAGGCGTGGGCTTGCTGAATAAATCCATATGCTGAGGTTCCGGCTGCGCGGGCCAATAGAAATCCCCCAACTTCATGGGTTCATGGATGTCGCTGTCAAACTCCCGGCCGTGTCCCATAAACCACCAGTGCTCCACCCGATGAGAGGAGACCCCACGGGTCAGCCCCGCGGCATCCGTTGCGTTCAGCAGATCTCCCAGCACATCCCGGTGCGGTCCCATTTCCGCAGCGTTCCATTGTGAAAGCTCGGAGGCATACAGTTGGAACCCATCGTGATGCTCTGCCACTGGCACCACATACTCCGCGCCGGCTTCCCGGAATAGGGACGCCCAGGACTGGGGATCAAACTTCTCCATGGTAAACATGGGAATGAAATCCTTATAGCCAAACTGCTTGTGCGGGCCGTACGTCTTGACATGATGCTCAAACTCCGGCGAGCCCTGGATGTACATGTTCCGGGAATACCATTCACTGCCAAAGGCCGGCACCGAGAAAACACCCCAGTGCAGAAAAATGCCAAATTTCATATCGGCATACCACGCAGGGACGGTGTACTGTGCCAGGGAGTCCCAATTGGGCTGGTAGGTTCCTTCCCGATTGACCTGATCAATCTGTGCAAGATACGCTGCGCGATCCATGGTATTCATACGACGGTAACCTCCTCTTTGCATGGCATATCGGACACTGTCTGTGCCTCAGGCCTCTTTTCGGTACGTGTATTCCAGATAAGCAGATTTTCACGTATATCCCTGTCTCCCATGGCATAATCTTCTTCCCCATAGGAGTTTAATATATCCATGCGTACAATGCGGTTCATGACGCAGGGCTGATCATGAACGGTTGCTTTTCCGTCCCGCGCCATGTCATAGACCAGCTCCGGCTCATCGTAAGGGTCAAAAAGAGCGACACCATCGGATGTAAGCCCTGTCAGCAGCACGTAATGTCCGCAGCCTTCACTCCAGCAGCGCAGCAGCGCAGCGCCCCCCGTTTCCAAGCAACGCACAGTGGGACTTCCGGGAACCATATCCGCCTCGTCACCCTCCACAAACTCAGCACGGATGGGAAAATTGCAGCTCTTGCCATATTCCGTAAACCAATGTCCAAGAAAGCGGATGCATGCCTTGGACGTGCCACGGGTTCCCTTCTGCCCCTGCTCATTATAGGTGTCATTGGCGTAGAGCCAAATGGCACGAATTAACGCAGGAGGAATTTCCTCACGTTCAAAAAGGAATCGCATGGCGTTTACCAGGGTTACTGGTCCGCAATCATACTCCGTGCTCTGAGTCAGCAGAAAGTTTTTCATCTGTACGTCGCTCCTCTTACATCAATTCACAGGGAACCCCGGGGATCCAGCGCGTCCCGAAGCGCATCACCCACAAAATTGATACACATTACAAGCAAAATAATCAAAATACCCGCCGGCAACCATAGCCACGGCTTTTCGGTTAAAATGGTAATGGACTGCGCCCCGTTGAGAATATTCCCCAGGGAAGCGGTGGGCGGCTGTACACCCATGCCTAAAAAGCTCAAGGCCGCTTCATCCAGAATGGAGATGGCAAATACACTTGTGGCATATACCAGCACTGGTGCAAGCGTATTGGGCAGTATCTCTGAAAAGAGAATATAACGCCCCGGCATGCCTGAAGTTACATCGCTTTTACAAAAATTTGTTTCCCGCAGGGATAGTACATTGCCCCGTACAAGCCGTGCCACCCCGGGCCAGTCCACCAAACCCAAAATGATAATCATGGTCCACATGCCTGGCTCAAAAATAGCTGCGGCCACCAATACAAGCAAAATGTACGGAAAGGACATCACCATATCCGTAAAGCTCATGATAACCCGATCTATCCATCCCCCGAAGTAACCGGAGACCAGCCCAAGCACCACGCCAATAGCAGTGGAAATCACCGTTGCGAGAAATCCAACCAGCAATGAAACACGCATGGCATACAGCAACCGGCTAAACATATCCCGGCCGATTTGGTCGGTTCCCAGCCAGTGCTCCGCGTCCGGCGGCTTTGAAAACCCACCGCTGATTTTGGTGGGACCATAAGGTGCAATCCATGGCGCAAAAACTGCCAGCAGAATCAATCCCAGCAAGATCACCAGGCATGCAACGGCCAAACGATGGCGGCAAAACCGCTTGGCAACCATAAAGAAGGAGGACTGTCGCATGATTCTTCGCCCCCTTTCAGTACTTAATGGTGGGATCCACCAGCGCGTATACGATGTCAGTCAATAGGTTGGATACCTGCACAACCACAGCTGAAAGCAAACAAACGCCCATAATCACCGGGTAATCCCGCCCGGTAATGGCATTCATGGTCACCAGCCCCAATCCCGGCCAGGAGAAAATCTGCTCAATAATCACTGCGCCGCCAAACAGCGTGGGGATCTGCATACCAATGACCGTTACAATAGGCAGCAGAGCATTGCGCAAAGCGTGCTTGTTAATCACCAGGAAGCGTCCAATTCCCTTTGCCTTGGCTGTACGCAGATAATCCATTTCCAGGATCTCCAGCATAGCGCTGCGGATATAGCGGATATTGCTGCCCGCTACGGACACTGCAAGCACCACCGCAGGCATTATCAGGTGGCGAACCACATCCCAGAAATCACCGCCCGTACCTGGCGTAAACATACCGCTGGAGGGCAACCATCCCAGGCGGACGTTGAAGACATAGATCAAGATCAGTGCCAGGAAAAAGCCTGGAATGCTACTGCCGAAAAAAGATGCCGTAACCACGGCAAAGTCACGCTTTTGATACCGGTGAATGGCGCTGTAAATGCCCGCAGGCACCGCAATGAGCAACCCCAGCACCAGGGACACACCCATGAGCAGCAACGTAGGCGCCATTTGACTGCCTATCATTTCCGCTACCGGCTGATAGCTTTTGTAGGAATAACCTAAATTCCCCTGAAAAAGTTGGCCTAACCAGGAGAGATATTGCACCAGTACCGGCTGATCCAATCCAAGCTGCTGTGCCTTCATGGCGACAGCCTCCTGGGTAGCGCGCGGGCTTATCATCATATCCAGCGGACTGCCAGCCAAGCACATAATGAGGTAATCAATCAGCGTAATGCCCAGCAGCACCGGTAAGGCCAGCAGAATTTTTTTTGCCACGTATTTCCACATGAAGCATGCTCTCCTTGACGTATCAGCGTAGCTCTCCCGCCCGCAGGCAGGCGACGGTTCTTCCCGGCATGCCACCGAAGGGCAGGAGCTCGGGCATGTTTTCCAGGCAGGCTGATGTAGCTATGGGACAGCGTGGAGCGAACGGACACCCCTTCATGGATGACGGCACTTCGCCTACTTCTCCTGCCAGGGTAATACGTGGACGGTTTCGTAAGGCGTAATCTGCCACTGGCACCGCATCCAGCAGCGCCTTGGTATAGGGATGTGCTGGGTGCGCAAACAGCTCCTCGGCATCTCCGCATTCCACCAAGCGCCCCATATACATGACGCCAATGCGATGGCTAATGTACCGAACCGCACCCAACCCATGCCCAATAAACAAATAAGTCAGGTGCATTTCCGCTTGGAGATCTCGAAGCAGGTTCAGGATCTGTGCCTGAACCGATACATCCAGGGCGCTCACCGGTTCATCCAGAACAATCACCTTGGGCTCCAGGGATAGGGCACGGGCAATGCAAATACGTTGCCGCTGTCCCCCGGAAAATTCATGGGGATATCGATGCTTCATCTCCTTGGGTAAACCCACTTGTTCCAGCAGCTCATCAATGCGCCCCTGAACGGTAGCCGGCTTTGCCACACCATGATACAGCATGGGCTCACGGAGAATGTCCACCACGCGCTTGCGTGGATTCAGGCTTGAACCGCTGTCCTGAAAAACCATCTGAAAGCGTGGACGCAGCGGACGCAGACGGCCCGGTGGCAGCTGGTCAATTCGCTGTCCCTCCAAATACACCTCGCCAGCATCCAGCTTTTCCAACCCCATCAGGAGTTTTGCCACCGTGGACTTTCCGCAGCCAGACTCCCCTACCAGTCCCAAGGTTTCACCTGGATAGATCTCAAAGCTCACGTCGCTTACCGCTGCATTCATGCGGCGATGAAATAGGTGATGTTCGCCTTCGGACGGAAATGCCTTTTGCAAATTTTTAGCCGCCAGAACCGGCGTGTCATGCGCCATATGCTTCCCGTCCCTCCTGCGCCCGGCAGCATCTAACCACATGCCCGGGGGCTATCTCACGTTCTTCTTGCTTTCCGGAGCATTCCCGTCCATAGGGGCACCGGGGTGCAAAGCGGCATCCAGGCAGATCCTGATATTCCTCGGGTACCGTGCCAGGAATGGAATAAAGGCGGCGGTCCTTGGGATCGTGTATACCGGGTACCGCGCGCAGCAGCGCCTGTGTGTAGGGATGGGCAGGCGATTCCAGCAGCTGCTGCGTGGTGGTTTCTTCCACACATTCCCCCGCATACATCACTACCACCCGATCCGCCATTTCTGTCACAAGGCCAATGTCATGGGTAATCAGCAGAATGGCCATACCGGTTTCGTCCCGCAGGCGCTTGAGCAGCTGCATAATTTGCAGCTGAATGGTTACATCCAAGGCCGTTGTGGGTTCGTCGGCAATAAGCAGGCTGGGATTACAGGTAAGCGCCATGGCAATCATCACCCTTTGGCGCATGCCGCCGGAAAGCATGTGCGGGTATTTCCGCATCACAGCCCGAGGCTGCGCAATGCCGGTTTTTTCCAGAAGTTCCACGGCCCTTTCCCAGGCCTGGGCACGCTTCATGCCCATGTGCTTGCGCAGCGTTTCCGTCATTTGATTGCCAATGGTGAAGACGGGATTTAGGCTGTACATAATGTCCTGGAAAACCATGGCGATCTCCCGGCCGCGTATATGATCCAGCTCTTTTTCTGTCAAGGAGAGCAGGTTGCGACCTTTGAAAAGCACTTCACCGCTTTCCACACGTCCCTGCCGGTTGAGCAGCCGAAGCAGAGAAAGCGCCGTGATGCTTTTTCCGCAGCCGGACTCCCCCACAATGCTAAGAATTTCCCCAGGGCGAATCTGGAAATGCACATCCTCTGTACGCCTGGTCAACTTTTTGCCGCTGGCAAAGGCAATGTTCAGGTGACGTACTTCCAATAGCGGTTTCGCCGCATCCATTCGCTCCATCAGGTTCACTCCATTCACATGGCAAGGGCAGTCAGAGAAGCTGCACGCCTCCCTGACTGCCGCATTGGATAGCAACGAGCTTTCAGGCTTATTCAGCAATGTCCCACTCGTTTACGTTGATAAAGGTTCCAAACACATTGGGCGTCGCGTTCAGCAGGCGGTTGCTGGTGGCGCCCATGCTGCTGATGATATAGGCGGACATCATAGGCACATCCTGCTGCATATACTGGTCGACCAGCAGGTAGCGAGCGCGGATCTCTTCCACATCCGTCAGCGATTGGCTCTCCACCAGCGCATTGTTTACTTCCTCATTGGAATACCGGGTCCAGCCATCCGCGGAAAGCAGCCAGCTAACATCCGTGTAGGGGTCCACGGGAGCGTACGTATATTCCACGCTCATCACGTCGAAGGTCCCATTGTTAGCCACGTCCATCAGGGTATTAAGGTCCACAGTCTTGATGTCAATGGTCAGCCCCAGTTCCTGGAACATGGCCGCGATGAAGCTGGCCGCCTGAACAAAGGTAGCATCACCGCTGTTTACATACCACTCCAGGCGGTTGCTGGCGCCGTCCGCCACCGCCTCCTGGATAAGCTGCGCGGCCTTTTCAGGGTCATAGGGCGTTACACCCAGGGACGCATCATAGTAGGGGCTTGCGCTGCACAGGAAGCCGTCCACAATTTCGCCGTTGCCATGCACCAGCTCACTGAGAATGGTCTGACGGTCAATGCCATACAGCAGCGCCTGACGGATGCGCACATCCGTTACGCGCTCCACATTAAAGAAGATGGACTGGTTGGTAATGGGCGTACCCATGTGCACGGTCACGTTGGGCAGTGCGCGGACGCTATCGTAGTCCTCCAGGAGGATATTGCCCATGGTCTGCTGTACCAGATCAATTTCGCCGGATTGCAAACCGCTGAGCAACTGCGCAGATTCCAGCACATTGATGTTCAGATACTTGATTTTTGCTTCGCCCATCCAGTAATCGGGATTTGCTTCGTAGTGAACATAATGATTCAAGTCAAAATCCTTGACATAATAGGGACCGCTGATTACATCGGCATTGTTAAACCAGTCGTAGGTCAGCAGTTCCGCCTTATCAACCTGGCCCAGAATATGCTCCGGCAAAGTCAGCACATAGCGTCCGTAATTGTTTTCAAAGGTGTACAGCGCAATGGGCCACTTGGTGGTAACGGTCAAGGTTTTATCGTCAACGATCTTGACACCGCTGATTTCCGTGGCACCGCTCTCCACCATACCCGCATCATCCGTGCCTTCAATGGCATACATGGCCATGCCGGCATTGAAACTCTCGGGGCTGGCCAGGCACAGTAGGGTAAACGCCACGTCCTTGGAGGTAACAGGCGTACCGTCAGACCAGGTGGCAGCATCCTGCAGTTTGATGGTGAAGGTCAGGTTATCTTCGGTGGTAATGGACTCAGCCAACTGGGGAACAAATTCCAGGTCGCTGTTCAGCTCCACCAGGGGCAGGAACACCAGAGAGTTGGCATACTTCAGCACTTCCGTTGCGCCCATGAGCAAGGGATTCAGGGAGCCAATAGTGCCGGTCACAGCGATGTTTACCGTTTTCGTGTTCTCTTCGGCTACAGCACCGCCGACCATACCCAGCGCCATGGCCAGGGCTACGGTCAGTGCAACCAGCTTGCGGATGGTACCTCCAAAGATCCTTTTCATCCAATCGTTCCTCCTTATTTTTGATCGCCGCAGGCAGCCAGGCAAGCCTGTGCCAGCGCCGCAAAATAGCGCGCCGCGGGTTCAAGCGCGGCGGGATCAACGGTAAACTTCGGGTGATGGCCCGGGTAGCCGCCCCCTGTTCCCACCCGGATAAATATGCCAGGTGCCTTTTGCAGGTAGCAGCTGAAATCCTCGCCCCCCATGGTGTCTTCCTGCCGGTCCACGGCAAAGCCCATTTCTGTGGCGGTTTTCCGTGCAAGGGAGCACAAAGCGGCATCATTGATTACCGCAGGCGGACCTTGAAACCATTCCACCGTGGCCTGTGCGCCGTACGCCGCGGACACTTCCGCGGCCATGCGGCGCAAGCCGGTTTCCAGCAACCTTCTCGCCTGTGCAGAAAGGGTACGCACCGTGCCCTCCAGGTATGCGCTTTGCGGAATCACGTTCCATGTATTGCCTGCTTCCACATGCGTAACGCTGAGCACTGCGGGGGTAAAGGGGTCCAGCGTACGGCTGACCAGCGCTTGGAGGCTCTGCACCAGCGCAGCCTGAACCACCACGGGATCAATACCCTTGTGCGGCTGTGCGCCGTGCGCTCCGCGTCCCGTCAAGGTAATGGCAAAACGGTCCACCGCGGCCATAACGGGGCCCTCTTTGATTCCCAGGGTCCCGCTGGAAAAGCCAGGGTAGGAATGAATTCCCAGGTACAGCTTAACATCCTCCAGCAGTCCTGTTTCAATGACCCGTGGGGCTCCCTGCGCTACTTCCTCCCCTGGCTGAAAGATCACCTTGACCGTTCCTGCCAGGGCGGAACGTATCTGCTGAAGCAGCCAAGCGGCACCTACCATCACCGCCGTATGAAAGTCATGCCCGCAAGCATGCATGCATCCTGGAGTGGTGGAGGCATAACTCAAGTTGCTCTCTTCCGTGATGGGAAGCGCATCAATATCGCAGCGAAGCGCAATAACAGGTCCTGGTAAAGCGCCGCGGATACAAGCCACCAGCCCTGTTTCCAGGTTACTGTCAAGCACCTCAACGCCTGCGCTTTCCAGTTCCTGACGTATACGCTGGGTCGTTTGCCGCTCCTGAAAGCTCAATTCCGGATGGCTATGCAGCCATTTCAGCAGCGAATTTAGCTGGGAAGCATACACCGTCTGTTCCAATGCAAGGCCGCCCTTCTGCAAAGCTAAGAATTTGCATAGAAAAACAGCGCAAAATCAAATCCCTTTCATGCAAAAAGGGGCCATTGACTTTGCGCCGTTTCAAACGACATGCGCAAGCATGCCGTATGCTTTACCGATGTATAGAAACCCTGTGCTTCCTTCACCGGGCTGGCAGGTTGGGCGCAAGTCCTATGCACGTACAGTAACAGAAGCACGTCTTATAAGCGGGTTCTGAAAGCTGTTTCCGCATATGGCTACGCCCCCTTCCCAAAACTCCCCAGGATCAGTTAGCAGAAGCATCATAGCATCCTGCAACCGCTTTGTCAAGAGATAGACAGGCCGGAAGGTGTATATTCTTTGTTTCCAGACAGTTTTTCCCATACTTTTTTAGCGCTTTAGTTGTGTATCCGTGTATGCAGCCTGGATATAGCCGTCCAGATTCTCGTCCAATACATGGTACCATGGTCCGCACACGCCCAATACAGTCATGCCTGTTCCCGACTGAATCGGTTCGATGGCTTTTCCGCTGCTGCGGGGTTCCAGCCGGAGCTGCTGTGGATGTGTGGTATAAACCAGAGGAAAAGCGGATGCAACCGTATACGCTGAGAGATACTTTGCTTGCATATAGCCTGTGGCGGCCTCGCAGATGCGTACCTTGACCCATCCATTCTGGGCCAATTCCAGTACATCAACCGGGACGCCATTGTAATACTTTCCCAGCGAGGCGGCATCGGTGGATGGGTGCTGCCGCAGATTGAGCCGGTCAGCACTGTCGGGATTATATACCCAGGCTCTGCTCTGAACCACTGCATTGGTTTCCGCCAGTGCATCCATGGAAGCATGAACAAACCCGGTACTGTCCAAGGCAGGAACGTATACATGGCACCATTCATCCCGGAAACCCATAATGCACAGCTTCTCATATCCATTCAGCTGCTGCGAATTGCTTTGAATGTCCGGCAAGGCATAAAGGGTTGTTCCCTGCCACGCTCCCTCGGCCAGGGGCATGGCACTGGCCTGTTTTTCATCGCTGAGATATTGGGTCATCATGTAACCATCCAGGGGGCCAATTTGCACTTTGGCCCATCCGTTTGCGTAGGTCTTTAAGACCACCACCTGCGTTCCGTTATAATACTTTCCCAGGGAAGCAGACGTTGTGGACGTTGAAACGCGCAGATGCAAACGGTCTTCAGGGTCTGGATTCGCCACCACCAGGATTTGCTCTGCCAGTGCCGTCCCGCCGTAAAAAACGCAAAGCAGCATGGTGAGCAATACACACAGCCATCTCCTCATGAACATGAAAACGACCTCCCTTCGTTGCTATTCATACAACGCGGGAGGCCTGGGAATATATTCCGTTACGCTTGCTTTTCTTTTTCGTGCCGGCTGATTTGGTCATTTAACAGATTGATATCCCCGCAGCCCATGGTAATGACCAGATCTCCAGGCTGCCAGTGGGAGCGTAGATAGGCCTCCGTATCGTCAAAAGACGGTGTCCATACGGCGTTGATGCCATGCTGCCGCATGCCGTCCACCAGCATACCGGAATGGATATCCCCCGGATCTTTTTCCCGCGCGGCGCAGATATCGGTTACCAGCGTGAAATCTGCTTCCTGGGTGCAGGTAAGGTATTCGTCGAACAGCCGCTTGACTCTGCTGTATGTATGGGGCTGCATCACGGCCCAAAGCCGTCCCTTGCAGCGCAGCCGTGCCACGGAGAGCACGCTGCGCATTTCTGCGGGGTTATGGCCGTAATCATGAAACAGTTCCACGCCATCGATGGTATCCGTTAACTCAAAGCGGCGGTGCGCACCGGCAAAATGCGCCAGTGCCTGAGCAGCATCCTCCGGAGCCACACCCAGGGCACAGGCCGCTGCAACGGCGGCCAAGGCATGCATTACATTGAAGGCTCCGGGCACTTTCAAGGCCATAGTGCATACCCGTTTTCCCTGAAACATCAGTTCGAAGCTGCCGTGTCCCTCCGCATCATAACGCAATTCAGCGGGATACCAGTCGCTTTTTTCATCCATACCAAAGGTTTGGTGCTTGCACGTCAGCCGATCCAGCTCGGCCTTTACCCGTGGGTCGTCGCCATTGCCAATGGCCATCCCCCACGGCGGAAGCAGGCCTAAAAAACGCCGGAAAGAAGCCTGAATATCGTCAATGTCCTTATAGAAGTCCAGATGATCCTCTTCGATATTTGTAACCACGGCCATGGTGGGATGCATATGGTGGAAGCTAGCCTTGAATTCGCAAGCTTCTGCCAGGAAGGTATCTCCATGACCAATGCGGGTGCTTCCCCCGATGGCATCCAGCTGACCGCCAATATGGACCGTAGGGTCCTTTCCGCACTCTACGAGAATTTGCGAAAGCATGGAAGTCGTTGTCGTCTTTCCGTGGGTGCCGCAAACGCCTACCGCCTGGGCATAGCCTTCCATCAACTGGCCCAGCAATTCCGCACGTTCCATGTTTGGGAGGCCGAGCCGCTCCATTTCTACGCGCTCAGGATTGTCTGGCAGTATTGCCGCGGTGTATACCACCAGATCCGCGCCGTGAACGTTTTCCGGGGCATGGCCAACGTGTACCGTAACGCCCAGCTTCCGCAGCTTTTCCAGGGCATAGCCATTGGAACGATCCGATCCCGAAACGTGATAACCCTCTTTTACAAGCAATTCAGCAAGACCGGACATGCTGGAACCGCCGATCCCGATCATATGGATATGCTTCCCTTGAAAGTCCCGGATTTGGGGCTGATTCATGCGTCAACCACGCTTCCCTCTTGCTATACTTGACGATACTTCGCCGTGCCTATTATATACCATTGCGCAACGGTTTAGCAATAGTAGCCGCTATGCCGGCCGTTTTCTCCAGCATAAAAAACGGAAGCAGTTCCAGGAAACTGCTTCCGCCCAAAACCAGGTTCATTTACCTTAGAAGGCAGGGATAACACCGCCGGCATACTTTTCGCTGTTGAGCATGTATTCCTTGACCTTATCGCTCTGCAGGCAGGAGGCCAGCGCGGTAACCCACTCGGCCTCGGTATCTTCGGGGCGAACCACCACATAGTTCGTGAAGATCTTGCCGGACACGGAATCGGCAGGCTCCAGGAAGATAGCATCGGTAGCCGGAGACAGGCCGGCAGCGATGGCAAAGTTGCCGTTAATAACCGCCAGATCAGCATCTTCCAGCGTCGCGGGCAGCGTATTGGCCTCGACCTCCAGGATATTCAGGTTCTTGGGATTGTCAACGATGTCCAGCACCGTCAGGCTGCTGGTCTCCACGTCGGCATCCTCAGGCAGGGTGATCAGGCCGGCAGACTGCAGCAGGAACAGGGCACGAGTCTCGTTGCTGGGATCGTTGGTGATGGTAATCGTGGCGCCATCCGGCAATTCATCCAGAGACTTCGTCTTGCCCGCATAGATGCCATAGGGCTCATAATGCACGGGAATAACGGCTACCAGCTGGTTTTCTTCGGATACGGTAGCATTGTAAGCATTCAGGAAAGGCAGGTGCTGGAAGTAGTTGGCATCCAGCTCGTTATTGGCCAGAGCATCATTGGGCAGGTTGTAGTCGGTGAACTCCACAATCTGCAGGTCATATCCCAGCGCAGCCATATCATCCTTCACCAGCTCCAGGATTTCAGCATGCGGAGAGGTGGTTGCGCCCACAACCACGGGAGTCAGGCTTTCTGCCGAAGCAACGCCCAGCAGCAATGACAGCGCCAGAAGGACCACAGCAATCTTTTTCATGAATCTTTTCTCCTTCCAAATCAATGATTGCCCAGCGGCAAAGCAACCTATGTGGTATTGCCATCAGGCATGACATATTCCCAGTACAAAGAAAAGGACGACCCGGAAACTGGATCGTCCTGCAATACGCCAAAAGACTTTATCTACAAATGCAGGACGAAACAGGAGACATGCGCATGCACATCTCCATCATCATGCAGCAGGTAACCTTCTTCATGGCGTACTCCTCCTTACTTAGGAATGCATTTATTATACCCTTCTGTTTCCTGTTGTCAAGGGGCGAATGCATAAAAAACAGTCAGGAAACAGCGGATGCTTTTGCCTGCCTTGACTTTTTCCCATTCCCTTATTAGAATAAATTTATCCGACCGGAAAGGGGCTTTGTTCATTATGCGCAGATTCTCTTGTTCCCTTCTATTGCTTGTTCTCCTGTGCATACTTGCCATTTCAGCCAATGCGGAAAGTTTTTCCACAGAAATCCATCCGGTAACGGATGCGGAAAAAGTGCTCCGGGGATATGACGCGCAGAGTGAGAGCTATGTTTATCTTACCTTTGGCAGCTATCCTTATGAAAAAGATGGTACGGAGCGTCCCTGCCTGTGGCGCGTGCTGGCCATTGAGAACAATTATGCATTCCTGTTGAACGAGTACGTGGTGGACTTTCAGCCCTTTCACTCCGTTAAGGAGGACCAGCCGGATTGGCCGGACTACGATCTGTATACCTATATGAACACTACCATGCTAAATGAAATGTTTTCTGCGCAAGAGCAGGCCTGCCTTCGCTATACCTACGAGTTTGGCAGCCTTTTTATTCTGAACAACAAGGAGTTCATGACGCGCGCCTATGGTTTTCGTCCGATTTTGACCGAGGTGGAGTGGGAACGCGAGTGTCCTCCAACACCGTACGCAAAAACCTTGAAGGGCGCTTATGTCCATGAAAACGGAAACACATGGTATTGGTCGCGCACTTGCCGTCATACAGCTGCCGGCGGTTATGAGCACATTTTGGGCTATAATGGTCACATCTCCATGGCTGGCTTTACACGTATTGGTGGTGTGCGGCCTGCCTGCTATGTGGACTGTTCCATGCTGGACAAAGTCACTGGCACTGGCACCAAGGATGACCCCTATGTGTTTTCCATAGTTCCTTGATAAAATGCCTATGAAATCACAAGAGCCGCTCCCGGGGTGAACCCGAAAGCGGCTCTTTTTTGCGTAACAGCTTACACCAGGTGGGGTTCTCCCACACCTTCCACAATTTTGACGGTCTGTGCTTGCCGTACATTTTCTCAGGCGATGGCATGCTCCTGCGCTTCAAATTGGCTGCGATAAAGTTTAGCATAGAAGCCATTCTGGGCCAGGAGCGTCTCATGGGTACCCGTTTCCACCACATGCCCTTGGTTCATCACCAGAATGCGGTCTGCCTCTTTGATGGTGGAAAGGCGATGTGCCACCACAAAGCTGGTGCGGCCCTTCACCATAGCCGCAAAGGCCTTTTGTACGCGCAGTTCGGTCATGGTATCAATGTTACTGGTCGCTTCATCCAGGATTAACATGGGCGGGTCCATAAGCATCACCCGAGCAATGCACAACAGCTGCTTCTGTCCCTGGGAAAGATTGCCGCCATTCTCGGAAATAACCGTATCATATCCCTGGGGTAAGCGGCGAATGAAGCTGTCCGCATGGGCTGCCTTGGCTGCGGCAATGATTTCTTCCCGGGTAGCGCCAGGCTTACCATAGCCAATGTTTTCGGCCACAGTGGCCTGGGTGAGCCAGGTTTCCTGAAGCACCATGCCAAAGCGGGAACGCAACTCGTCCCGGCTTACCGTGCGAATATCCACGCCTCCTAAAGTAATCGCACCATCCACCACGTCATAAAAGCGCATCAACAGGTTAATCAGCGTCGTCTTGCCGCACCCTGTGGGACCCACAATGGCAATGCGCTGGCCCGGCTGCACTTCCAAATGAAAGTGCTCAATCAGCGGCCGGTCAGGCAGATAATGAAAGCTTACATCCTCAAAGGCAATAGGAGTATTGCCTTGGGGCAGATGCTGTAAAGGGGATGCTTCTTCCTCAACCGGCTCATCAATAAGCGCCATGAGCCGCCGGGCAGCAGCCATGGCCGTCTGCAGCTGCGCCATGATGCCGGTCACCTCATTAAAGGGCTTGGTGTACTGATTCGCATAGCTGAGAAAGCAGGACAGCTGACCGATGGTCAGCACTCCGCGCACCGCCGCCAGCGCTCCCGCAACGCCCACCGCCGCATAGACCAGCCCGTTTACAAAGCGGGTAAGCGGATTGGTGAAGGCGGGGTATATCTGTGCCTTGTATCCCCACACATACAGCCGCTGATTGATCTCTTCCAGTTTTTCCTCGCTGGCCTTCTCATGTCCAAAGAGCTTGACCAGCTTCTGACCGCTGAGCATTTCCTCCACATGGCCGCTCAATTCGCCCTGAATCCTGCTTTGTTTCAGAAAGGTGGTGTGCGTTCCACGGGCAATCAATGTAGCAATTACCAGGCTAACCGGGGTAAGGGCCACCACAACCAGCGCAATCCACGCATTGATGGAGATCATGAAGCCGAGCGTACCCAGAATGGTGATTACGCCGGTGAACAGTTGGGTAAAGCCCTGCAGCAGACCATCGCTCACCGAATCCACATCGTTCACAATACGATTGATGATATTCCCGTGGGCATTCTGGTCAATGAATTTCAACGGCACATGGATGATACGGGAAAAAACCTCCGTGCGCAGGTCCTTCACCGTGCGGTAACATACTTTGTTGGTGCACAGTGTCATTAGCCATTGGAACAGCCCGCCTGCCGCCAATACGAACACCAGGTATAGTGCAATCCGGCCAATGCCCGCAAAATCCACCTGGCCCGGACCAATGATGCCGTCCACCGCTTGCCCGATCAGCACGGGGCTAAGCAGGGACATTACCACATAAATCACCGCGCATACCAGCGCGCCAACAAGCAGCGCCCCATAGGGCTTCACATAATGCATCAGCCGCTTTACGACTTCCTTCGTGCTCATGCGCCCGCCTCCTCTGCATTCATCTGGGACATGCAAATTTCCTGATAGGTGGGACAACTTTCCAGTAGCTGCGCATGGGTTCCGCTGCCCACTACCTCGCCATCCTCCATGACCAGAATGCGGTCGCATCCCCGTACAGTGCTTACGCGTTGGCTGACCATGAACACGGTTGCGTGCTCCGCGCGGCGACGTAGGGACTTACGTAAAGCAGCGTCCGTGGCGTAGTCCAGCGCACTGGAACAGTCATCCAGAATCAATATCTCAGGATTCCCCACCAGGGCACGGGCAATGGTCAACCGCTGCTGTTGCCCGCCGGAGAAATTCTTGCCTCCTTGCTCCACACGGCTATCCAGCCCGTCCGATAATGCTGAGACGAAGGCCTCTGCCTGTGCATCCTTCAGCGCATCCCACAGTTCCGCGTCTGTGGCATCAGGCTTGCGCCAGCGGAGGTTTTCACGAATGGTACCGGAGAAGAGCAAGTTCCCCTGGGGAACCATGCCCACCTTGCCATGCAACTGTTCCAAGGGATAGTCCCGTACATCTACCCCATCCAGCAGCACTCGCCCCGCGCTCACGTCATACAGCCGCGGTATCATGCTTACCAACGTGGATTTACCGCTGCCTGTACCGCCAATTACACCAATAAGACTGCCCGCAGGAATATCCATGCTTACTTCCTTCAGTGCCAGGGCCGCCCCCTCGTAATAACGGAAGTTCACGTCCTGAAAGCTCACTTTGGGCGCTCCGGCTACAGGCTTGGCCTGTATCTGGGTCTGCTCCACAATGCTGGGCTGTGTATCAAACACTTCATTGATACGTGCGGCAGAGGCGGCTGCCTTGGTGAAAATCACCACCAGGTTTGCTACCACCACCAGCGCAATGAGGATTTGCGTCATATAGTTGATAAAGGCCACCACTTCGCCCTGGGTCAGGCTACCCACGTTCACCCGCATGCCGCCAAACCAAAGAATAGCGATCATGCCAATGTTCATGACAATAAAGGAAAAGGGAGACAGCACCGCGGACAGTTTGCCAATGTGAATGGCATTTTCCGCCAAATCGGAGCACGCGCCTTCGAAGCGTTTTTCTTCTTCTGCCTGCTTGCGGAACGCCCGCACCACGCGAGCGCCAGAAAGGTTTTCCCTTGTGATCAGGGATACCCGATCCAGTTTGCGTTGAATCAACCTGTAGAAAGGTACCGACCGGCTCATGACGATATACAGCACTGCCGAAAGCATAGGCACAATGGCAAGGAACACCAGTGACAGCTCCAGGTCAATGCGCATGGCCATGACCACAGCGCCAATCACCAGGAAAGGTGCACGCACCACCAAGCGAATGAGCATGGCAACGGCAGTTTGCATCTGATTGATATCGCCGGTCATGCGCGTAATCAGGCTAGGCGTACCGAAATGGTCCAGCTCACGGTAGGACAAGGTGTTGATATGATGGAAAAGCTCCCTGCGCAAATCCGTGCCGACACCCTGGGAAGCGCGGCTAGCCAGCGTTTGGCAAGTCAAGGAGGATGCCAGACCAACCACGCCCAGCAAAAGCAATACACCGCCACGCTGCCAGATATACTGGATGTTCCCCTGCGCAACCCCCACGTCAATCATATCGGCCATGACCAGCGGTACAATGAGCTCGAAGATTGCTTCAATCAGTTTGAAAACAGGACCCGCGATTACCTGGAAACGATACTTTTTCAAAAACCTAGCCAGTCGTTTCATGTCCCAGCTCTCGTCCTTCCTATACTTTCCATTAGTTTAGCGCAATTTCCCGGAGACGTCCATGAAAGAATGTTCGGGCCTGCGCTTCCACCTGCGTCCACTCCGCAGACAAATCGGGATTTCCCCGTAGCTCCCGTAGACAGCGGGAGGTTTCTTCCAGCAGCCGTACATCCCCATCCAGCAAGATGCCTAATGTGGCTTCTCCATGCTGCCGTGTGCCAAACATGTCTCCCGGTCCCCGAAGCTCCAGGTCCTTCTTCGCGATGAGGAAGCCGTCATTGGTCTGCGTGAGCGTGCGAAGCCGTTCATTGGGTTCTGCCACCAGAAAGCACCAGCTTGCCGCACTCCCGCGGCCCACCCTGCCCCGGAGCTGGTGCAACTGACTCAACCCATAACGATCGGCATTTTCAATAATCATCAAGGTTGCATTGGGCACATTGACACCAACTTCGATCACCGTAGTGGACACCAGCACGTCCAGGTTCCCCTGGGCAAACGCCTCCAGGGTGCGTTCCTTTTCCTCCCCGGGCTGCTTGCCGTAGGTCAGCCCTACCCGCAAGCCGGACAGCGGTCCGGTAGTTAATGCATGATATTGCGCTGTGGCGGATTTTACTTCCTCCAATGCTTCGCTATCCTCTACCAGCGGGCAGACAATATATGCCTGCCTGCCCATGGCCACTTCCTTGCGTACGAAGCCATACATATCCGCACGTTTCTCCTCGGGCACAATCCGTGTGGACACCGGTGTCCGTCCTGGTGGAAGCTCATCCACCACAGATACATCCAGGTCCCCATAAAGGATTAGCGCCAAGGTGCGGGGAATGGGCGTAGCAGACATGACCAGCACATGTGGAAACACTCCGTCTGACTCGCCTTTGTGTTGCAGCTGACTGCGTTGACGGACGCCGAAACGATGCTGCTCGTCGGTCACGACCAGCCCCAAGCGGTGGTACTTCACACCCTCGCTGAGCAGTGCGTGCGTGCCGATCACCACCTGCCACTCCCCGTTGGCAATGGCTGTCAACACCTTGCGGCGCTCTGCCGCACGCATGCCGCCCAGCAGCAAGCCGCAGCGGATGCCCAAGGGCGCAAGCGTCTTTTGCGCGCTCTCCCAATGCTGACGGGCAAGGATTTCCGTGGGTGCCATGAGTGCCCCCTGATAGCCGCACTGCGCCACAGCCCACAGGGCACCAAAGGCCAGCGCCGTCTTACCGCAGCCTACATCCCCCTGCACCAAGCGGCTCATGGGTCGTTCACGGCGCAAGTCTTGAAAAATTTCCTGCAATACCCGTTGCTGCGCATGCGTTGGTGGAAACGGAAGCGTCTGCCAGTAGCGGGCCGACGCACCCTCTTCCAGGGGCATGGGAAAGCCTTTTTCCCCCCGCTGCCGCATCAGGCTGATTCCGGCCTGATACAACAGCATTCGCTCGAAAGCCAATCGCCGTCGCGCCATGCGCAGGTTTTCCATGCAAGAGGGAAAGTGCGCCTGCCGGATAGCAAAATTCATTTCGCATAAGCCATGGCGTAGCCGCAACCCTTGCGGTAGCGTCTCCGGGCAACAGTCCTCCACCTGTTCCAGGGCAAGGGTCATTACCCGGCGCAACGTTTTGCCGGGAAGGCCGGGGATCGCACGATAGACCGGAAGGATCTGCCCTTCCTCCATACGCTGAGGATTCACCATGGCCCGCCGCCCATTTTTTACGGTGACGCGACCCCAAAAAAGCATCTCTTCCCCACCCTGATACTGCTGGCATACCCAAGGCTGGTTGTACCATGTCAAAGGTAGAACGCCACTGGCATCCTGCAGGGTAGCAGAAACCTTGGTAAGGCCATGAAAGCGGCTGAGCTTAGGCGCAGCCTTGAGCACACCTTTCACCGCCGTCTCCCCGGAGGCTACGGCACAAGGCGCCCACTGTGTGCCGTCTCGATAGGAGATGGGCAAAGTGAATAAAAGATCGCGCAATGAGCAGATACTCATTGCGCGCAAGGCGGCCAACCGAGTTGGTCCCAGACCTTTCAGGTCTTGTAGCTCCATGGCGTTACTCCACAGAAATCAGATAGTAGTATAGTGGCTGACCGCCCATGTGGCACTCCACATCGCAATTTTCGTAATGCTCCTGGATCTCATCCGCAATGGCCTGCGCGTCAGCCTCCTGCACATCAGCGCCGTAATATACGGTGATGAGTTCGTCATCTTCCGTAACGACAGACTTCATGAGTTCGCGTACCACGTCGGGAATATTGGACCCGGAGTATGCGATGGCGCCATTGTGCAGGCCAATGATATCGCCGGCCTTAATGTGCACGCCATTCCATTCGCTGTCCCGTACGGCATAGGTAACCATGCCTGTCTTCACCCGCTGTGCAGCTTCCTCCATGCGTTTGGCGTTTTCCTCGCCGCTCATCTCCGGCTGGAAAGCGACAGCTGCTGCAATGCCCATGGCAACGTTCTTCGTGGGAACGACGTAAACTTCCTTTTCGGACAGTTCCGCCGCCTGCTGCGCAGCAAGCACCACATTGCCGTTATTGGGGAATACAAACACGCATTTGGCGTTGACCTGGTTGATGGCCTCCAGAATATCTTCAATGGAGGGATTCATGGTCTGGCCACCCTCCACAATATGATCCACGGTGAGATCACGGAAGATCTGTGAGAACCCATCCCCCATGCTGACCGCAACCATGCCGAACTCCTTCTCCGGCACGTCCACAGGCGGCGGGTTCTTGGCGGCTTCTTCCGCTGCCTTGGCAGCTTCAGCCTCCCGGCGCTCCGCCAGGATGTTCTCTATTTTCAAGTCCACCAGTTCGCCCAGCTCCAGGCCATACTCCAGCGCTTTGCCGGGGTTGTTGGTATGTACATGCACCTTGATCTGCGCCGTCATATCGCCCACGACCAGCACGCTGTCCCCAATACGGTTCAGGCGCCGGCGGAAGGAATCCACTTCACCCTCGGTGCAGTCCTCCCGCAGATTCTGGATCGTAAACTCCGTGCTGTAGGCAAAGTTGATCGTCTCAATGGCGCTATGATCATCTTCAAAGCGAGGTTCTCCATCCTCATGGGTTACAGCAATAGTGCTCTCGTTAATGTCCTCGCCCCGTAGTACGGCCGCGTAGCCGGTATACAGGTACAGCAATCCCCGTCCGCCTGCATCAACCACGCCAGCCTGTTGCAAAGCCGGCAGCATATTCTGCGTTTGCTTTAGGATCGCTTCCCCGGTGCGAAGGATAACCGTCATCAGCCCGTCGTAATCATCGGGATGTGCTTCCGCCTGCTTGATCGCGTCCTCGGCAATAACCCGGGCCACTGTGAGGATGGTGCCTTCCTTGGGCTTCATTACGGCCTTGTAGGCAGTATCCGCGCCGTTTTTCAGCGCCTTGGCAAACTGAATGGGCGTGATCTTGTCCACGCCATCCAGTGCCCGGGAGAAGCCGCGGTACAGCTGCGAAGTAATGACGCCGGAGTTTCCTCGGGCGCCCTTAAGCGCACCTTTGGCCAATGCAGCAGCTGCCTCATCCGCGCGCAGAAATTCCTTGCTGTTGATTTCCCGGGTTGCGCTTGCCATGGTCAAGGACATGTTGGTACCCGTATCTCCGTCGGGCACGGGAAATACGTTTAACGCGTCCACCGTCTCCCGGTTTTTCTCCAGCAGCGCCGCGCCGGCCATCACCATGTCGCGCAGCAGCAATCCGTCAATGGTTTTGAATTGAATCAAGGGTTTCTTCCTCCGTTCACATCGGGCGATGGATCAAACGCGGATCCCTTCCACCGAAATATTCACTTTGCGAACCTTTACACCGGTCATGCTCTCCAGCTTGTAGCGGACGGTTTCCACAATGGTTTTGCAGACCTCCGCAATGGAGATGCCATATTCGACAATGATGAAAAGGTCCACGTCCAGCATATCGCCGACGCTGCGGATCTGTACGCCCTTGCTCAGGTTCTCCCGACCAAGCCATTCCACAAGGCCATCCTTGGCACGCCGGCTGGACATGGCCACGATACCATAGCACTCCAGCGCCGCATAGCCCACAACCTTAAGCATGACGTCTTCGTTGATATAGATGGTGCCGATGTCGGTCTTGATCTTGCATTCCATGTTGCAGTCCCAACCTCCTTTGTCCAATGCTGCCGTCCGCTAGGAGAAACGGCATATGCAGAGGCAACGTGCGCGTACAAATGCACGTGAAAAGCCCGTCCACGCACGGTCATCATTTAGTATACAAGAAAAAGCCATTTTTAGCAATGCCTTTTTGCGTTTTCTCCCCCATTCCGCCTCTTGGTGAACATGCATGGATTGCGCAGCGATTTTTTGCTTGACAAACGCAGGAAATGGGATATAATATTTTCAAAATTGGCAATGAGGAGAAGCGCGCATGCCTCATGATCCGCCTGCAGAGAGTTTCCGGCTGGTGCAAGGAAACGGCGGAGAGGATGCGCATACGGCTCCGAGCTGTCCGCTGAAGGTGTGAATGGCGCTGTGTAGGCGGTATCCGGTGCGCCGGTTATTGCGCGGCGGGAATCTATGTGTTCCCTGTGGAGAGGTGCTTATGCACCGAAAAGTGGAAGTGGTACCGTGACATTGTTCACCTTCCTCAGGCATTGCCTGAGGATTTTTTTATTCACCAAATGGAAAGGATGAACTACATGGATCTGGAGCATCTTACCTTCGCAAAGCGCTTTGACGCGATCAGCGGCAGCGCTATCCGTGAGATTTTGAAGCTGACTGCGCAACCAGGTATGATATCCTTTGCCGGCGGCAATCCCGCGCGTTCCGCTTTGCCCGATGAAACCGTTGCCCGTATCTGTACAAAGGTTATGCGCGAAAACGGCAAGGGCATTTTGCAGTACGGAGCAACAGAAGGTTATCCTGCGCTGCTGGAGGCACTTTATCCCTATTTGCAGCAGGCCCTGGGCGCGGAGATTCCCCAAGGAGGCATTCTGCCGGTTACGGGGTCCACCCAGGCCATGGATCTGCTCTGCAAGGCCCTGCTGAATCCCGGGGATACGGTGCTGGTGGAGAACCCCTCCTTCCTGGGAAATATTCAGTGCATGCGCCTGTATCAAGCCAAGCCTGTACCCGTGGAGAGCGATGATGAGGGCTTAGTGATTGAAAGCCTGGAGCGCGCCATGCAAGAGCATCACCCCAAGCTGTTGTATGTGATTCCTACCTTCCAGAATCCCACGGGCAAGGCGCTGCCCACGGAGCGTCGCAAGGCCATTGCGGAGCTGGCCGCCAAATATGGCGTGGTGGTGGCTGAAGATGATCCCTACCGGGATCTGCGCTACCAGGGCAATCCCCTGCCGGCCATCAAATCCTTTGATCGGGAAGGCTGGGTGGTGTTTCTGGGGTCTTTCAGCAAGATTATCAGCCCCGGTTTGCGGGTGGGATATCTTGCGGGTGATCCGCGCATTATCCGCAAGTGCACCATTGGGAAGCAGTCTTCTGATGTGCATACGGCCAACCTCAACCAGGCCATCGTTGCAGAATATCTTCAGGAAGGTCTGCTGCCAGAGCATGTCAAGGAGATCTGCGAAAGTTACGCGGTTCAGCTGCAAGCCATGCTGAAGCAGCTGGAAACCTTCCCTTCCGGTACTACCTATACCAAGCCCCAGGGCGGATTGTTCGTTTGGGTGGAATTGCCCCAGGGAATGGATGCCACTGCCATGCTTGACCAGTGCGTGCAGCGTCACGTTGCCTACGTGCCCGGTACCCATTTCTTTGCAGAAGGCGGGCACGCAAACACCCTGCGCCTGAATTTTTCCAACAGCACCGTAGAGCAGATTCAGCAAGGCATGGGTGTCCTGCGGGACGTCATTGCTCATAGCTAACAAAATGTAAAAGGAGAGACGATCATGCCTCACATTCTCGATGTTCTCAAAGAGCGCGGGTTCATTGCGCAGACCACCTTTGAAGAGGAACTCTACAAGCAGCTGGAACAGCCCACCACGTTCTACGTGGGTTTTGACCCCACCGCAGACTCTCTGCATATCGGTCACTACATTCCCATTATGGCCATGGCTCATATGCAGCGTGCCGGGCACAAGCCCATTGCGCTGATGGGTGGCGGAACGGCAATGATTGGTGATCCTTCCGGCAAAACCGATATGCGCAAAATGATGACTGTGGAGACCATCGACAGCAACGTTGCCCATATCAAGGATCAGATGAGCCGCTTCCTGGACTTTTCCGATGGAAAAGCGTTGATTGCCAACAATGCCGACTGGCTGCGGCACCTGAATTTTATCGATTTCATGCGGGATATCGGTTCACTGTTCTCCGTGAACAAAATGCTGACTGCCGAATGCTACAAGGCCCGTATGGCCACCGATAATGGCCTCTCCTTCCTGGAATTCACTTACATGCTCATGCAGAGCTATGACTTTTTGGAGCTCTTCCATCGCTACGGCTGCCGCTTGCAAATGGGTGGTAACGACCAATGGAGCAACATGCTGGGTGGCGCGGATCTCATTCGGCGCAAGGATCATGAAAGCGCCTTTGCCTGCACCTTCCAGCTGCTGTTGACCCATGACGGGCGTAAAATGGGCAAGACCGAAAAAGGCGCCCTGTGGCTTGATCCGCAAAAGACCTCGCCCTTTGACTTCTATCAATACTGGCGGAACGTCGACGATAAGGACGTGGAAAAGTGCCTGGGGCTGCTGACCTTCCTGCCCATGGATGAAGTCCGGCGGCTGGGTGCGTTGCAGGGCTGCGAAATAAACGAGGCGAAGAAAGTGCTGGCTTTCGAAGTGACCAAGTTGGTACATGGCGAAGCCGAGGCGCAGAAGGCGGCAGAAGCGGCGCTTACGCTGTTTAGCGGCTGCGGCACCAGCGGCAGTGTCCCCACCTGCGAGATTACGCTGGACATGCTGGCGGAGGATGCGCGTGTGACTACCATGCTTGTGCGCTCCTGCCTGTGCAAGAGTCAGAGCGATGCCCGCAACCAGCTCAAGGCTGGGGCTGTTTTCCTGGGCGACGAGAAAGTGGCGGATTTCGCTGCGCAGGTATGCGCCGAGCAGCTTGCCGGGGATGGCATCCTGCTAAAGAAGGGAAAGAAAGGCTTCTGCCGCTTGGTGCTGAAGGCATGAAGCCCTATAAAACCGTACGTACGGCAGCAGCTGATACGGTTATAATTCACAAAAGCCGTTTCATTGGCTATGCCTCCCCTGCGGCAACCGAAGAGGAGGCGTTAGCCTTTCTGCAATCCGTTCGCCAAAAGTACAAGGATGCAACGCACCATTGCTACGCCTACATCATCGGGTTAAATGCCGGCATCATGCGTTACAGCGACGATGGGGAACCGAGCGGCACCGCAGGCCTGCCCATCATGGAGGTGCTTAAAGCCCAGGGGGTTGTGAATGTATGCGTGGTAGTTACGCGATACTTTGGCGGTATCCTTCTGGGCGCTGGGGGCCTGGTAAGGGCCTACACGCAGGGCTGTGCCATTGCGTTGAAAGCAGCCGAAGTGGTTACCATGGAGCCTTCTGTCCGGTACTTGTGCGAAGTAGCATATCCCCAGTGGGATAGGGTGCGCCATGCGCTGAAAAGCCTGCCGGCGCAGTTGCTTTCCAGCGAGTTTACCACTGCGGTAACCTTTACCCTGCTCATGCGTCAGACAAACGCGGACGCAGTCCTGGCTGAATTGACACGCATAACGGATGGGCAAATGGAATCGCTTCTGGAAGAAGAATTGTTTTACCCATGGGCCGTGGAATCTTCCGAAGCATAACGTAAAAGCAAAAGAAACAGCGAGAAGTCTTCTTGAAGAGGATTTCTCGCTGCTTCTTTTGCCATAAAAGCGAATGCCTTGCTCAGTCTTCCATGCGCTGCCGTGTCTTTTCCACCAGATAGGCAGCAAAATGCATACTGCATTCAGGATCAATTTCCCGGTGCTGTGTGGCGATCATCCGCTCGCGTGCCTCTTGACTGCTTAACAAGCGGGATGTTTTTTCCGGCAATTCGTCCAAAGAGCGCGCATAGAGCGCCAGTCCCTTTCGTTCAAAAAAGGTAGCATTCTCCGTTTCACAGCCACGAATTGGGTGAACGATCACCATGGGTGTGCCAATGGTCATGGCCTCCGTGGTGGTCAAGCCGCCGGACTTGGTAATCAACACATCCGCTGCGGCCATAAGATCATACAAAGGGGTAACACGTCCCAGTACCTGCGCACGCCGATCATGGCTTAGCAGCTTTTCCGCCTGCTCCTTTGCGGCAGTATTGGATCCGCATACCAGCGTAAGTCGCGCATTTCCTGGCAAGGAAGGCATGAGCCGTGCCACTATGCCAGGGAGGTTGCCCGCACCCATGGACCCACCCACCAGCAACACATGCGGTGTAGCGGGATCTATTCCCACCTTACGCTTCGCCGCTGCGCGATCCGTACAGGGTTTGCAATCCGGGCTGACAGGAATGCCAAAAGGCATCAGGATTCCTTCCGGTAGCCCCTTCTCCCGGCATTCTTTCATCATGGCGCGATGACTCACACACAGCACATCCGGCCTGATATCCTCCAGGAAGGGCATGAAGGTATAATCCGTCATGACCATGGCGAAGAATCCCTTGTATTGTCCATGCTTGCGCAAGTGGGTTACGGATTGGCCACCAAATAAGTGCGTGCAGATGATCATATCCGTGCCAAAATCCGTAATTTCCTTGACCATGCGAAAAGCGTAAGCGCTGTTCATCAGGTATATGGGAGATTTCATCCGAGGCGTGCTGATGACTTCTCCGATATGATACATTTTGCCAAAGCCATCTGGGTAATGCTGCACCAGCTTTACATAGCCATCAGATACCACTCGGGAAAGCCACGCACCGCCAAAGGCCACACAGTCCATGATCTTTGTTTCCACACCGTAGGCTTCCAGCGCCTGCTGGATTGCCCGGGCAGCTGCGTCATGCCCGCCACCCGTATGGGTCGAAAAAATCAATGCTCGCATACATCACGCTCCCGGGTTTCTTGCAATATTTTTTCCACAAGTCCACAAGTCTCCGTAATAATGCGAAGGCACGGCCGGCGCTCGTAATAGGACTGCGTGCGCGCCTCTGGCTGCGGCGGGCAGGGCTGAGACGGGATTCCGAGCAGTTCCGCGCACTGATCCGTACCAAATGTATCACGGAACAAACGGTGAACCCGCTGTACCTGCGCATAGACTTCCGTTCGCAATTCAGCCTTCGCACCATCCGGGCCAAAGAACGCCCCGCAAAGCATCACCATCGCAGAATATGCGCCACAGTTTTTTCGTAGCCGGCCCATGCCGCCTCCAAAGCCAACCGCCACCAGCGCTGCCTGTTCCTCCGTTAGCCCCAGCACATCAGCAAAGGGGATCAGCACCGACTGTGCGCAATTATAGCCGGACAAAAACAGCTCTCGACTCCGCTCTTGCCGCTTTGTCATGGGTATTTCGCCCCTTTACAGCATTATTGAGTAATCTGGACAGTTGAGCGGAATTTATCATACACCTGATCCACATAGGTGTCCCGATAACCACGAGGATAGGTGATGTGGACAGTATAGAGCGTTTTGTCAATGCAGGTGGCGTGTACCCGTCCAGCAGCTTCCGCGCCAGAGGTGGTTACGGCAGTATAGTTGGCATATACGCCCGTTTTGCCCAAAAGTGTGCGTTCCGCCGTCAGCGACTCACTAAAAGAGCTGAAAGTGCCGTTGGCGCCAATGGTTTCCAGCATCTGCTTGACTTCCCGTGCCAAATCGCTGGCATTGTACTGGCTGCTTACTGTGGTTACCCGAACAGTAATCATGGAGGTATATTCGGGGATGGCCTCATTGGCAGGCTGTGTCAAGATGTAGGTGTCGCTTGCCGAATCATCCACAATCCAGCCAGCAGGCGCATCGAAGCTCAGGTGCAGCTTGGTGGCATTGTAGGTCTGGTAGGCAAAGGTGATGGGCGGCAGCGGCGTGGGGGTAGGTTTGTCAATGGGATCAATCACTACGGGAGACGCGCCGGCATATTGGCTGTTGACCGTAGGTGCCACCGTAGGCGTGCTTTGCTCCACAATGGGAGCATACGTATTGTCGAATACACTGCCACTTAACGGCGGCTCGCCCTCATCCTCTTCAGATGCAGGGTCATAGGCCCCATCATCAAAATTGGTCAATTCATCCACCAGGGATTCGCCTTGCGTTTCTGGTGCAGAAACGCTGGGGGCATCCGTCGCCGCAGTAGTGTTGTAGTTCTGGATAGACTGCGTGGAAATGACAGGGAAGCGCTCGTTTTGATTTCCCCCGGAGCAAGCCGCCAGCATTCCCGCGCAAAGGATCAGGCAAAGGATCAGCATCAGCTTTTTACGCATGTTCAAACCTCCCTTGATTCCCAAAGATAGCTCTCTATTGCAACGAACCAGGGCCACAGATTATTCCTCATAGCGTGGATGGTAAAGCCGCCGTTCCAGGCTCCAGATTTTTTCGGAGAACGCGCCTTCCGGCACCCGCTGCATAATGGCCTGCATTTCATTCATCCGTGCATCCAGCAGATCAATCCAGTGGAGCGCCTCTGCTTCAGGGAACATGGGCATACGTGGGGACCCATACTCTGCCTCTCCGTGATGGCTGAGAATCATATGCTCCAGCAAAAGGACAATTTCTCCTTCCACGCCAACGTTCTGCGCCGCCAGCTGCAGCTGCGCAACGCCGCGTACCAGATGTCCAATGAGCAGTCCATCCCGGGTATAATCGCTCACATTGCCCAGGCTATCGCTCTTCATTTCCTGGATCTTGCACAGGTCATGCAGGATCACGCCGGCCCTCAGCAAATCGCCGTTTAAGAATGGATAGGCCGCAAGGATGTGCTCTGCCGTGCGCAACATGCCCGTGGTGTGGTGCAGCAGTCCGCTACGCTCCGCATGGTGCAACCGCTGGGCGGCAGGGAAATACATCAGCCTGTCGCCTGCCATGCGCAGTACCTCCGTTACCAGCTTGCGTAAATCCTCCCGCTGGAAGCGGGCAACGGTTTCCACAATCTCCTGGTACATGTCCTCTGGCTTCTCCGGCGCACAGGGCACCAGCTGGCGGAGATCCACATGATCTTCCTCCGTAGAGGCACGCAGGCGTTCCACTCGCAGTTGAATGCGCCCGTTATACTCCTGCACCAGTCCGCGGACCTTTATCACCGATCCAACCGGAGGCGGGGCCACATTACCGTCCCACATTTTGCAATTGATCTCGCCGGTGCGGTCAGCCAGATTCATGTCCAGATAGCGGCTGCCATTGCTGCCCGTGCGCTGGTCGCTGGAACGTACCAGCAGAAAGCCTTCAAAGCGAAGGTCCTTGACCAGTTGGCTGACGGTATAGGTTTCCATCAGGGATCGTTTCCTCCTTTTGTGCCAAATCAGAAGGGCGCGTCACCATATCCGCCTCCCTGTTCGGGAGCCAGGTTGGCATAGGTGGCAAACTCGCTCAGCCAGGCCACCTTGACCGTCCCCAGAGGGCCATTGCGCTGCTTTGCCAAGATGATTTCGCCTACATTTTTTTCTTCACAGGCCGGGTCGTAGTATCCTTCCCGGTGAATGAACATCACCACGTCCGCGTCCTGCTCAATGGACCCGGAGTCGCGCAAATCGCTGAGAATGGGGCGCTTATCCACGCGAGCCGTAGCCGCACGGGAAAGCTGCGCGCAGGCTACCAGCGGCACCTTCAGCTCCAGCGCAATGGCCTTGAGCTGACGGCTGATTTCCGAAACCTCCAGCTGACGGTTTTCTGCTTTGGTATCGCTGTGCATCAGGCCCAGATAGTCCAGCACAATGAGATCCAGCCCCTTGTCCATCATCAGCCGGCGGCAGCGGCTACGCAGCTGGGAAGGTGTGATGCCCGCCGTGTCATCAATATACATGGAAGCGTTCGACATGGGGCCAATGGAGCGCGCAAGGCGCATCCAGTCATCGCCATTCATGGTGCCGGAACGCACGCGCTGCATGTCCACACGGGCATCGGAGCAAAGCAAACGCATGGCAATCTGCTCCCGGGGCATTTCCAGGCTGAACACAGCCACGCTTTTCCCCGCAGACAGTGCCGCATATCCGGCAATGTTCAGCGCCAGGGAGGTCTTGCCCATGGAGGGCCGTGCGCCTACCAGGATCAGCTCGCCTCCATGCATCCCTGTCAACAGGTTATCCAGGGCAGTAAAGCCCGTGGGCACACCGGAAACCCGCCCCTTCAGGCGGCTGAGTTCCTCAATGTTTGCGTAAGTGTGATACAGCACCTCTTTCACATGCACCAGGGACTCACCGCTGGCGCGGTGCATCACAATATCAAAGATGGACTTTTCCGCATGGTTCAGCGTTTCCTGCAACGGGTTCTGCTGGCTGTAGCATTCCTGTGAAATCTCGTTGGATGCGCGGATGAGCTTGCGTAGCGTGGATTTTTCCAGCACAATGCGGATATAGGCCTTCACGTTTGCGGTGGTGGGTACATATTGGCTCAATTCAATGAGATAAGCCGTTCCCCCCACGCCTTCCAGGCTTCCACGCCGGCTCAACTCCGCATCCACCGTAACCAGGTCCACCGGACTTTGATTACGGTGAAGTTGTATCATCCCGCTGAAGATTTCCCGGTGGGCAGGAGTATAGAAGTCGTTTTCCTCCAGCTCTTCCGCTGCCTGGAGCACCGCGCCACTGTCCTGGAGCATGGCGCCCAGAACGCTGCGTTCCGCCTCCACGCTGTTGGGCGGCGTTACACCACGCAGCTGTAAGCTGTCCTCCATTTCTCCGCCCCCTCCTTCTGTGTGAACGAAATTACTTGGTTTCTGCCTTTACACGCACGATCATGGGCGTGGTTACACCGCTATACAGCCAAATGCTAACATTTACATCGCCCACCTGGCGGATCGGCTCAGGCAATTCGATTTTACGCTTGTCCACCTTGACGCCATGCTGTTTTTCCAGCGCCTGTGCAATTTCGGCAGAGGTAATGGAGCCATAGAGGCGCCCCTTTTCGCCGCAACGAACAGACAACTCAATCACCTTGCCCTTGAGCTGCGCAGCTTTCTTCTCGGCTTCTGCGCGCCGCTCCGCTTCACGAGCGGCCTCAGCCGCGCGCTTGCGCTCAATTTCCCGTAACGCGCCGGGCGTGGCTTCCATGGCCCATTTACGGGGGAACAGGAAATTGCGTGCGTATCCATCGGATACGTTCACAATTTCATCCCGCTTGCCATGTTCCTTCACATCCTGGAGCAAAATAACCTTCATGACGCTTTCCTCCTGGCACTCACTACAGCGCGGTAACCATTCCACGCTTACATGATTTTTCATTTTATTGTATATCATCCACCGCAAAAAAGCAAGCAATTCCGCCGTGTAACTGTCCTGCGCCTGCTTTGCCAATCAGCACAAAACTGTGTTGTTCAAACCGATTGGTGTCAAAAGGCGCTTTCCCGGCTTATATGGTCCAAGGAAAGCGCCTGATGCAGTTTCCACCGCAGAAAGTGATTATTGGACGTCCGAAGCGTAGATGATATCATCCCGTAAACGGTAGAGCGTAGCGCCGCGTGTTTTCTGACAGAAGCATTCCGCCCACCATTGGATGGATTTCTCTTCGTCAAACTGCACAATGCCGTACCGGATACCGTCCACCCGTTTACCGCGCATATTGGAATCCATCCAGTGTACCGTATCGGTTTCTGGATCGTAATCCGAAATCATAATGGCGCTGTGGGCGCCGGTACCGTATTCATACTTGGCGCTCATCTGGAAGAAGTCACCCTTTTTCACCTGACGCATGAATTCCAGCGCCAGTTCCATGTTTTCCTCTTCGCTGAGCTCAGTATTGTAGCGAAAAGAGGCCGCCTCGTAGAAAGGATTCCCTTCCGAGGCGGGGATGTCCTCCCACGCCAAACCATAGCTGTAAGGCTTGCATTCCGCCGACGGTAGGTTGTTGGGGATCACCAGCGTGGTGTCCGGATATTCCGCCATGCGGAAATCGTCCCGATTCTGCCGGAAAAGATACACGGTAAAGTTTTTGCACACGTAAATGTCCTCTGCGTAGTGGGCACGCTGTGCACGTCCTCCTGCCTCCTCATACTTCTCCTGGCCCAGTGCGATGATCCGATCGATGAAATCATCCCGTGGCGTGTATTCGGCAGGCTCCTCTTCCACCGCGGTATCATCCGTGACCTCTTCCACCGGCGTCGGATCAGGGATCTCCTGCCCGTCCGGCGTCAGAATGACATTTTCCACAATGCTCCAGTCCTCGTCTTCTGCCTCCTCCGCTACCGCCGCGCCAATGCACAGCAGTAGTGCCAGTGACAGGCAAAGCCATTGCTTACCCTTCATGGAAATAACCCCTCCGTCACTTCTTCGGCACAATCTCGATCCAGTAGTCATCAGGATCATGGATAAAGTACACCCCCATGCCTGGATTTTCATAGCAGATGCAGCCCATGGCAGCATGGTGAGCATGCGCCGCGTCATAGTCCTCGGCAGTCAAGCACAGATGGCTTTCATTTTCTCCCAGGTTATAGGGTTGCGGATGATCCCGTAACCAGGTGAGTTCCAGCCGAAAATCTGTCCGGCCATCTCCCAGAAAAAACAGCTTGAAGCTATGGTCAGCGCTTTCCTTTTCCCGCACCACTTCCAGACCCAGCGCCTCCCGGTAAAAGGCCAAACTCCGTTCCGGGTCGGTAATATTCAAATTGCAGTGATTAAAGGTAAACATCGCATTTCACTCCTTGTCATTCGTAGGGAATCACACCGGGGGATGTGGTTTCGTGCAGGGCGTTAATTTCAAGGATTTCCTTCGGGTCCCTGGGTGGCGCGCAATAGGGGCAGGGCGTTAATTCGTCATAAGGGGCTTCCAGCAGGTCGCCCAGGGTAATTTCCGTCAGGGGCAGATACTGGCTGCGCACGCTATCGCAATTCTGGTCGCTGTGGAAATAGCTGCCACCATCAGGGTTGTAATATACCGGCTGGGTGAGGTCCGGCATTTCCATCTGCCGTCCGGCATAATCCTCCCAGATCACCAGTTTGGTACCCACCTTGATGTTATCCCACAGCCACATATGGTTGATGCCCTGCTCGTTTTTCTGCCGCTGCACACGGATACAGCCATGGCTGGCACGGGTACCCAGTTTATACTCGGTATAGCCATAGTTCTTGGTACCGTCAGCGTTCAGAATGTGAGGGACCTCGTGCAGCAGGTCTCCATCATTGAAGCGCAGGGCTTTGGCGCAGATCATGTTATCCGAGTTGAAATCCCCCACACGGGACACGATCAAAAATTCTCCGGAGCGGGTTTCGTTGTAGGGCTGGCGCTCATTGGCAAGCCCCGTGGAAACCAGGAGCGTGGAGTAGAGATGCCCCTCCTTAAAAAGGTATAATGTCTGCGTCAGTTTGTCAATCACCATGCCATAGGTCTGATTGGGGGTCACCGTGGTAAGCCTGTCCGTCTCGATATAGCCAGTGATAAAGGCATTCCAGTGCTTAATGGTACTGTCATGGAAGGACGAAGAGTAAAGCTCCACCAGTGACCATCCATTATCCAGGTTTTCCAGCACATGAACCGCCTGACTCTCACCGGTTAGCATGGCAACACCCTCGGCTTCCTTGTCAGGCTGTGCGCGGACGATCGCCTGCTGCTTTTGGTCTATGTCCAGCACTGTCACCGGCGCCGTAAGCATTGCCCACACGGCTTCCTCATCGGTAATGTCCATGGGGGTACACCAATAACAGTTTTCATGCTCCGGGTGATATTCACTCAGGTAAGCAGGCGTAATCGTCTTGCTCAGGTCTTCGGTCACGGCCATGTCACCCTCCGAAAACGTTACTGCAATGTCCGAGCTGTTATGATCCAATGACAGCGAGAGCACGTAGTCCCCCGGAATTTGGGCACCGAAGGCATCTGAACCATCCCAAATCACGGAGCCGGTACCTGCTGCAGTGGCTGTTTCCGGGATAAGTTCTCGGTAAAGCTCCCCCATCGCATCATAAACCCGCAGGCTCATCATGCCATCGTGTGGCAACGTATATGAGATGGTGAGTTCCTCGCCAGGCAAAAAGGACGCCGCGGAAACTGAAATAGACAGTTCTGCCCCTTCCCCCTGGGCTAATGGCACCGCCAAACACAGCACCAGTGCGAGTGCGAGAGCACGCAAGCATTTGTTCATTTTCATACCTTCCTTTGCATGGGAATCCGCCTCTAATGTTAGAAGGAATTATTCTCTCTGTCAAGTGGGCACAGCGGGACAATTCACAATTGTTACACTTTAAGCCGGCACAAAAGAAGCATCCTGAGCGCAGGTATAATTTCCCATGAATGCATCCATGCTAAAGATGCGCCCATGGAAAAAAGGAGGTCAATATCCAATGCAAAACAAATGCATCCTTTGCGGTCACCATCACATTACAGGGCTGAACATCGCGGGTTGCTTTTTATGCTTTTCCTGCGAACAGGCTCTGCTCCATCCGAACGCTGCACAGCGCTTGACAAGGGCGCGCCGTCTGCATCTGCTGCAACTATACACGCATACCGTGGCGGCGCCTGCAACAAAATAGGCAAACTGTCCCTTTTCATCTGCGGATTTCGGCATTATACTAAAGAAAGAGAAAGGGTGAGCTTATGCAAGGCGATATCTCCCGGATCATGGTGGAAATAGCTGTTCGGCAGGCGCTGAAAACCGCTCCAAGCAGTCTTTCCGGCGCTCCTTGCGCACGCTTGTGGAATATGGTGAGCATTTTTCCAGCGGACCGTTTCAGAGCCGTTTCTTTATTCTTGTCCAGCAGATGCTGCGGGACGAGAATCATCCCTATTACCTGCTGGCCGAACGTGCCTGGGCACAGGTGGACAAGCGCTACTTGGAGCACTTTTGCTTAAACGTAGGCTATGAGAGCTGGACCAGGGGAGCTGCGGTGATCCGTGCATTGGAAGCAGAGCTGAACTGCAACATCCCATGGTGCCTCACCATTGAGAGAACCCGTCCTGAGGGGAGCGCCCTGGAGGAGCAACACCTATATGCTCTGATGGATCAGGGAATGCATATGGGCATTTATACCTATTTTCTGGTGGATTGCCAGCTGAATGCGGCATTGCTTCGTCGCTTGGCTGCTTCCCATAGCTCCTGTGCACTCGTCTGCATTACCCTGGATTCCAGGTTAACGGAAGACGCCTTATCCCTCTTGGATGATGCGACCAATGTAATGCTCGTTCCGGTGCTGGATGGCGAAACCTTTACCTCCGCTCCACGCATGCGCCAGCGCCGTCGCCTGTATGGCCTATGCACCTCTTATGCTTCCACGGGAGATGCGCAGCGCTTTGCCCAAGGCGGTGGATTGGCCTGTCCTGGTGATCCGGACTGCATGCTTCGTTTTTTCTTTCCAGCACCAGGCTGCTCCCAGGAAGTATGTGACGCGGTGGATGAGGAGCTTCTCCGCTTAAAGGAGCATCCGCTAACGGCGCAATTTCCTGTGGAGCTAACCCGCGACCTTCGGCGCATCGATCAAATTATTTCCACGGATGACTGTGCGCTAAGCGTCCGGCACACGGGAGAATTCATGCTCTCCTGGCCTGAATCCCCCACTGGCCTGTATGCGCAAACGACCTCCCTGGAGCAGCTTGTGCGCACCTGTCTGCGCAAAGGAGAATGAATGATAAAAGCAAAAGGGCGCTTGCCTGCCGATATCCTTCCTCATCAAACACGGTTGAGTCTGGAGGAAGCATATCCCCTGGCCAGCGCCCTTTTCAGTTATTGCGCCGTCTTATCCCCCTGAAGCACCTTTTCAATGGGAGATAAATCAATGCCTGTACAGCCTAGCAGCACCTGATACAAGCTTTGCAGCATTTGCTTTACGCCTCCAGGCACGTCGCTTTCCACGTTCAGCGGCAGCACCGGGTCATGTACGGATAGGCGTAGCAGGAACCATCCGTTATCCATGCCGCCATCCAGATCAAAGGAGATACGCACGCCTTCCCGGTTGTCTGGAGCAATGTGCCATTTTTCTGCCGCGTTGGCATAATCCAAAACCTTCTGAATGGCGCGTTTTCCTGCCTCGCGGAAGTCTTCCTCCTGGATGTTCAGGCGCAATTCAACGCTTTCCACCGGCTCCTGCAAGTCGGCGATGAGGCTCCCCAGGGTTTGCCCCTGCTGTTTGAGTTTCATGGCGCGGACAATCAACACCGTTACCAGGTACATGCCGTCGTCGAGGAAGTGATTTTCCTTCAGGGCGGCGTGCCCGCTGGTCTCGATGGCCAAGGGGCATTCCACACCCTCGGCGTTCAGGCGAATAGCCTCATCGATGACGTTCCGGTAGCCGCGCTTGTAGCGGTAATGCTCCCCACCCCAATCGTTAATGAAGCGCTTGAGCCCCGAAGAGGTGACGGAGTCGGTTACGATGGTTTGTCCGGGCTTCTCGTCCAGGAGAATGGCGGAAATCAGCGCAATCAGCCGGTTACGGTTGATTTCCCGGCCATCCGCATCCACGATAGCCGCGCGGTCACAGTCCGCGTCAAAGATGACGCCCAAGTCTGCGCCAACACGCAGCACCGCCTCCCGCAGGGATGCCATCGCCTGAGCGTTTTCCGGGTTGGGGATATGGTTGGGGAAGTGGCCATCGGGCTCCAGGAACTGGCTGCCCTCAATCCACGCACCGAGGCTTTCCAGCAGCTCTGCATAGAAGCCGCCCGCACCGTTACCGGCATCCACCACCACATGCAGTCCCAGCAGCGGCTTTGCCAGGTCAGTCTCCAGTCCCTTGCGGATACGGTCTTTCAGCTGTTCCATATAAGTGGGTAGGAAAGCCTTTGCCGTAATGGAGCCTGCAAAAGGCATGTTCTCCGGCGTCAAGGTGGAGGCATCCTGCAAAAGCTGCGCCACCTCGGCCCCTTCCAGTCCACCATCGCGCAGGAAAAACTTCAGCCCATTTTTGTCATAGGGATGATGACTGGCCGTAATCATAATCGCTCCATCAGGCTGAAAACCGGGCGTAAGGATGCTCATATACATGGCCGGCGTGGTGCACATGCCAAAATCCAGCACCGCCGCGCCTGCCCGGGAAATTCCCTCCGCCGTGGCCTTGAGCAGCGCTGGCCCGGTAATACGGCTGTCACGACCCAACGCGATGGTAATCTGTGTCACCGGTTTGCTCTCTTTCTGTGCCACATAGCGGGCAAAAGCCATTCCCAGGCACTGTGCCACATGCTCTGTGAGCACCGCATTCTCCCCCAGAGCAGTGCCGCGCACGTCCGAGCCGCTTTTGAGTTTTGTCCAATCTAGCATGCTTTGATCCTCCTTACAGATCGTTGCCTTCCAGAGATACCTCATCCACCATACCGCGGAATAGCTTATACAAGGGCGCCAACGCCCGATAGTCTTTCCATACCTTTTCTACCAGCTGCGGGCTGTACGCCCACTTAAATTGTATCTTCTCCCGCACAACAAACAATTCCCGTGCCCGATACCAAGGCGCCAGTTCCTCCGGCAGCGAAGGAGGAAGGGCCAAACGCTTAAACGCTGTTCCTGCCAATGACAAGCGGTGTCCGGGCAGGTCGCACTGCGTCAACAGCTGCTGAAATTCCTGCGGACGGGCCGTCAATTCCCGGCGGAAGCGATCCATCGCCACGCGATTTTCTCCCCAGAATCCCATGCCCCAGCCCATATTCTGCGGACCCAGCTCAAACCAAAAATTAAGGGATTGTTCCCGGGGTTCCGCAGCGCGGCGAAACAGCAGCCACAAGTGATCCCGGTATGGGCTTTTATCCTTGGTAAATCGCGTGTCCCGCCGGATGCGCGCCAGGCATTTATGGGGCCGGATTTCCATTTGCGGGTCAATACGCTGCATACGCGGCGCCAGCTCACTTATGAATGCATAAAAAGGTGTTTGCACGTCACGGATATAGTCCTGGCGGTGCTCTTCAAAGTAACTAATCTGGTTATGAAAACGTATATCCAGAAAAAATCGCAGGGTTTCCTCCGGAAAACCGGTAAACATAACGCACCTCCCTGAATTTCTTCTTTATTATAGCGGGATTGTTCCCGCATTTCAAGAGGAAGCATTGTACCTTTCTTGCCGCGTATTGTACGACATGGGCGGCTATGGTAGGCACGGGCGATGCCGGAGTCGTTTGTTTTCAGGGCATAGTATACCCTCTATACAGCAGCACACCAGTCAGATTCACGAGGCAAACCTCCTTTTTTCTTGACGCCTTCCGCGGCGGGCTGTATGATAGAAAAAAAGCAAGGAGGTTTCTCCCATGCGTCACCACATTCTCGTGAAATGGAACGACACCATGCCCCATCCGGACATTGCTCCTATTCGCGCATTGTTTCTGGAAACGCTGCGCATTCCCGGCATACAGGATGTATCCCTGTATCCGAACATAATCCACCGTCCCAACCGGTATGACCTGATGATTGTCATCGCCATGGAAAAAGAAGCTCTGCCCGCCTATGATGCCTCAGAACCCCACCATCGCTGGAAGGAAACCTATGGGCAATATATTGCGAGCAAAGCTATCTTTGACTGCGAATAATTCCATACCCTGATACATTGCTGGAACAGCAAGCGGTTGGCGAAGGTGGGCTTTTCGCTTACCGTTTGTTTTTTTGACGGTACTTCGCCTCTTCCGCCTCATACATGGCGCGCATGGATGCCTGGAGCTCGCCCACGATGCGGTCGCGCTCCGCATTGGGTTCACGATCGGGATCATAGGTGATGATGGGGGCGAAAGTCATGGTACGCATTTTTTGATGGGCAAATACGGGAATAAAGCGGCAGCACTTCCCCGTTTTGTTATAGTAGATAGGCGCCAGCATGGCGAAGCCGGAAAACAGCTCCCCCAGGCCCTGGCGCTCGTATCCGTGCCCTTCGCCGGCAGCGTTGGGGTTCTCAGGGAAAATCAGCAGATTATCCCCGGCCTGCATGGCCTCCACGGACATGCGGAAGGTGTTGATCAGGTTCCGCGGTTTGTTCCGAAAAACCGGTATGCTTTCCAGGCAGCCCATGGCCCACACCGAAATAGGCCCCAGCATTTTGGCAATCGGCATTTTCAAGCATTCCGGAAGCCACCGCTGGCGCTTGATGGTATATTTATAGACATAGGCCGCCATTTCGTCTTTGTCCACGGAGATCTCGGAAATGGTCCAGGGGCGGACAGGCACCGGAATATTGAGCATTGCCACCACCGGCCCATAAAGTTCGCCATGGTTGCACAGAAACACCAGAGGATTGTTTACATCCTCGATGATGTTCTCCGTTCCCTGAAGGGTGTGGCGAAAGAAAGGCCGCAGAAACGCCTTCACACCGTTGACGAAGAAAGGCTGCCGGTGCGGGTTGACCACCACTTTCTCCAGCTGGCGCTCCAGGGCGGGGTTTTCCTCCCCCTCCTGGCGCAGGCGCAAAAAGCGGTTAAGCTTTTCCATATAGCGCTGGCTCAGTGGAAAACGCAATGCACCCAGAAGCGCCCCAAAGACCGTAAGCATGGCGGGAATGGTCAGCAGGGGCTGAAAACGAGCGGCAAATTCCGGCGCATTGCGGGGTAAATCTTTTCCAGCGGCAAAGCACAGCGCTGTCAGTGCACACAGGGCAATCATGCCGCCAATCAACGTAGCCAGTTCGCCCCCGGCGCGCCGCATTTTTTTGTATCCGCCCTGATCGTTTCCGGCGGAAAACTCCACCACTTGAATCATGGTGCGCTCCATGCGCATTAGCACGGTGAGGCATAACGTAACACCCATGCTGCACAGAATCAGGCTGAAATAGGCTTCCGGCGACTGTGGTGCGCGGCTCTCCATGGCGCTGCCGAAAAGCGTTAGGCTATAGATCCACAGGAACAGTCCCACCAACAGCAACAGCGTTGGATCGGCGGCGTGTTTCCGCTCCCTGCGGCGGAGAAACCACTCCGCTGCCTCCCGGGCTACAAAGGTGCAGCACACGCATACCAGCATGCACTTGAGCAGTTGTTCCCCGGTTACTGCCAGAAACGTGTACATCAAGACCATCGTAATTTCCAAAGCAATCAGAATGCATGTGGATAGGGATTGGTAGCTGGTATAGGCATTGACCTTGCCCAATGTGTTGCGCAGGCTGGTATATTCCTCCTGGGGCATGGGCTCCATAAGCGCGTATTGTTCGGCACGGTCCTTCAGCTGGCTGTAGGCCTCCATGGCTGAAACCAGCACAAAGCCACCCAGCAGCTGTCCCGCTTGGATGGGTGATATAAATGGAAGCAGCAGCGCCGCTGCAACCAAAATACTTAGCAGGTAGAGCATGGCGTACATGGCGGCAAAGCGTTTTTCCAGCTTCTCCCTGCGAAAACAGCGGCGGATGAATCGCCGTCCCAGCATTTTGCGAAGAAAAAACAGCAAGATAATGCCAAAAAGCATCCAGATCCGCGCATCCTCCAGCGCAATGGGGTAAAACACCAGTAACGCAAGGTTCAGCAGCAACATCGTGCCACAGATGACGCCTGTCCATGCACGGAGTTTCGGCGAATAGTAATTACGCAGCGGTGGTGTGCATACGCTGGAGAATACCATGGCAACTTGACCGCACATATACAGTGCTCCGCCCAGGATGGGCATATCTACCAAAGCGCTGGAAACCATCATGCAATACATATACGCGTAAAGGTCACTTAGCGCGGCCTGAGAAAGCATCATGGGGTGTTCAGCAGTCTGGTGGCGTTTGTACACACATTTCATCCTTTCCTGGGCATCAGTATAACCGGGATAATCAGGGGATATGTAATGATTGTAACATAACCTACGCCAATGAGCAATGCCGTTTATTTACACAATGTTCAAAATTGGCTTCAAGATCTTCCCTGCCATTGTTTTCCGGGCCCGTTCCCCTTCCGTGGCTTTTGATCCCCCCTTGACCTGCATGCCAAAATGACTGATAATATAGATAATTCCAAGTGCCGATTTTAAAGGAGGAACAATCGCGTGTATACCCAACAGGAGCTGGATCAAATTCTGGCACAGAGAAAGAAGCGGTGGCTACTGCTGGCCATTCCCGAAGTTATATTGGTTGCTTGTCTCGTTTATTCCCTGGTCATCCGCGTGGAGTGGCTCACCACGTTGATCAGCTGTATCGCCGGTGGCCTATTGATTTTTGTTTATGATTTGGCGCTTAAGCCCTTGAGCTGCTATGTTCGCCACTTGCAAGGTGTGTTGCAAGGGCGGACCCGCACGCTGGAGGGAATATTCAAGCATGTGGATATGCAGCCTTCCATGGTGGATGGTGTGGCTTATCGCGGCATGATTGTCTCCGCCGGAGATCCGGCGGACGAGGAGGACGACCGGCTTTTCTATTTTGATATGGAAAAGCCTTTCCCGGCCATCAAGGCGGGCGACCGGCTGCGCGTCATCTATCACGATCGTGCGGTAGCGCAGCTGGAAAAGTTATAATGTGTGCATAAAGAGGTGCTGCATGGAAACGGTACTTGTATGCGTTACCGGCCAGCGCATGTGCGAACGCCTCATTCACCGTGGTACGCAGGTTGCGCAGGAACATCATCTGCCTTTGTTGGTACTTTCGGTGGTAGGCAGTGGCCTGAACGATCTAACGAACGCTGCCGTGGCTGAAGCCGTGGATTATTTGTATCAGGCCAGCGCGGCCAGCGGCGCGGAGATGACTGTCCTGTGCTCGGATAAGCCCCTGGACGCCATCATAGACTTTGCAAAGGAACATGGAGCCCGGCACCTGGTGCTTGGCGAAGGAAAGCCGGATGTACACGGTAACAGCTTTGCTTCCCGCCTGGCAATGGCGCTTCCCCTGGTAGTGTTTCATGGGGAACCCTCGGTATAAATGGAGATGGACCAAGTAAGATGAGGAGGTTTCTGATGCGTATTTGGAAAAGACTGGTTTCCTTGTTTTTAGCCCTGTGCCTTTTGACTGTTTCGCCTTTGGCTCTGGCTTCCAGCGTTGGTGTAATCGGCGGCGCCGAGAGTGCCCCTGGCTTGGCTGTGGATGCTTCGGAAGTTACCGACGAAATTCAGCTAGAAAATTGCTTTTTCTATGCCTTATGCACCTTGGGTGATCGAATTTATGCCAGTGATTACAGCAACCTCTATGAACTAAGCCCAGACGCTCCCGGCAAGATAAATGCCGTGTATCCGTTTGAGCTGGAGACGACTACGTTCACCAGCGGCAATGAATCCTATGAGATGGCAGATACTGTTTTGTGGCTTGCCTCCGATGGAGAGAGCCTCTACGGCTTTTCCCAAAGCCTTCAGCTGCGCAAGCTGACCATTGAGGAAAACGCCGTGAAGCTGGGTGAAACCATTGCGCAGCTGGAAAACGACGACCCAGATTCCTGGGTCGATATAGGCGGCATGGTCATTCAGGAGGGCGCCGCTTATGTTTTGGTTAGCGTATCTGGAGACAGCTGGGGCAAATATGACCTATGGGAAATCCAGTTGTCGGATGGTGCCGTGCGGCAGGTAACCACCGGCGCGGTGCTATCCATTTGTTCCTATAAGCCCGGCACACTGCTGGTGCGCTACTGGGATCAGGAAACCGCGTACAGCGGCACAGAGGTTATCATGCCTACCCTGTGCAGCCTGGATACCGCCACAGGGGCGCTGACCGAGCTGCTTACGCTGCCCGATACCCAGCAGTGCGGCGTAGCCTACGATCCCGCCACGGATACCATCTACACCGCCACAGATAGTCTGCTCTACCGGCGAGTTGCCCTGGGTGAACCAGAGCCCTGCGCATACCTGAATCTGCGATACCTCAGTACCAACGCCTCCAGCGCGGTACTGAACGGCAAGTATTATGTTGTAAACGATAGTGATGGCGGTTATCTGGTTTCCGAAACCGATCCCGCAAAAATGCCCGAGCGCGCGCTGCGGATTTCCACCTATTACAAGGATGACACCATTTCCGCCTTTATGAAGGCACATCCGGAAATTCCTGTGGTGACCCAGCAGACCGACGCTTACACTGCCGAGCAGATTGCCCAGAACATGGTCGCCGGCACGGAAGCTTCCGATATTTATATTGTCACCATCGATGGGGGAAGCTTCGAACAGCTGCGCGATAAGGGCTACTGTGTGGACATGTCCACCTCGGAGATTCTGATGGAGCAGGTTGCCCGCATGAATCCCCGGTTCACCAGCGCCTTTTTCCAGGATGGCAAGCTGTGGGCGTTCCCTTCCAGTGCGTATGTCAGTGGATTTGGATACAGCCCCTCCGTGCTGGAGAAAATCGGCATGAGTGAAGATGAATTGCCCAAAACACTGCTGGAATACATGGACTTTGCCGTGAACTGGCTGGACAACTATGCCTACGATTACGCGGACCTGATGCTGTTGGACAATGTTTATGACATCCGCAGCCAACTATTCAGTCAGGTGCTGAACAGCTATGTCTCTTATTACGCCGCTACAAATAAGGCACTGGATTTCGATACGCCTTTGATGCATAAACTGCTGGCAAAGCTGGATGAAGTGGCGCCCATCCTGGAAGAGCTGAATTCTGAGGAGAATAGCTCAGGTTCCGTGGTCGTCTATTCCTCCGATGATACACCAACCGCCCTGCTGACCGAATACATGAATTATACACCTCAGGAGTATTCCTTCAACTGGGACTACCAGCCGCTCTTGCTCTCTCTGGATGAGGGAATGGATCCAGTGATCCCCATGTCCATGGAAGTTTACCTGATCAATCCCAATTCTGAAAATGCGGACATGGCAATCACCTTTTTGGAATTTGTCGCTCAGCACATGAAGGATTCCATGGAGATTACCCTGTGCCCCGATGCCAATGATCCCGTGGAAGACCCGGATGCGCTGCGGTCCATTGGCGAAATGCAAAAATCCATGGAAGATCTGCAAGCAAAGCTGGAGACAGCCGATGAGTCTGAAAAGCGTGATCTGGAAGACACCATCGAGATGTATCAGCAATCCCTGGTGTCCATGGAAGATCATAAGTACATCATTTCTTCGGATGATATTGCCATGTATCGGGAAGTGGAACCTTACATCTACGTTTCCACCAGCAGCATTTATGCCAATATCACCACGGATGGCGGCCAGCTGCTTCAGCGGTACACGGATGGCCAAATGTCCTCTGAACAGTTCATCAAGGATTTTAACCGTATCATTCGCATGATGCAAATGGAAGACATGTAATTCCTAAACCGACGCACCCCTGCTGCTTCCACGGCGGGGTGCGTTTTTGAATGCATGTGGAATCCATGACGAAAAATGCCCAAATCACTTGACATCCAGCCTTGCTGTATGGTATTCTATTCATGGTATTGAACATCGTTCATATATATGAACGCAAGGAGGCAAGCTTATGGCAGAAGCAGTCAACCGTTCCCTGCAGCGGGGCTTGCAGCTGCTGGAGCTGCTTTCGGAGCACCCGGAGGGAATGGAGCTGCACGAGATCTGCAAAGCCCTTGAACTGCCTAAGTCCAGCGGACACAATCTGCTTCAGCAGTTGGTACAAAGCCGCTACGTCTGGGTTTCCTCCCATGGAAAATACCGCCTGACGCTGAAAACCTTTGAAGTGGGCGCGTCTGCCGTGCATGCCACGGAAATCAGCCAAGTGCTGCGCCAGTATATGCAGGAGGTATTTGCCGTCTGCAATGAAACCATGCACTGTGGCGTTCTCAGTGGCCGTGAAGTGCTCTATATTGATAAAATTGAGAGCACGCAGTCCATCCGCATGGCAAGCCACGTGGGGATCCGCATGCCGCTGTATGCCACCGCCATGGGCAAGGCTTTTCTGGCCGCCATGCCGGACGAAGCGGTGCGAACACTTTTCAACGGGGTCTCCCTGGCGCCCCTGACAGAGCACACCATTACCAGTCAGGATCAGCTAATGGAGCAGCTGCGGGAGATCCGCCAAACAGGCATCGCCGTAGAGGACCAGGAAAACGCTGTAAATGTCAGCTGCATTGGTGTGGCCATCTGCGACCGGGAGGGGAAGCCCGCTTACGCATTGAGCATTTCCGCGCCAAGTTTTCGGGTAAACGGTGCGGAGATCAGCGCCTGGGGTAAGTTGCTGTTACGGGCGAAGGACCGTATCGAGCGTGTACTCAAGGCACTATAAACACACTTGCATGGTCAATCAAAGAAAGGGGATCACCACAATGGACATGATTAAACAGCTGTCTTTGGCGGGCTTGGTGCCCGTAATCGCGGTAAATGATGCACAGGACGCCATACCGCTGTGTAAAGCGCTGAGCGACGGCGGACTGCCTGTTGCAGAAATTACCTTCCGCACTTCCGCGGCAGAGGAAGCCATCCGCCTGGTGCACGAGCAGCTCCCGGATGTCATCCTGGGTGCGGGTACCGTGCTCACCTGCGAGCAGGTGGATCGCGCCATCGCCGCCGGTGCCACCTACATTGTGTCCCCCGGTCTAAACCCTGATGTGGTGAAACACTGCATCGAAAAGGGCATTCCGGTGGTGCCTGGCTGCGGAAATCCTTCCGACATTGAGGTTGCCCTTTCCCTGGGGCTGAAGACCGTGAAGTTCTTCCCCGCGGAAGCGCTGGGCGGCCTGAAGCTCATCAAGGCCATCGCGGCGCCCTATGTGGACGTAACCTTTATGCCCACCGGCGGCATCAACGAAAAGAACCTGGTGGAATATCTTTCCTTCAAGAAAATTGTGGCCTGCGGCGGCAGCTGGATGGTTCCCGCCGATGCGGTGGCAGCCAAGGATTGGAACCGTATCACTGAGCTGACCCGTTCCGCGGTAAACCTGATGCTGGGCCTGGAACTGCGCCATGTGGGCGTAAACAGCGGTTCCCCCGAGGCTGCCATGCGGGATGCGCAGCTGTTCTGCAAGCTGCTGGGCTGGCAGGTAAAAGAGGGCAATTCTTCCGTGTTTGCCGGCAATGCCTTTGAGATGATGAAGAAGCCCTTCCGGGGCACCAATGGCCACATTGCCATTGCCTGCAACGATATCGCCCGGGCAAAATGGCATATGGAGCGCCGTGGCTTCGCCTTTGAGGACGAGAGCACCGCTTCCATGAAGGACGGCAAGATGGTTGCCATTTATCTCAAGGATGAGATTGGCGGCTTTGCCATTCACCTGCTGCAAAAGTAAGCTATCGCCAGATACGAGGAGGGGTTTCTCATGAACAAGCATGTACGGGTTGTTACCTTTGGTGAAATTATGCTGCGGCTCAAGTCCCCGGCATTTGAGCGTTTCTTCCAGTCTCCTGCCCTGGAAGCCACCTTTGGCGGTGGTGAAGCCAATGTAAGCGTATCCTTGGCTAACTATGGCATGGATACGGCCTATGTGACGGTGCTTCCCAACAACGACATCGGCAATGCCTGCATCCGCGAGCTCCGTGGTTTTGGGGTGGATGTGAGCAATATTGTCCGCAAGGAAGGCCGCATGGGCATCTATTACCTGGAGAGCGGCGCGGTGCAGCGTCCCTCCAAGGTGATCTATGACCGTGCGGGCTCCGCCATCAGCGAGGCAAAGCCCGGTGATATTGACTGGGCCAAGGCTTTTGAGGGTGCAACCTGGTTCCACATCACGGGCATTACCCCGGCTATTTCCGCCGGCGCCGCGGAACTTTCCCTGGAGGCCGTGAAGCAGGCCAAGGCCATGGGACTGCATGTCTCCTGCGACCTGAACTACCGCAAGAACCTGTGGAAGTATGGCAAAACCGCCGATCAGGTAATGACGGAACTGGTCAAGTATGTGGATACCGTTATCGCCAATGAGGAGGATTTCCAGAAAGCGCTGTGCCTGAAGGCAGAGTCCACCGCGGCGGTGGAAAGCGGCGAGCTGAACGTGGAACAGTACAAGGCCATTGCCAAGCTGGCCATGGAAACCTATCCCAACATTCAGCGCGTAGCCATTACCCTTCGTGAAAGCAAGAGCGCCAGCCATAACGATTGGAGTGCCTGCCTGTACAACGGAAAGGACTTCTTCCTCTCCCGGAAGTACAGCATCACGGACATCGTGGACCGCGTGGGTGGCGGCGATAGCTTTGGCGGTGGCTTGATCTACGGCCTAAACACCTATGAGGATGAAAAGCAGGCCCTGGAGTTTGCTGTGGCGGCTTCATGCCTGAAGCACACCATCAGCGGCGACTACAACCGTGTAAGTGTCGCGGAAGTGGAAAGCCTGATGAAGGGCTCCGGCAACGGCCGCGTGCAGCGTTAACCCGCGTACAAGGGACATTCCCACACATATCACCGCAAAGCCCGACGGGAGGAATTCCGCCGGGCTTTGTATTAAGGCAATACCGCACAAATGAGTTGGTGCTGTATTGCCCTAAACAAGATATACCGGGAAAAAACTTGCCTGGTGCGAAAAAGACGTGTATACTATTTTTATCCCTGTTTTCGTGAAACACGCAATGAGGAGGCATCTTCCATGAATTTTGAATTGATACGGCAAGTGGACCCGCAAGTAGCTGATGCCATTGAGCTGGAGCTAGAACGCCAGCGCGCCCATATTGAACTGATTGCATCGGAGAATTTCGTGTCTCCGGCCGTGCTGGAAGCCATGGGCACACCCTTGACCAACAAGTATGCTGAAGGATACCCTGGAAAGCGCTATTACGGCGGATGCCAGTATGTGGATGTGGTGGAAAACCTGGCGCGGGAGCGCGCATGCCGGCTCTTCGGTGCTGAGCACGCCAACGTTCAGCCTCACAGCGGCGCCCAGGCCAATATGGCCGTATACTTTGCCATGCTGGAGCCCGGGGACACCGTCATGGGAATGAATCTGTCCCACGGGGGACATTTAACCCACGGCAGCCCCGTGAATATGAGCGGCAAATACTTTAAGTTTGTTCCCTACGGCGTGGATCCAGAAACGGAAACCATCAACTACGAGGAAATGCGCCGTATTGCCTTGGAATGCAAGCCCAAGATGATCGTTTCGGGCGCTTCCGCGTATCCGCGCATCATCGACTTTTCCGCCATCCGTGCCATCTGCGATGAGGTAGGGGCGCTGATGATGGTGGACATTGCCCATATTGCGGGGCTTGTGGCAGCGGGTTTGCATCCCAGCCCCGTTCCCTATGCTGACTTTGTCACCACCACCACCCACAAAACGCTGCGCGGGCCCCGGGGTGGCATGATCCTGTGCAAGGAGCAGTACGCAAAGGCCATTGACAAGGCAATTTTCCCTGGCACGCAGGGCGGACCCCTGGAGCACATCATCGCCGCAAAAGCTGTGTCCTTCCAAGAGGCGCTTCAACCCAGTTTCCGGGATTACCAGGAGCAGATCCTCAAAAATGCCAAGGCCATGGAGAAAGCCTTCCGTGAAGCGGGCATCAAGATGGTCTCCGGCGGAACGGACAATCACCTGCTGCTGCTGGACTTCACCGGCACGGAAACAACCGGTAAGGAGCTGGAACGCCTGCTGGGCTTGGCCAATATAACCGTTAATAAAAACACGGTCCCCAATGAAACGCGGAGCCCCTTTATCACCAGCGGTATTCGCGTTGGTACGCCCGCAGTAACCACTCGCGGCCTACGCGAAGATGATATGAAGCGCATCGTGGACTGGATGACGCGCATCATCCGCGAGGGTGAGCCCGCTTGCGCACCGGTAAAGGCAGAAGTGGAAAGCTTTATGAAGCATTTTCCCCTATATGAGGGATAATTACAAATTCATTGGCAAAGGCCGTGGTCCTGTGGAAGGGGCACGGCCTTTTTTACATCGTGTTTAAGTTTCTGACACTATGGAAAACGCGGGCTGTATGCATGCTGTAGGTTTAACTATCTGGATGCTGGTTGCTCCAGTGTCTCCGCCGTCAAAGGCTGGTACGGAATCCATACATACCGGCCATCCGTCAATGGATATCCGAGAGTTTCGGTTTGTATGTCTTCCCCGCGAATCAACAATACAGCCAAGCGTAAAGCTGCTTTGGCCTGATTCACATCATCATTTAGCACGGTGCCCAGCAAAGATCCCTGGCGCATGGCCGTTTGCGCAGCCACCGTGGCATCCACGCCCACAACCGGCATAAACCGTCCCGCTGAAAAATATCCAGCGGCCTTTAATGCATCAATGGCCCCCAGCGCCATGTCATCATTGTTGGCAATCACGCATTCGATGCGATCCCCATGAGCGGCCAGGAATGCGGCCATCTTGTCCTGCGCCTGCAAGCGCTGCCAGTTTCCTGTATCCTCCTGAAGTTTTTCCAAGCCATAGCCCGCATCCTGCAAAGGCTTCAAGGCATATTGACTGCGCAGTTCCGCATCCTGGTGGCCAGGCTCCCCCTTTAGCAGTACATATTGCACCACACCGTCCCCGTTTTTGTCCGCTTGGGGATGCGTTATGAAATACTCCGCCATGATTTCTCCCGATAGCCTTCCGCTTTCCGCTGCGCTCGCGCCCACATAATACACTTTATCAAACAACTGCATATCTTCCAGTAGCGGTTCACGGTTAATAAAAACCACAGGGATATTCCGGGCCCGAGCCTTCTCTATGAGATACCCTGCCGCGGTTCTATCCACGGGATTCAGAATCAAGGCATCTACTCCGGCGGATAAGAGCTGATCCACCTGATCATTTTGCAGATTCTGATCGTTTTTGCTGTCGTAAAGGCTTAGCTGCGCTACTCCTTGGGCATATTCCACAAGCCTGTCCCGCATACTGCTCATGAACGTATCCGTGCCGTCATACATGCATACGCCAATATGCGGCATATCCTCGGCCGACGCTTCCGGGCACAGCAAAGGCAAGCATAACAGACAGACAATCCAAAGCAATCGTTTTTTTAGATTCACGGAGAATTTCTCGCCTCCTCAATGCAACAGTGGAAACATCAGCTTTACGTTTTTCGCATCATACATTTCTGACGGCACAACAAGTTTATAGGGTAGCAGGTATGCTTCCGTCTCCCCGGATAGTGCCATCTGCATGGCCATATACCCCAGGGCATAGGGTGTTTCCACGGCAAGGGCATCCACGGCCCCCTCCGCCATCAGCTGCACCCGCTCCTCCCCGGGGTCCATCCCCACCAGCGGGGCAGTCAATTCCCCTGCTTCCCGCATGGCCGCCAGTCGACGGGTCTCCTTTCCGGTAAGTGCCACCACGCAGGCATCTTCCCCTGGCGCAGGCAATGCGTCCCCCTCGGTCACTGCTTGTTCCTGCGTCAATGCGCTCAATGCGCCCTCCAGGCGCTGGGGCGCATCGCCCACAAGATAGACACGGCCGTACGTTTTCGCAAAGTCTGCCAGCAGCATGCCCGCCTGACGTTCATCCATGGCCGCATAAACTGCGCGCGTTTCCTCATCCCGTAGCACCACCACCGGCACGCCGACCGCATCCAGGGCGGCTTCCGCTTCCGCGCGCAGGACCGCATCCTCTGTAAGCAAAAGTGCAGCTGTGGCTTTCCGCTGTGACCAGCGCTGAGCGGTTTCTGCTAGCGTTTCCCCCGACAGTGGCTCCTGAGTCAATGTGCATCCAGCTTGTGCGGCTGCCTGTTGCGCGCCTTGTTTTACTTGTAGCAGAAAGGCTCCCGTGTCATCTTCCACCAGCAGAACAACGGGACCGGGCGGGGCCGCCGGCACCTCTGTTTCCGTGCCAAAGCCAAAGAGCAGCAATCCCAATACGCATAGTACCATCACCACAGAAATTACAATGGAGCGTCGCATCCCATGCGCTCCTTTCCTGCACAGATGATCCTCATGTTTTCTCCTCCCCATGATAACGTGGCAAGCGGATGGTCACAAGCGTGCCCTCGTCCTCCTCGCTTTCTATTTGCAGACCGTAGGAGGGCCCAAAGGTGAGCTGTATCCGCTCATGGACATTCTTAATACCAATGCCGCTGCGTCCCGCCGGTGAAGTAAGGATATTTTCCAATATCTCCGGCGAAATCCCAATGCCGTCATCCTCCACGGTGAAAAGCAGATCGTCTCCCTGAAAGAAGGCCTTGATAATAATATGCAGCGCCTCCGGTTGTGTCTGGTCGATGGCGTGATTGATGGCGTTCTCTACCAGAGGCTGCACAATGAGCTTAACGGTTCGTTCCTCCAGAGTCTCCTCCTGGGCCTCAATTTCATAGGTGAATTGATCCTTAAAGCGCATTTTCTGTATAATCAGGTAGTTGCGCACATGCTCCAGCTCTTCCCGGACGGTGATAATGCTGCGTCCCTTGCTAATGGAAATACGGAACAGCCGTGCCAGTGCGGAAACCATGGTAATGGCCTCCCGGCTGCGGCCGCGTTCTTCCATCCAAATGATAGAGTCCAAGGTGTTGTACAGAAAATGCGGGTTAATCTGGGCCTGAAGCGCATTGAGTTCATAGAGGCGCTTTTTTTCCTGCTCCTGCACAATTTGATCCATCAATGCACGGATGCGGGCTATCATGTGGTTGAAGGCCACGGAAACGGAGCGTGCCTCCCGGAAACCTTGCTCCTTTATGGCCACATTCAGGTCACCGGCTTCCACCTGGCGCATGGTATCCTCCAAGTAACGCATGGGGCGCGTAACCCAGTAGGCCATGACCGATGCCACCGCGAAGGAAAGCATTGCCGCACACAGCAGTACAATGGAAACAATGCGTATGAACGTATTCTGAAGCTCCAGGATTTCATCAATATACGCCACGCCCACCAGTCGCCAACGCGTCTGGTTCAGCGTTGCACTGATAAGCACCCGTTCCCTGCCATCCACCCGGTCACGGCCTTGGCCAACCAAAAACTGGTTGACTGCGGTTAAGTCCTCCTGTGCCAAGCCGTGGTAGATTAGTTGCAGAAGGGGATGTACCACCAGCTCCCCTTCGCGGTTGAGAATATAGTTGTATCCGCTGGTGCCCAGGGATACATGCTCTGTCAAATCATGAAAGCTATTATAATCAATATCCATCATCAATACACCTTGTGTCAACTGGCCATCCATTTGATAATGTACCGCCCGGGCCATGGTAATGACAAAGGCATACTGATCCGGAAAAAGGCTCTGCACATGGGGCATAGAAAAATAGGTGACCGTTCCACCCCACTCCAGCGCCTTCTGAAACCAGCTCATGGAGCGCACTTGCTCTGGGGATGCACACTGCTCCCCTGCTGTGGACCCAAACAGGCTTCCATCCCCGTGAAAAAAAGCCATGGAGACAATGCTGGAATTTCCCCGCTTGACCAGCTCCATCTGATCCAGCCATTCCCCCGTATCCCCATCCATATCCGAGGGTAGAAGTGTCGTTGTATAGTAAAGCGTGGAAAGCATTTGATCCACATAGACATTCACCGTGTGAACGCTTTGCATCACGGTTTCCTTGGTGCGCTCAATGGCGTTTTTTTCCAATAGTGTCGACAGCTTGGGTACCAGCATAAGCAGCACAAAAAGCAGCAGCACCCCCATGCAGGAAAGGAACGAAGCAATCAGCACAAAATGCAGGCTTCTCCCCGAATCTGCCATGCGCTTTGCCCAGCTGTTTCCCAGGCTGCGCCAGCGCCCAAGGCTTTTGCTCCTATTGATCATAGCGTGGCTCCTTCTCTCTTTCGTGCCTGGGAGGGAGAAATGCCAAAGCTCTTTTTGAAGGAATAGCTGAAATAGCTGGGATCAGGGATGCCCACTTCCTGGGCAATCTGTACCGTTTTCATCTCCGTACCGGTCAGCAGGCTCATGGCCTTGTCCATGCGCAATTCAGTCAGATACTGCACAAATGTTTTTTTCGTCTCACGTTTAAATAAAACGCTAAAATAGGAAGGCGAGATATGCAGTTGTCCACACAGCTTTTCCATAGTCAGTTCCGGATCTCGATAGTTAGCGGCCATGTATTCCACCGCCTGCCGTGCCAATGAGCAGCTGGAAGAGGCCCTGTCCTCCGTTACCTGTGCTGAAAACCGTTGAGACATTTCCATCAGCAGCTTGAAGGCCTGCTCCGGGGGTGGACAGTTCATGAGCTGATCCAGATATCCTGAAAGGTCAATTTCCACGGAAGCATCCCGCGCCGTTCGTAGCAGCATCATGCATATCTCCAGCAAATAGGCCCGGTACACGGCAGGCGTAGGTTTTGCCTCCCTGCATTCGGACAGCAGCCCCTCCAGAATGCACCGTACATCCCCCATGTCTCCCAACTTCAGCGCCTTTCCCAAACGCCGCTGGCACAAGTCGCCGATCACTAGGCGCTGTTGGCTACCCGGCTCAAGATCCGTAGCGCATAGCAAGGCCCCGTCATCCAGAATAGCGCATTGATCCAGCGCCGACAGCGCCTGTACTGCACAGCTATGGAGATGGTCCAACCGCATTACCGGCGCGCTTACCCCCACCATGGCACGAATCTCCAGATAATGGCTTACAGCCTGGCGCACTTCTTCCAGCCAATCAACACACGCGGGAAATACGCTTTCCTCCTTGCTTTCCAACAAAATCAGCGCCGCAAGCTCTCCATGGTAGTGAAATACGTGAGCCACGGTATGTGACTGCAAAATTTCCTGCGCAATATTCATCATGGCAAAATACAGCAATTCCGGCTCATGGATTGTTTCCTGCCTGTTTGGCTTTTCTTGGGGGCGAATCATCGCCAGCACATATTGCTGGGCAGCAAGGGGCAGTTCATACCGTTGGGCAGTTTGCAGCGCTTCCTCCACGCCAATGGCGCCGGACAGCAGCGAGGAAAGCAGCATTTCCCGCAAATATGGCAAGCTGGTGCGGAAATGTTCCCGCAGCCGGCTTAAATCGCGTCGCTGGGAAAATTCCTCATCCAGCCTGGCTCGGGCCTTTTCAAGCATTTCCCGGAACTCCACGGAAGAGATTGGCTTCAGCAAATACCCCAGGCAATTCAGGCTGACCGCTTGCCGGGCATATTCAAAGTCGTCATAGCCGCTGAGAATGATAAAGCGTGTGGTGGGCAGCATCTTTTGTACCCGGCGGCACATGGTTAATCCATCCATCAAGGGCATGCGGATATCCGTTACAACCAGGTCTGGTTCCAGCCTCTCGCAGGCCTGCACCGCTTCCAATCCATTGGTGGATTCCCCCACCACCTCAAAGCCATAGCTCGCAAAGTCCACCACTTCCTGCAAGCCTTCGCGAATATCGCTTTCATCATCCACCAGAAGCAGCCGGTACATTGGCAAGCTCCCCCTTTGCGCGTTCCTCTTAGCTCTATTATGCTGAAATAATGCTTTTCTGTCAATCTATCTTATTTCTCTCTTTGCAAGTCTTCCTATTTATAAGAAAACCGTCGTAAAATTCTTGCTTTCAATTTCTCGTGCGATTTATTCATTGTGCATTTTGAATAAAGAAGAATTTTCATATATCTCAAAAGGATTTTCTATTCTTTTTCCATGCATCCTTCCCTATAATGAAACCATCACAGGGAGCCAGTAAAAAAGCGCCTCCCTGAAAAAGCAAAAAGGAGCGGATACCCATGAAAAAGCTACTCGCGTTGGCACTGGCGGTTATGATGCTGCTGGGCCTGGCCGTAACGGCCGTTGCCGAAGAAAGCAAGCCCATCAAGGTCGGCGTTTGCATCTACCAGTTCAATGATAACTTCATGACCCTGTACCGCACGGAGCTTGAAAAGTACCTGAAGGAAACCTACAATGCCGACGTGACTGTGGTGGACGGCAAGAATGACCAGACCGAGCAAACCAACCAGATCAACTCTTTCATCGCCGAAGGCGTGGATGTGCTCATCGTGAACCTGGTGCAGTCCACTTCCGCCGCTACTGTGATCGACCTGGTAGAAGCCGCGGGCATTCCCACCGTATTCATCAACCGTGAGCCCTCCGAGGAAGACATGGAAAAATGGACGGGTAAGATTGCCTACGTTGGCGCCGATGCGCGTCAGTCCGGTACTTTCCAGGGTGAAATCGTCGCCGCCACTGAGAACAAGGGTGATTTCAACGGCAACGGCACGGTGGACTACGTAATGATCATGGGCGATCCCGAGAACGTGGACGCGCAGTACCGCACCGAGTACTCCATCAAGGCCCTGAACGATGCCGGCATTACCACCAACAAGCTCTTTGAGCAGCGCGGCGACTGGCTCCAGGAGAATGGCCAGCAGCTGGCTGCCACCGCCCTGGCGCAGTTTGGCCAGGATGTGGATGTGATCTTCTGCAACAACGACGCCATGGCCCTGGGCGCCTATCAGGCGATCGTGGATGCTGGACGCGTGGTAAATGAAGACATCTATCTGCTGGGCGTGGACGCTCTGGCAGAATGTGTGGAAATGGTGGCCAACGGCACCATGACCGGTACCGTGCTCAACGACCACATTGGTCAGAGCCACACCGCCGCTGACGTTGCCATCCAGGCTGCGAATGGCGAGGAAATGAATGCGTACTACTGGGTTGACTACGTAAAGGTAACCGCTGAAAACGCTGCTGAGTTCATGACCGCGGAATAAGAAGCAGCTGAGCAGGACTTCCCTGAAATTATCTTAAGGCGCGTGTACGTGCAAACGCGCACGCGCCTTTTCCCGGAGCAAAGGCATTCCAGGTACTTTCCCCTTTTCCTCGCGGGAGGCGGAAGCAAGGCCCGGCAATCTCAGCGCGCGAGCTTCGCTTCCGTCTCCGGCTTACCACACGATGAAGGAGGCTCCCTTATGTCGGAATATCGGCTGGAGATGCGCGGTGTGTGCAAATCCTTCCCCGGCGTCAAGGCCCTGGACCAAGCCCAGTTGCGGCTTCGTCCAGGAACGGTGCACGCGTTAATGGGAGAAAACGGCGCCGGCAAATCCACCCTGATGAAATGCATGTTCGGCATTTATAAAATGGATCAGGGCGAAATCTTCTACGAGGGGAAAAAGGTTCATATCGGCGATCCCCTCCAGGCATTGCACATGGGCATTGCCATGGTGCACCAGGAATTACAGCCCATTCCTGAGCGTTCGGTGGCGGAGAATGTATTCGTTGGCCGATACCCCGTAAAAAAGGTGCTAGGCGTAATTCCTGTGGTGGACCATGCAAAAATGTTCCGCGATACGGAACGGGTACTCAAAGAAGTGCGCATGAACTTTGACCCAAAGCAGCGCCTGGGTGAGCTGAGCGTAAGTCAAATGCAGTCCGTGGAAATCGCCAAGGCGGTATCTGCCGACTGCAAGGTGCTGATTTTGGATGAGCCCACGTCCTCCCTCACCGCAGCGGAAGTGGAAGCCCTGTTCCGCATTATCGCTGATCTGAAGGCCAAAAATGTTTCCATCGTTTATATCAGCCACAAGATGGATGAAATTCTACGCATTTCCGATGAAGTCACCATCATGCGCGATGGAAAATATATTGGCACCTGGGACGCCAAGGAGTTGACCACGGACAAAATTATCACACAGATGGTTGGGCGGGAGCTGACCAATCTCTACCCGCCCCGGGAAAACGTCCCCGGTGAAGTGGTTCTTGAAGTGAAGGATTTTACGTCCATCAATCCCCGCTCCTTCCGCAATGTGAATTTTACCTTGCGCAAGGGAGAAATTCTGGGCGTAGGCGGCTTGGTGGGCGCCCAGCGCACGGAGCTGATGGAAGGATTATTCGGCGTACGCAGCCATAGCAAGGGTGAAATTCTCTATAAGGGGCAGAAGCTGCACATCAACCGGCCAAGGGACGCTATTCAAAAGAGCATTGCCATGCTTACCGAAGACCGGCGTGGCACAGGGATTATGGGCGTGCTGTCTGTGGAGGATAACATCTCCATAGCCAGTTTGGACCATTACCTGGATTTCGGCATCATGATTAACAGCAAAAAGGTCGATGCCCTGGTTCAGGAGAACGTAAAGAAAATGGCCATCAAGACCCCGTCGGGAAAAACGCAAATTCAGTCGCTATCCGGCGGCAATCAGCAAAAGGTGCTCATTGGACGGTGGCTGGCGAATAATCCCGACATTCTCATTCTGGATGAGCCCACCCGCGGCATAGACGTGGGGGCAAAATACGAGATTTACTGTATTATTGCGGAGCTGGCAAAGCAAGGTAAGTCCATCATCATGATTTCCTCGGAAATGAGTGAGCTGATCGGCATGTCGGACCGTATCATGGTCATGTGCGACGGACGTGTCACCGGCTTTATTGACGGAAAGGATGCCACCCAGGAGAATATCATGGCCCTTGCCACCCAGTTTGAGTAAGAGGAGGAGAAAAACACCATGCGCAACAACAAGCTCGGAAGTATTCTGAAGCTGGCCGGTGGTATCTTGCTGGCAGTCTTTCTGTTTTTCATGCTCAGTCTATCGGACGTTGTCCGGCTCAATCCTCTCCTGGAGGGTGTCTCCAATGCCTCCCTTTCTCAGGCGGCACGAAATGGCACGGTTTATGAGGATTACGACATTTTGCTTCCTGCCAGCGAACTTTCCGAAGGCGCTGAAACGGACTTCTCCGGCACAGGTGACGGTGCATTAGCGCAAAGTCTTCCCACCTTAACGTTTGATGACGAACGCTACTATCTGTGCACCTTCGATGAATTCCAAGCCATTGGTGGCAAGCTTTCCACCGACAAATTCGGTGATCCAAAACTGGTGGAGTACGAAGGAACTTCCTATGCCCAAGGCGTAGTGAAGATTGGACAAAACATGTGGGATAATCTGGACGGTTGGAGCCGCTTTCTGGTTACCATTGCTCCGGCCATCACCCCCGTGCTGATCATTGCCGCCGTGGCGCTGATTGTCGGGTTGCTGCTGGGCACCGCAGAGAAGGCACGCGGATTGCACATTTCCACCGGAGCTTATCTGGCCGGAAAGTTCGCTCCCCGAAAAATTTTCAAATTCATCAGCAACAACATCATCATCGTGCTGATTATGATTTTCGCCGTGGTGGTTGCCATTCTCAAGCCCAACTTTGCGGGAGAGGATAACATCCGCAATCTGCTTTCCAACACAGCTGTTCGCTTCATTATTGCCCTGGGCGTTTCCGGGTGCTTGATTACCAAGGGTACCGACCTTTCCGCTGGCCGGGTGGCGGGCTTGGCCGCATGCGTTAGCGCCATTCTGCTGCAGCGTGGGGACTATGGCTCCAAGTTCTATCCCGGACTTGGTGAATTGCCCATCCCGGTTGTGTTGCTGATTGTGCTGGGCATTTGCGCCATCATTGGCATTATTAACGGTTCGGTGATTTCCTTTTTCAAGGTACCGCCTTTCATTGCCACCCTGGGCATGCAAACCCTGGTATATGGTATCTGCTTGGTTTACACTGGCGCCTCCCCCATCGGCGGACTGCGTCAGGACTACACCAGCATTGCCACCAATTACGTGGGAAACCGGATGTTCAGCTATATTCTGATCATTGCTGTCATCATCGGCGCATTTATGTGGTTCCTGTACAACAAAACCCGCCACGGCAAATACATGTATGCCATTGGCGGGAATGAAGTAGCAGCGGAAGTTGCGGGAATCAATACCAACAAGAGCAAAATTCTCATTTACATGCTGGCTGCCATTCTCTACGGTGTCATGGGCTTCCTCAGCGCAGCCAAAGCCGGCGGCGCTTCCGTGAATACAGCGCAGGGTTATGAGCTGGAGGCCATTGCGGGTTGTACCATTGGCGGTGTATCTGTCAACGGCGGTGTAGGCAAAATTTCCGGCATTCTGATTGGCGTGCTGGTATTCGAGGTATTGAAAATCGCCTTGCAGTTCCTGGGGGTAGAATCTTCCTACACCTACATTGTGCAAGGTTTGGTCATCATCATTGCCGTAGCGCTGGATCTGCGTAAATACCTAGCAAAGAAGTGAGCAAAGCCATGAAAAATGAGAACATCTTTTCTGACGGACGCGAAGCCCAGGTTCCGCCGGAGCAGGAAGGCCTGAAGGAACGGCTATACGCCAAAGTAAAGATCCCCCTGAAAACCCTCGATGGGATCATTTGGGCATTGGGTACGGTTATCGTCATCCTGATCGTCGTTGGAGCCTTGAAGGGCAACGGTATCCTGTAACTGTCAAACAAAAATAGGCGGCAAGGCTATGCCGCCTCAGCGTGTCGAAAAAGTGGCAGATGCCACTTTTTCGAGGAAGCAAATTCGGTCAACCAGAGGTCGCCCGAATTTGTAAGGAATTGATTTTGCAAGCAAAATCAACGACCCAGCAAGGCGCTGTTTTTCCTCAAGGAAAAACAGCGGTCGCGAAGCGACTTGGCTTTTCGTTCGAAAAGCCAACCGTCCGCCGGCAAAGCCGGCTTACACGATGAAGGAACGGATGCACAAAAACTAGCGTCTGTCAAGCAAGCCGCCCTTCGCTAAACCGAAGCGAAGATTATGCCCCCCTCCGGCGAAGATTATGCCCCCCTCCAGCGAATCCCTTGACAGAATGGGAAAACATCAGTACAATATGTATGTTCGGCTGAAAGTGAGGGCACTGGACACGCCCTCCGGCTGTTATCCATAGACTTACCCAGGGATTTTTTCTACTCCTGCTACGCCGTAATGGCGGGCAGTTTTCGAAAAGCGGCGCGTATTGCGCGTTGTTTTTTGCGTGCTGTTTGCTGCATAGGAATTGGCGGAAGGGGCCCGTTTTCCCCATGGAATGCCGGGCGCTTTCACACGCATGCCCCGCATGCGCGTAAGGTTTTTGTGAGGCAGAGCCGCTTTCCCGGGCACTTTCCCCGGCATAGGCGGACATGTAAGCAGGATCGGCAATTTGCTTTGGGAGGCGGCGGATGTCAGCCTAAAGCCGTGCGGGACGGATGTGCCCGGACGGCTTTTGTCGTTCACTACATGAAGCATGGCTCTAAGAATGAAAAAAATCTGAGAAAAGGAGGGAAAAATGCCCCTATGTCACCCATTGTATGGATTCTGTTGATCCTTGTGGCGCTGGGCGCCGGCGGCGCAGCAGGCTTCATCTACCGCCGGAACGTGGCCGAGCAGAAAATCGGCCGCACCGAGGCCTATGCCAAGCAGCTGCTGGAAGACGCCACCCGCAAGGCAGATGAATACAAAAAGGAAAAAGTGCTGGAGGCCAAGGAAGAGATCCTCAAAGCCAAGGCCGAGAACGACCGGGAAATGCGGGAGCGCCGCAACGAAGTGCAGCGCGCCGAGCGCCGCGTGAACCAGCGGGAGGAAACCCTGGACAAAAAGGCCGATAATATGGAGGCCCGGGAAGAAAGCCTGAACAAAAAGCAGGCCGAGATTCAAAAGATCCAGGAAGAAGCCGAGGCATTCCATGCGCGGCAGTTCTCCGAGCTGGAGCGCATCGCCGGCATGACCCAGGATGAGGCCCGCCAGCAGCTGGTGGAGCGCATCCAGAAGGAAGCCTTCCACGATGCCGCTGCCATGGTGCGGGATATTGAAACCCGCGCCAAGGAAGAGGGCGAAAAGAAGGCCCGGAACATTATCGCCCTGGCCATTCAGAAATGCGCGGCGGATCATGTGGCCGAGTCCACGGTGTCCGTTATCGCCCTGCCCAACGACGATATGAAGGGCCGGATTATCGGCCGTGAAGGCCGCAACATCCGCGCCCTGGAAACCGCCACGGGCGTGGACCTGATCATCGATGACACCCCCGAGGCGGTCATCGTCTCCGCCTTTGACCCCGTGCGCCGGGAGATCGCCCGCATCGCCGTGGAAAAGCTCATCATGGATGGCCGCATCCACCCCGCCCGCATTGAGGAAATGGTGGATAAGGCCCGTAAAGAGGTGGACAACCAGATCCGCGAGGCCGGTGAACAGGCCGTGTTTGAAACCAATCAGCACGGCATTCATCACGAGCTGGTCAAGCTCCTGGGCCGCCTGCGCTTCCGTACCAGCTATGGTCAGAATGTGCTCAAGCATTCCATTGAGGTCAGCCACCTGGCAGGCCTGATGGCCGCCGAGCTGGGCGCCGACGTGGCCCTGGCCAAGCGGGCAGGTCTGCTGCACGATATCGGCAAGGCCGTGGACCACGAGGCGGAGGGCACCCACGTCACCCTGGGCGGTGAGCTGGCCCGGAAATATCACGAAAGCCCGGATGTGATCCATGCCATTCTTGCCCACCATAACGACGTGGAACCGCAAACGGTGGAAGCCGTGCTGGTGCAGGCCGCCGATGCCATTTCCGCCGCCCGTCCCGGCGCCCGCCGCGAGAGCCTGGAAAACTACATCAAGCGCCTGGAGAAGCTGGAGGAGATTGCCAATAGCTTTGACGGCGTGGAAAAGTGCTATGCCATCCAGTCCGGCCGCGAGGTCCGCATCATGGTCAAGCCCGACGACGTTACCGACGAGGGCACCAAGATTCTGGCCAAGGAGATCGCCAAGCGTATCGAAAAGGAAATGGAATATCCTGGACAGATCCGCGTGAACGTGATCCGCGAAACCCGCAGCACGGAGTTTGCCAAGTAATTTCGGAAAAAAAGTTTACGCCGCGTTTCGAATTACGAAGCGCGGCGTTTTTTCTGCGCGGACGTATAAAAAGCGCCCGCTCCCCATCAGGAGATAGCGGGCGCTTTTCCTCGCAGAGCGTAACCGAAGGGCATTCCCCGCCGGGCATCAATCCTGCCCGTGGAAACGCTGCATGGCCTTGCGGATGGCGTCCTTGGCGGTGGCATCCTGCTCATGATCCAGCTGATAGGACAGGAACGCGGCCGCATGGCTGTTGCCCACCGCTGCCAGCGCGGTAGCGGCAGCCGCACGATACTTGGCGTCCGGATGGTGCAGCAGGGGGATCAACGCGTTCATGCAGTCATCCCCGCCGATTTTCCCGGCAGCGTCAATGGCCATCATGGCAATATGCTCATCCTTATCTTCGAACAGCCCCGTTACTGCGGCAGCATTCTTCTTTGCAATGGCATGCTCAATTTTCTTTTCCTTGTTCCCAAACAACATAGGTTCCATCCTCCTCATTTTTTTGATTGGGGGAGCAGGCACCCCAAGGTGGCTGTTCTCCTTTGTCTATATTGGGAATTATAGGGCCGAAATGTGAATTCAATATGAAGTAATGCGTGAAGAAATGGTGAAACTTTTCCTTCCGAAAAAGCGGCGCCTTCTCTCCGCGCAGAAAAAGGGGGCGGGGGTTCCATGAAGGGGGACCCCCGCCCCGGATGGTTCGGCCTTCATCGCGCCGCTTCCCTGCCTATCAGCGTGCGCACCACTTCCCCGGCCATCATCATGCCTGCAACGCCGGGCACAAAGCTCATGCTGCCGGGCGTACGGCTGGGCTGTCCATCGGCGCCCCGCGGCCGCAAGGGTTCCTCGGTGGAATAGCACACGCGCAGGTGCTCCACCCCCCGCTTCTTCAGCTCCCGGCGCATGACCCGCGCCAGGGGGCATCCCTGGGTACGTGAAAGATCGGTGACGTTCAACCGTCCCGGGTCCATTTTGTTGCCCGTGCCCATGGCGCTGATCAACGGAACCTGCAGCGCCTGGCAGCGAACGGCCAGCTCCACCTTTGCGCTGACCGTGTCCACCGCATCCACCACGTAATCGTATTGCGCCAGGTCCACCTGATCCGCGGTCTGGGGCAAGTAGAAAAGCGCGTGGCACGTCACCCGGCAAAAGGGATTCACCCGGGCAATCCGCTCGGCCATGGCCTCCACCTTCAGCTGTCCCACCGTGTCCAGGGTGGCAACCAGCTGGCGGTTCAGGTTGCTCAGGCTCACGCGGTCCGCGTCAATCAGGTCCAGGGCACCCACGCCGGCCCGTGCCAGGGCCTCCGCCGCATGCCCGCCAACACCGCCCAGGCCAAACACCGCAACGTGCCGCTCTCGCAGTCGCTCCATCCCTTCCTGCCCCACCAGCATCGTCTCTCTGGAAAACATTTCTTCCCGCATGGTTCGCGCCTCCCGTCTTTGCCCTTCAGTATAGCCGTCCCCCCGCGCTCCGTCAAGGCAGCGGGAAATTCCGCTATTTCCTCCGCCCTGCCGGCATGTTCCCCTATCCTTTCGACCTGCAACTGTGGTATACTGCTATATGGATATCCAACGGGGAGGATCGCTATGGAAGCTATTCCTGTACTTATGACGCTTTCCGGCCGCGCTTACGGCGGTACCGTGGAGGAAGAGGAAGTGGTGGACCTGATGACCACCGGCCTGCTGTACCCCTTGAAGGAAGGTTGGAAGCTGACCTATACGGAAACCCAGCCCGATGACAACACCACCTCGGAGGTGACGCTGCTCATGGGGCACGACCGCGTGCTCATGTCCCGCTCGGGGGAGTATGGCTCCTCCATGGTCTTTCGCAAGGACCGGCGGTTCGAGGGCTCCTACCACACGCCCTTCGGTTCCCTGAGCATGGCCGTGTTTCCCACCCGGGTGGATGTGAACATGACCCGGGAGCATGGCACGGTGGTCCTGGAATACCAGCTGGACCTTCAGGGAAACTATGCGGCCATGCATGAGCTTCGCCTAACCTACGCCGCCAACACGGAGCAGCCCCCTTGCTCCTGACCCCTTACCGCCGGACGGTGCAAGCCCTGCTGCATGGCATCCCCGCCCTGCGCAAGCCCTTTCTGCGGCGCTCCCTGCGGCCGGACGCCCTTTTGACCACGGACCTGCCGCGGCTCACCGTGCCGGAAAGCCTGGCTTGGCTAATCGCCGCGCTGGAAGCCCAGGGCTGGACAGCCCTGCGCCAGGGCGATTACCTGGAGCTGACGCCCGGGCTGGTTCCTCCCGCGCCCGGCGGGCAGGTTTCCGCCGGGGCAGACCGTCCCGCGCTGCGTCGATTGTTCCACCTGCTGAACCGTCATCCAGCCCCCCGTGGAGATACCGCCTTCATTCTTGCCCTTCTCAAGGCGGAAGAGGCGGGAACCCCATCCCTGGAAAAGCTGTGCCAAACCCTGTGCCGGCAATGCGCCGTCTGCCTGCGTACCCATGAGCGCCTGCCCGGAGAATTGCTGCCTTACGTTCACCATATACTATCTGAGGAGGGAGAACCATGATCGTTACCTGCCTGGGGCACGCCAAATTCCTGCTGGAGCTGGACAATGGCCTGCGCATTGTCACCGACCCTTACGATGATCAGTCCGGCTATCCGGTAACGCCGGTAAACGCCGATGTGGTGCTGGTCAGTCACGGCCACCACGACCACAACGCGGTGGAAACCATTGGCGGCAATCCACGTATCCTGCGTGAAGCCGGCGTAACCACCCTGGCGCCTGATGTACGCGTCACCGCCCTCTCTGCGTATCATGATAACGTGCACGGAGCCAAGCGCGGAAGCACGCTGCTGTTCCTGCTGGAGGCGGAGGGGCTGCGGGTGGCGCATCTTGGCGACCTGGGGCATACGCTCACCGATGCCCAGCGCAGGACCCTGACCCCAGTGGATCTGCTGATGATCCCCGTGGGCGGATTTTACACCATTGATGCGCCTACGGCCCGGCAAGTGGCCGAGGACCTGCAAGCCCGGGTGATTCTCCCCATGCATTACCGCAACCGGTGGACCTCCGATTGGCCCATTGCCCCGCTGGAGGACTTTACCCGCCTGTATCAGGATGTTCCCCCGCCCATGCCCCTGTTGCGGGTCACCGCGCAGGATCTATCCTGCCAGCCCCATGTGGCCGTGCTGACGCCGCAGGTGTAAGAGGGAACAGACACGCCAGGCCGATGGTTTCGCCTGGCTTGCGCGGTGACCATGTTCTTTCGATGCGACGTTGCTCCTGCCTGTGCAGTGGGTACTTCCCCTTGTTACTCGACCAACGGGGTCCGTATTATCGGGCGCGTCATTTGCTTTGGCCCTGAACCAGCAACCAATCGAGTGCCACACAAGCACGCGCCTTACATGGCCTCGGTACCGAGACACGTCCCGCCGCACGGTGATCCTGCCACAGCGGCCCCCTGCCATCACTCCAGGGATAGACCGGCGCCCAAACGCCGGGGGAGGGATCAGCTGCGCCGAAGGCGACAGTGGCCCTCCCAGGGACGGACGTGAACCCAGCTGGGCGCGCCCCTGCGAGGCTAGCGGTGCACTGCTGCTTAGCAACGGGGGGTCCGGGGGCGGCCATGAGACATGCACCCTTTGGCCGCCCCCGGCACCCTTTGGGTACTTTCCCGTGTGGGAAAGTACCTCGTCCGCCCGCAGGCGGACGAAACCTCCCACAAGAAACAGATTTCCTGTGGGAGGCAGGAAAAGGGCCTTTCTTACTTTTCCCGTATCACAGAGGATTTCGCCTCTGCGGAGGCGACCAAAGGGCTTTCCGGTCGCCCTTTGGAAACCTTCGGGCCCTTTGCAGCAAAGGGGTGGCGCAAAAAAACAGATTCCTTGTGGAAGGCAAGGGAAAGAGCCTTCCTTCCTTTTCACGTATCACAGCGGATCTCGCCTCTGCGGAGGCGACCAAAAAACACAAAGCGCGCCTTTCCGCAATGGAAAGGCGCGCCGGTAACTGTCGGGAATTACTCCTCCACGTCCTCATCCTCCGGTTCCACCCGGAAAGCATAAATGGTGGTGGTGTCGTACTTCTCCCCGGGACGAAGCACCGTGGTGGGGAAATTGGGATGGTTGGGCGTGTCGGGGAAGCACTGGGTTTCCAGGCACAGGGCGCAGTGAGGGCCGTAGTGGGCGCCGCCCTTGCCGCCGGCAATGTCCGTGGTGTTGGCGGTGTAGAGCTGTACCCCGGGCAGATCCGTCAGGCACTCCATGGAGCGGCCGGAGGTGGGATCGTACAGGGTGGCAAAGGCGCCCATGGCCCGGCCCTTGCGCAGGACGAAGTTGTGGTCATACCCGCCGGGGCCCGCCATGGGGGCGAAGTCCGCGGCCTGATCCAGGCCGTCCCCCAGCACAATGCCGTCCCGCAGGTCAAAGGGCGTGCCCACCACCGGCAGATAGGCGCCCGTGGGGATCAGCCCCGCGTCGGTGGCGGTGACGCAGTCGCTGTCAATGAACAGCACATGGTCGCGGATGGTACCGTGGTCGTGGCCCGCCAGGTTGAAATAGGTGTGGTTGGTGAGGTTGCAGTGGGTGGCCTTGTCCGTGGTGGCCTCGTAGTGGATGCTCAGGTCGCAGGCGTCGCTCCAGGTGTAGGTCACATCCACGGTGAGGGTGCCGGGGTAGTTCTCGTCCCCGTCCGGGCTGACCAGGTGGAAGCGGACGCTGTCCTCCCCCACGCCTTCCATGGCCGTGCCTTCCCACAGCTTGGCGCTGAAGCCCACCAGGCCGCCGTGGAGATGGTTCTCCCCGTTGTTGATGGCCAGCTGGTAGGTCACCCCGTCCAGGGTGAAGCGGCCCTTGGCAATGCGGTTGCCATAGCGGCCGATGGTGTCGCCCATGCTGCCGTGGGGCTTCAGGTAGCCCTCGAGGGTGTCAAAGCCCGTCACCACGTCCGCCAGCTTGCCTTCCCGGTCCGGCACGGTGAGGCTGGTGAGGTTGGCGCCGTAGTTGATGAGTTTCACCGTGGCGCCGGTCTTGTTGGTCAGGATGTATTGGGTGACCGTTTCGCCCTGGGCGGTTTGCCCGAAGGGCCGGGTGGTAATGCTCATGGGATATACTCCTCCTTTAATCTTCCTGGGTGTCTCTGCCTCTTATTGTACCCGCTTCCCCGCGCCTGTCAAGGGGTGGCGCAGGCAATGGAGCGCGTCTTTCTTGAATGGGGCAATGCGATATGTGTGTCCGAACACGCAAGCCAAAATATACATGTATTTCAGGCTTTCGGCAGGGAAAATCCCCCTGCGCGGCGAATGCATTCCCCATTGGCCGCCATAGCGGCGCACGGGAGGAAACATACGATGAAATACGTACTGGGCATTGACTTGGGTACTTCGGGTACCAAAACGGTCCTTTTCGATCAGGGGGGGCAGGTCATGGCCTCCGCCACGGTGGAATATCCCATGACGCAGCCGCAAAACGGCTGGGCGGAGCAGGACCCGGCGGACTGGTGGCGCGCGGCAGTGGAGACCATCCGCCAGGTGCTGGCCAGGAGCGGCGTGGACGCCGGGGACGTGAAAGCCCTGGGCATCTCCGGGCAGATGCACGGCCTGGTGATGCTGGACGAGGCGGGGGAGGTCCTGCGCCCGTCCATCATCTGGTGCGACCAGCGCACCCAGGCGGAGTGCGACGAGATGACCCAACGGGTGGGCGCCCGGCGGCTCATTGAGATCACGGCCAACCCGGCCCTCACGGGCTTCACCGCCAGCAAGATCCTGTGGGTGCGCAATCATCAGCCGGAGATCTACGCCAAGTGCCGGCACATCCTGCTGCCCAAGGATTATGTGCGCTACATGCTCACCGGGGACTACGCCACGGAGGTATCCGACGCCAGCGGCATGCAGCTGCTGGACGTGCCCAACCGCTGCTGGAGCGCGGAAATGCTGGAGAAGCTGGACATTGACCCCGCCCTGCTGGCCAAGGTGTACGAGTCCTGCGAGGTTACCGGCCACGTGAGCGCCAAGGCGGCCGCCCTCACCGGGCTAAGCGAGGACACCCTGGTGGTGGGCGGCGCGGGGGACAACGCCGCCGCCGCGGTGGGCACCGGTGTGGTGGAGGACGGCAAGGCCTTTACCACCATTGGCACCAGCGGCGTGGTGTTTGCCCACACCAGCCAGCTGTCCATTGATCCCCTGGGCCGGGTGCACACCTTCTGCTGCGCGGTGCCCGGTGCCTGGCACGTCATGGGCGTGACCCAGGCGGCGGGTCTGTCCCTGAAGTGGTTCCGGGACAATTTCTGCGCCGCGGAGAAGGAAGCCGCCGCGTCCATGGGCGTGGACGCCTATGACCTGCTGAACCGTGAGGCCGCCCAGAGCCCCATCGGCGCCAACAAGCTGCTGTACGCCCCCTATCTCATGGGTGAGCGCACCCCGCACCTGGACGCGGACTGCCGGGGCATGTTCTTCGGCCTCAGCGGCATGCATCAGCGCCGGGACCTGCTCCGGGCGGTGATGGAGGGCGTGACCTATTCCCTGAAAGATTGCCTGAACATCCTCTCCGGCATGGGGGTACAGCCCGCGCAGATGCTGGCCTGCGGCGGCGGCGGGAAGAGTCCCTTCTGGCGGCAGATGCTGGCGGATGTGTTTGATTGTCCGGTGGCCACCACTGTGAGCACCGAGGGTCCGGCCCTGGGCGTGGCCATTCTGGCCGGGGTCGGCGCGGGGCTGTATCCCTCCGTGGAGGAGGCCTGCCGGGAGATGATCCGCGTGAACCCCGCCCAGCAGCCCATGGCGGAGAATGTGCCCCAGTATGCCCGGGTATATGAGGTGTATCGCAAGCTCTACGGGGCGAACCGGGAGCTGTTTAAGGAATTGGGGAAATTATAATGGTGATTTGCCTCCCACAGGGCGTAAGGTCTTGTGGGAGGTTTGCTTTGTTTATGGGGAAGTTTTTCTCGGCTATACGGAAAAAAGGAAGGCCCTTTTCCTGCCTGCAACAAGAAAACGCCTTTTTGCAAATTCCGATTTTGCATTGCAGCAAAGGGCCGAAGGTTTCCAAAGGGCGACCGGAAAGCCCTTTGGTCGCCTC